>Ga0187892_10000028_pt1 | contig 291231 bp, 240 predicted proteins | sample MA1701073metaG_FD_139345 | JGI IMG/M metagenome (GOLD analysis project Ga0187892, IMG submission 139345) | Bio-ooze microbial communities from a basaltic lava cave in the Kipuka Kanohina Cave System on the Island of Hawaii, USA - MA170107-3 metaG ... | reverse complement strand
CCGCTTATCAAGGAAAGGCGGGTTAGGGTGTCCCGCGCCGTACCGCGTACTCCAGCACCAGCAACCCCGTCGGGAGCACCGCGTGCCTCGAGAGCTCGAGCCGGAGGGAACTCGGGAGCGGAGGGTGCCCTGGGAGCATGGCGGTGCCGGGCCGGCCAAGCACGAGGGGGCTGACCCCGAGCTCGATGGTATCGACCAGGCCGGCCGCCAGCAGCGTCTTGCACAGCAAGCCCCCACCACATAGCCAAATGTCCTTGCCGTCCCCGGCGCGGAAATCCGCGATCCGGCGCTCGGCATCCTCCCCTAGAATTGTGACCTCCGGATAGTCTGCTGCCCGCAACGTCCGCGAGATGACATAGTTTGCTAGACCTGGGTAGGCCTTCATTCCCTGCCGCCGCGCGTGTTCGTAGGTGATCCGGCCCATCAGCACGGTATCAATCGAAGCGAAGAACGAGTCCGAGTCATAACTTGGGTCCGAGACGAGGAAATCGGTTCCACCCTGGGCATCGGCAATGCATCCATCGAGGCTCATGCCGACGCCATACCGGACTCGGCGCATCTCCGCCCTCCTCCCCGTGAGTTGGCAAAGCCTAACGACTATTGGACTGGCGGTCGGGCGCAGTGCTCCCGGCGCCGCCCTCCGGGACCTTCGTTGGGGGCCTCAGGAATCCCAGTTGAGATAGAGGACCTGACCCCGGCCGGTGAGGTCGAAAAACATCTCACCGATGGGCCGGGCTGGCCAGACGCCCTCGCCACACACCTCGAGATCCTCGCCGGCCGGATCGGGCACGGCCACCGCGATCAACCCGTCGCGGACCAGACGCATCAGGGCCGCCAAGACCTCGGGCCTTTGGATCGACCTCTCAAAGCGGCTCCGCCACTCCGAGTCCGACTCGTTGAGGAAAGCGACCATATCATCGAGCTGCTCGGCGTCGAAGCAGATGGCGTCGAGCACGTAATAGTCGATCGGTGAGCGAGGCATGTGGTTCCTAGGGCACGATGACCATGTCACTAACATCTCCAGGACGACGACACCCACCCACCCGATACCGCCCTACGCTCGGCCCGGGGAACCGATCAGCGCCGGCCACCCGTTCCCGTCCTCTCCAATCCTCCTATCACCAGACCTCCCGCAACACCCGGAGCACGTTTCCGCCCATCGCCTTGGCGATATCGACGTCCGAGTACTGCCGCTTCACCAAGCCTCGGACGATGTTCACCGACGCCTCGGTCGGGTTCTCGATCCCCTCGACGTACTCCACTTTCGGGAACGGCGGGGTCGCCCGCCGCGATTCCCCAATCGCGAGGTTCGCGGTGTAGGCGTCGTGAAGCCCGACGTGGTCACCATAGAGAGTGTCGGGGCCGAACGTCACGTGGTCGATTCCCACCAGGTCCTTGATATAGTCGAAGTGGTCCATCACCGACTCGATCGAGTGGCGTTTGTGCGCCTCGGTAATGGTGGTGTGGGGCGCGGCCTCGACCCCGATCACCCCGCCTTTGCCCGCGACCGCTTTGAGGACTTCGTCCGGGGCCAGTCGGTTCGACTCCCACAGCGCCCTGGCCCCGATGTGGGTCAGGACGATGGGGTGCCGGCTGTGGGCGACCGTGTCGAGCGTGGTCCTACTTCCGGCGTGGGAACAGTCGATCAGCATCCCCACTTGATTCATCCGCTCCACCGCTTGGCGTCCGAAGCTGGTGAGGCCGCCGTCGCCGGTCTCCTTGAGGCCCGCGCCTAGCGAATTCGCTTCGCTGTAGGCGATGCCGAGACAGCGGACGCCCAGTCCGTAGAGCACGTCGATCCGGTCCACCTCGTTCTCGATCATCGCCGCGCCTTCGAGATGGGCGATCCACGCCACCCGGTCCTCCCGGTGGGCCCGAAGGATGTCGTCCACGGACTTGGCGTGGAAGACGACCTCCTGGTGGGCGATGTCGCAGAGCCGGAGCCCCAGGTCCTCGATGACCTCGCTCCACTTCCACCCCCGCTTCGAGTGGAAATTCATGATCCCGTCGAGGAGGCCGTCGAACACGGCGTCCCAGTGGCCCCGCGCCAAGCCCTCGAAGCCCGTGACGATCCGGCCTTCCCGGGTGTAGCTGGTCGCGTCCGACATCCGCGCGGGGAACACCATCGCGTGGTCGTGCAGCGAGATGTAGACGTGCTCGTCGAGGAGTCGTCGAACTCGCTCTTCCTGGGGTGGGTCGAGCGCCACCAGGTACGGAGCGACTCGATCGACGTCGGCGGCCAACTCGAACGCCCGATAGTCCTTGCCCCGCTCGAGGTATCCCCACGACCGATAGCTGATGGCCCGTTTGGTGAGACTCATGGTGGTCGCTCCGGAAAGAAGATCGCAAGGTTCTTGGCCGACACCGGCCGGGTGATTCGAGAAACGACGACGAACAGGATCGCGCTGACGGCCACGCCGACTTCGACGGCGTCGATGCCGTGGTGACGAAATCCCCGCTGGCCGGTGAGTTCCCAGATCAGGCAGGCGAGGAATCCACCCACCATACTGGCGACCGCCCCGGCCGCGCTGCCCCGCCGCCAATTGAGCCCCATGACGACGGGCGCGAAGAAGAAGCTCGCGACGAACTTGGTTTGCAGCACCACGATGCCCTGGACGTCGCCGAGTTTCTGGAGCGCGACGAGAACCGGGACGACGGCCAGGCCGAGGATCGCGATTCGGTTGATCCGAACGAGCTGGGTGTCGGTCGCATCGCGCCGAACGAAGCGGGCGTAGAGATCGTGCGATACCGTCGCGCCGGTCACCAGCAACACCGAATTGACCGTCGACATGATCGCCGACATCATCGCCACCAGGAGCAGCGCCGAGACCACCGGCGGCAGCACCTCGAACGCCATCACCGAAGAGGCTTGATCTTCCGACGGAAGGGACGGGAACAAGACCCGGGTCAGGAGGCCCAGCGCCAACACCGTGAGTCCGATCAACACCTGGAACCCGATCGAGATCCCGATCGCCTGCTTGACGGTCCGCTCGTCGCGCATCGAATAGAACCGGGTCATCTCGTAGGGAGAGACCGCGATCGAGAGGCTGAAGGCGATCCCGAACGCCGCGATCTCCTTGGGACCGTAGAACCACCCGAGAAGCCGGGTGTCGAGGGAGTCGAGGAACCCGGCCGCCGCACCGACCCCGCCGATCCGATAGAGCAAGACCGGGATCGCCACCGCTAGTCCCACCACCATGAGCAGGGCCTGGATCAACTCGATGTAGGAGCTGCTCCGGACGCCGCCCAACATCGAGTAGCCTGCCGTGCTGGCCACCACAATCAGCATCGCCGTCAGCGCCGGCATCCCGAACACCGCGTGGGCGATCTCGCCCGAGGCCTGGAACTGAGCGACCAGGATGATGCTGTTGGTGACCAGGATCAGGAGTGCTGCCGCCGCCCGGACCCGCTCGCTGCCGAACCGGGCCCCGATGTAATCGGGGACCGTCAGGGCGCCGAACCGCCGCAGCCGGGGCGCGACGAAGAACGCCGAGACCAACCAGCCGGCCCAGACTCCAAACCAGATCCACCACCACGACACCCCAGTCAAGTAGTGCCGGCCTAACGTCCCCACCACGGTGCCCGCGCTGATCTGGGTCGCCGCCAGCACGGCCCCTCCCACGAACGGTCCGATCGTCCGGCCCGCCGCCAGAAACTCGACTTCGGTCTTGGCCTTCCGATGGCTGGCGAGCGCGATGCCGAGCACCAGCGAGAAGTAGCCCAGGAGCACGACCGCGAGGGTGGTCGTCACGGCCGCGCCGCCCTCCGCCGCCTGCGAACCGCCCAGCCCACCAGAATGGCGATCACCACCAGCACGACGCTCCAGTCCAACAGCCGGAGGACCGGCCACCCGCCGCGGTGGGGCACCTGAACCACGCTCGGCACGCTGGCCAACCGCGCCACCGCCGGCCGGCCGTCCTCCCGGCCGAATCGGGGGAATGCCTCGGCGAAGTTCGCGAAGTCGTGCGCTCCTCCGATCTGAAGCTCGACGACCTTGGTTCGACCGTCGGTCGCGAGCGACGGCACCGGGATCGGAATCCTGCTCAGGTCCCCCTCGACCCGAAACCGAATCGCTACCGATCCCGTCGAGTCGGGTAAGGCACGGATTCGGGTCAGGTCGGGATGGCGCTCGATAGCGCCACCGCCGATCACCAGGCCGTCGACAACCTGACCCGGGAGCCGGATCAACACCAATGACACCTGGGAGTCGGGCCGCGCCGCAAACCGATAGACGGCGCCGACGGTCGCCGAGTTCCGGCCGAAATCGATCCGAATCGTGGCGCTGGAGAGTTGAGCCAGGGTGGCTCCGAGTACGAGCGCGGCGAGCACCCACGATTCTGGAGCGGCCAGCCGACTTCCGCTAGTCCCCAAAGTCGCGCCCACGACGCTACCTTAGTCCGCTGGTAGGTGGCCCTTTTGTGGAGCAATGCCCATGATTGCGATCGATCGGCTCCTCCGCGTCGGCGTCCTCGCCTTGCTTGCGACCACCCAGCCCGCCGGGGCGCAGCGATTCCCGACCGATGACCCGGTGATCAAGCGCCTCTGGGAGGAGGGCATGACCGAACGATCGCAGGCCGGCGCGCTCGCCCAGGCCCTCATGGACTCGATTGGCCCTCGGCTCTCGGGGTCACCCGGGTACGATGCGGCAACCGACTGGTTGGTGTCGCTCTACCGGCGTTGGGGAGTGCCGGCTCGGAAGGAACGTTACGGCACCTGGCGCGGCTGGCGTCGCGGCTATACCCACCTCGACCTCGTGGCACCGCGGCAGCGAAGCCTCGAGGGATCGATCCTCGCCTGGAGTCCGGCCACCGCCGGCCCGGTCGAGGGGCCCGTCGTTCTCGCGCCCGACGTCGCCGACACGGCGGCCTTCCGAGCCTGGTTGCCCTCCGTCAAGGGCAAGTTCGTCCTCTGGTCCGCCGCCGAAGCCACCTGTCGGCCGGACGAGAATTGGGAGCGACTCGCCCGTCCCGAATCGGTAAGGCGGATGAAAGCGCAACGCGATTCGGTCCGCCGGACCTGGTCTGCCCGGATCCGGAGGCTCGGCGGCAGCGCGTTAGGCGCCATTGAGGAGGCCGGCGCCGCCGGGATTCTCACGTCGCTGTGGTCGGCAGGATGGGGCGTCACCAAGGTCTTCGACGCCGATACCAAGAAGATCGCCACGCTCGACGTCAGCTGCGAGGACTACGGGCTGCTCTTCCGGTTGGCGGACCGGAATCAGGGGCCGAGGGTTCGGCTCGACGCCCGGTCCGAGGATCTCGGCGAGCGACCGATGTTCAACGTGGTCGGCGAGCTCAAGGGCACCGAGAAGCCCAACGAGTACGTTCTTCTCTCGGCCCATCTGGATTCATGGGACGGGGCATCGGGCGCCACGGACAACGGCACCGGCACCGTCACGATGCTGGAAGCGATGCGATTGCTGAAGGCCGCGTATCCCAATCCGAAGCGCACCATCGTCGTGGGGCATTGGGGCGGGGAAGAGCAGGGCTTGATCGGATCGCGAGCGTTCGCCGAAGATCACCCCGAGGTCGTCGATGGGCTCCAAGCCGGGTTCAACCAGGACAACGGGACCTGGCGGATCGAGTATATCCGGATGATGGGGCTGACCGGGGCGGGAGCGCATTTCGGTCGGTGGTTGAGCCAACTTCCAGCGGAGATCGAGGGGTTGATCGACCTCGACCTCCCGGGCGAACCGGAACGGGGGGGCAGTGACCACATGTCGTTTCTCTGCGCCGGCGCTCCCGCCTTCCGGCTCCAATCGCACTACCCCGACTACCGCCAATACACCTGGCACACCAACCGGGACACCTACGACAAGGTCATCCTCGACGACTTGAAGAACAACGCCACGCTGGCTGCGATGCTCGCCTACGTCGCTTCCGAGGACCCCGGGCGGGTTCCCCGTGACCGTCGGGTCCTGCCGCCGGGGCCCGGTGGGCAACCCGGCTGGCCGAGTTGCCCGGTCGCCCGGAGAAACAGCCCAGCGCGTTAGCGGGCCGCGTTGCGAGTCCCAGTTCCGGGCCCTAGTTGAAGAAATACCGGAGGCCGAACTGAGCCCGCCATCGCGACAGCAGACCCGGATCGTCGATGTAGGTCTGCGACGGCCCGGTGAAGTTGAAGACCGGCGCCCCATTAGCGTCGAACCTCGTGAGCGTCAGCGGCGAGGTAGCCGACGAGCTGGCCACCTTCCGAACGCCCCAATCGGAGCTGATCAGGTTACCGACGTTGAGGACGTCGAGGCTCAGCTGAAAGGAGTGCTGAGTCGCGCCGGTCCGGAACGACAGGTCCTGGAGGATCCGGAGGTCGACGTTGTTATACCAGGGGTTCAGGGCGCCGAACCGCTCGGCGATCTGCCCCCGGTGCGACCGGAGGTAGCTGTCTTGCTCGATGAAGGCGTTGAGTCGGGTCCACTGCTCCTGCGCCGAGATGGTCTGATTGCCCGCCGTGTACGGGTCGAATTGAATCTCGGATTGGGTTCGGGGAATGTAGATCAGGTCGTTGCCACCCTGGCCGTCGCCGTTCACGTCGCCGGAGTAGATGAACGAATAGCGGTTGCCACCCGCGCCGGAGAACCGGTTACCCTGGCCGATCTCGAGGAAGAGGCCGACCTGGGTCCGAGCGGTTCGTGACCAGGTTCGGCTCCAGGTCGCGCCGCCAACGATCCGGTGGCGTTGCCCGAACTCAGAGGGGCCAAGCTCGGGGTTGTTGGGGTCACCCTGGACCGGTTGGTTCTGCCACAACACGCTGGCGATCTCGGTGGACTTCAGGTTGCTCCTCGCCTGGCTGAAATTGTACCCGAGGATCGCGGTGGCTCCATTGCGGAAGGTCTTTCGAAGCTGAGCGGTCGCGTTGAAGGAGTAGCCCTCGTTGGTGTTGTCGATGACATAGATGCCAGCACCGCCGTCACTGTTCAGCTCGTTGTTGCCGAATCCACCGTAGAACGGGCGGCCATCGGGGCCGGGCAGGTTCCGCACCGGCGCCCGGAGATCGGCGTTCCGCATGAACACCGCATTGATATCCTTGCTGTAGATCAGCTCCAGGGTGCCGAGGAGATCCCACGGCAGTTGTTGATCGACGGCGAGGTCGGTGGTCCACACTTGGGGCCACTTGAACTCCGGATCCATGGCGTTGACGTCGAAGGATTGAGCCAGCGTGGCATTTTTCGACGTCGGCCGCTGCGGACCGGTGGGGAAGAGGTTGGGGTTGGCTCCCGGGTTGGAGACCACGTTGCCGATCCAGACGAATGGCACCCGGCCGGTGAAGATCCCGGTACCTCCGCGAATCTGAGTCCGCCGCTCGCCGATGGCGTTCCAATTGAACCCAACCCGCGGCGAAAATAACGGCGAGGTCCCGGCGAGCTTGCTTTGATCGATTGTTTCCGCTTGCCGGTTCTCATCGAGGGCCGTGAGGCCCCGGGAAAACGGGTTGTCGATCGGATCGGTCAGGTAGAGCGGGAAATCGACTCGGAGCCCGAAGGTCATGTTGAAGCGGTCCGACAGCACGACTTCGTCCTGGCCGTACAGCGACAGTTGCCCGACGTCGACGTTCTCCCCCTTGAAGGGCCCCGCCCCGATGTAGGATCGAAGGTCGAGTTTGTTGGGGTTGGTGGGGTCGGTCGCCTGGAGAAACTCGGCCACCGAGGGGAAAGTGGTCGCCCCCAGGAAGGTGAGCTGGTACGGGAGAAAGAAGAGCCCGTGGCGGAAGATGTTGAACGAGTTGTAAAACCCGAAGGTCTCGAAATTGGCCCCGAGGGTGAAGACGTGCTTGCCCCGGAAGATGCTCAGGTTGTTGGTGAACTGGAAGACATCCTGGTCGAGGACGTTGTTGATCGAGAACGGTTCATGTCCCGCCGTGGTGTAGGTGACCCCGCCCTCACCGATCTCGATGGTCGGAAAGTCTGCGCTGAACGGTCGCCGGAAATCACGAAATCGGTTGTAGCTGGCGAAGAATCGATTCGCGAATCGGGTCGATCGACTGTTGACCTCGAGCGCGAACGAATGGAGGTGGTTGTTGATTTGATACCCCGAGTTTTGGAACGGCATGCTGCTCTCATTCGGCCCCCGCCCGGTGTTTGCAAAGCTCAACACGAAGGGGTGGGGCGGGAGGTCTCGCCGGCCGTCGAGGAAGTTGTACCGGAACGACAGGTTGTTGTTCTGATTGATGTTCCAATCGAGCTTGGCGAGCAGCTTGTCGTTGTCGGTCTGATGGATGTAGCCCTCGTAGGGGCCGGTCTCGTAGTTGTACACCGTCTTCAGGCGCTGCCGGATCTGATCCATCACCTCCGCCCGAACCCGCGAGATGCCGAATCCGGTCGCCCCATTCCGACTGGCCACGACATTGGTCCCGGGATCGTCGGTCCGCTCGATTTCCCCGTTGATAAAGAAGAAGAGTTTGTTGCGAATCAACGGTCCACTCAGCGAAAACCCCGACTGCATGAAACTCAGGTCGGGCTTGGCGATGACCGGCGACCCGCGGACCCGGTTGCCCTGGAGGGCATCGTTCCGCCCGAACGAATAGAGAGAACCGCGGAATTCATTGGTGCCGCTCTTGGTGACCGTATTGATGTTGGCCCCGGTGAACCCGCCTTCGCGGACGTCGAATGGCGCCAACGAGACCTGAACCTGGTCGACCGCGTCGTAGGGCACCGGCTCGGCCCCGGACTGACCGCCGGGCGCCGGGTCGTCGAGCCCGTAAGGATTATTGAAGTATGACCCATCGAGTGACACGTTGTTATAGAGCCAGTTCCGGCCACCAAACGAAAAGTTGCCGTCGCTCCGTGGGTCGAGCCGGGTGAGATCGCGGGTGCTCCGCTTGATCGACGGCAAGAGCTCCGCCTGCCGGCGTTCGATGAACGTGGCCGCCCCGTTCCGACCGGCGTTGAGCACCTTGTTCTCCTCGGCCGTGACCGAGATCTCGTCGAGCTGCAAGGCGCGCCGGGTCATCCGGAAGTCGAGCCGGAAATTCTGCCCCAGGTTCAAGGAGACGTTCTCGTCGGTCTTCCGCTCGAAGCCGACGAAGGTCACCGTGACGCGGTAAGGCCCGCCAATTCTCATGTTCGGAATGTTGTACGTCCCCCCGGTCCGCGAGACCGCCCGGTATTGCGTCCCGCTCGGGAGATGGATCGCGAGTACGATCGCTTCGACGATCGGAGCCCCGCTCTCGTCCGTCACGATGCCCCCGAGCGACCCGGTAGTCACCCCTTGGGCCACCATCGGTGCGGGCAGCAACCCGAGCCACAAGACAAGGAGGGAAGTACGTAAAGACCGCGACAATTCGGAGCGCTGCATGGTGGTTGCTCCTGGCGGGGTAGGGGGACGGGAACCGGCCGATGGCGAGCACGCTACTTCAGCGGGGTGCACCGCGCAAGCGGCTCTCGGTCCTCGTTTGCCGAGCTCGCTGGCTTGGCCAATCGCCGGTCGCCAAGGGGAGCACGCCGGGGTATTTTTCTCGGTCGCGTCGGGGGCGTAGCTCAACTGGTAGAGCAACGGACTTTTAATCCGTAGGTTGTGGGATCGTGCCCCACCGCCCTCATGGACCTACGTCGACGGAGGCCCGTCCCCACCGCTGTCCCGGTTCGGTCTCCCAAGTCATCCGCTGATCGGAAACCTATCGTGCGATATGTCGTACGACGTCCACGCGAAGGGATGAGTTGCCCGAATAGACGCCGAAACTTACCTTGATGGGCCCCTTCCGCCGGCAGGTCGGGCGGGAAAAAAGGACCCCGCATGACCAACCCGCGCCCAGATCTGGGGCGACTTCGAATCGACCGGAACCAGCCGACCGATGGGCCGCGGCGCGCCCTCGGGTGGGCCGTGGCCTTGGCGGTGGTGGCAGTGGCCTTCGTGGCGGCGGCCTTTTTCTATCTCCGGCCGGGTGGCGGGGTCGACGTTAGGGTCGCTCGGGTCGAGCTGTCCGGCGGCGGCTCGAACGCCGCCGGCATCACCGCCAACGGGTACATCGTTGCCCGAACGCGGGCCTCGGTATCGTCGCGCATTTCGGGACGGCTCGCCGCGCTGGGCGTGGAGGAGGGAAGTGTCGTTCGCCGAGGCCAGCTGCTGGCTCGGCTCGAAAACGCCGAGTACTCGGCCGCGGTAGCTCAGGCGGTAGCCGACAGCGTTCGGGCCGAAGCCGCGCTGGTCGAAGCGGCCACGGTACGCGAGCAACTCGGCCGCGATCTGGCGCGGGCCCGCGACCTGCTCGGCCGCGACCTGGAGGCTGCCCGAACCGTCGAGGATCTTCAATCCCAGGCCGCCGCCTCGGACGCTCGAATCGGGGTCCAACGGGCCCAGGTCGCCGCCGCGGCTGCCGCGGTCGCCTATGCCCGGGCCAATCTGGAAAACACCTTCATTCGGGCCCCGTTCGACGGCACTGTGCTCCGCAAGGACGCCGAGGTGGGCGAGGTGGTAGCTCCGGTGGCGACCGGTGGCGGCCTCACGCGGGGCGCCGTGGTCACCATGGCCGATCTCCAGACGCTCGAGGTCGAGGTCGACGTGAACGAGGCCTACATCGCCCAGATCAACAACGACCAGCCGGCTCGGATCGTCCTCGATGCCTATCCCTCAGCGAACTTTTCCGGCAAGGTCCGCCAGATCGTCCCCACCGCCGACCGTCAGCGGGCCACCGTTCAGGTCAAGGTCAGCATCATCGATCGAGATCGTCGGATCTTGCCCGAGATGGGCGCCCGGGTTGAGTTCCTCGCCGAGAGCTCTCCCGAGACCGATGCGCCCGCGCGGATCTTCCTGCCCGCCGATGCGGTTCGGACCGACGGTGCGGCCACGATCGTGTGGGTGGTTCGCGACGGGGTGGCCAGCCGGGTGGTGATCGAAGCAGGGCCGGTGTCGGGTGGGCGGCGGGAGGTGCGCGCGGGATTGTCCGGTGGGGAGACCGTCGTGGTCGGACCAACGCAGGGACTCAGCGATGGAGGCAAAGTCAATGTCGTTACCCAATAGCGCGGTCGTCACCGAGCCGGTATCTGGCCCGGGTCGGGTCCTGGTGGAGATTCGCAATCTCGCCAAGGTGTATCGCCGCGGGAGCGAAGCGATCAACGTCTTCGAGGGGGTCAACCTCGACATTCGGGATGGCGAGTTCCTGGCGCTGATGGGACCGTCGGGCAGCGGGAAGTCGACGTTGCTCAACATCATCGCCGGGCTCGACTCCCCGACCTCCGGCAGCGTTGTGGTCGACGGCCAGGACATCACCCGGATGAACGGGCGCCAGCTCGCCGCGTGGCGGTCGACCAACATCGGTTTCATTTTCCAGTTCTACAATCTGCTGCCGGTCCTCACCGCGGCCCAGAACGTCGAACTGCCGTTGCTGCTCACCAACCTCTCGAAAAAGCAGCGGCGCGATCACGTCCTGACCGCACTCGAAATCGTGGGCCTGTCCGACCGGGCCGAGCATTTCCCCGGGCAGCTCTCCGGCGGCCAGCAGCAGCGGGTCGGGATCGCCCGGGCGGTGGTGAGCGATCCGACGATCATTCTGGGCGACGAGCCAACCGGCGATCTCGACGCCGTGTCCGGCAAGGAGATTCTCGACTTGCTCGAACGGCTGTCGCGCGAGTTCGGCAAGACGATCCTGATGGTGACCCATGACGCCCACGCGGCGGAACGGGCTCAGGCCATCATGCACATGGATAAGGGGGTGCTGTCCCGATGACCCTTCCCCGACTGGTCTGGGCAAACCTCCGCCGGAACAAGAAGCGAACCATCCTCACCATCCTGAGCGTGACGGTCGCGTTTTTCTTGTTTGGCGTCCTTCGCTCGGTGATCACGACACTCGACGCGGCGGCCGCCGTGGGGAGCGAAGGCCGGCTCATCACCTCGAGCGCCAGCGGGATCACCTTTCTGTTGCCGGAGGCTCACGCCAACCGGCTCCAGGCCATTGACGGGGTCAAACGCGTCACCTGGGCCAATTGGTTTGGCGGCTATTACCAGAACCCCAACGACTTCTTCGCCCAATTCGCGATCAAAGCCGACACCTACCTCCCGATGTATCCGGAGATCGCGATCGTCGCGGGCAGCGCGGATGAGTTTCTCCGGGAGCGAACCGCGGCGATCGTTGGCGCCGGCCTGGTCGAGAAGTATGGCTGGCAGCTCAACCAGAAAGTCGTCCTGAAGGGCACCTTTCTGCCCGGCGATTGGGAGTTCACGATCCGGGCGATCTACCAGCCGACGATCGAAAGCTTCGGCGACGAGCTGATGTTCTTTCACTACCAGTACCTCTACGAGCGCACCAACGGCGAAATCACCCCGGGGTGGTTCGCTCTCGAGCTCGATCGGCCCGACCGGGCCGCCGAGGTCGCCGCCGCGGTCGATGCGCAATTCAAGAACTCGGTGGCGCCGACCAAGACGGAAACCGAGCGGGCGTTCAACGCCGGATTCGTCACGATGTGGGGGAACATCGGTTTCTTGGTTCGGGCCTTGGGCACCGCGGTGTTCTTCGCGATCCTCTTCGTCGCGGCCAACACGATGATGATGGCGGTCCGCGAGCGGATCGGCGAGATCGCCGTGCTCAAGACGGTGGGCTTCCAGAACCGAACGGTGTTCGGCCTGGTGATGGCCGAATCGATCCTGATCACCCTGTTCGGCGGGGCATTGGGCCTGTTGCTGTCCCGAGCGGCCTTCATGGGCCGGAACCCGCTCAACGCGTTCTTCCCGGGGTTCGGGGTGACCTCGGGCACCGTCGCGGTGGGGCTCTTGATGGCGGCGGCGCTCGGTTTGGTGAGCGGCGCGATCCCGGCATTCCAGTCGGCCCGCCTGTCGGTGGTGAGCGCCCTCCGGCGGGTGGCTTGAGGAGACCGTCATGAAGATTCCATTGATCTACAATCTGCGGAGCCTCCGGCAGCGACCGGTCTCGACCCTCACGACCGCGTTCGGCATGGCGCTGGTGGTCGCGGTGTTCATCGCCATGAACGCCCTGGCCAACGGCTTCCGGGCGGCATTGGTCTCCACCGGCTCGGCCGAGAACGTCATCGTCCTCCGGAAGGGGGCCCAGCAGGAGATGAACAGCGGAATCGGCCGGCAGGCGGCGAGCATCATTACCGGCCTGCCGTTCGTCGCCACCAACCAGGACAACCAACCGCTGGTGAGCCCCGAGACGTTCGTGGTGGTGCCGCTCGAGCGGGCCAACCAGGGCGGGATGGCCAACGTGGTGGTGCGGGGCGTGAGCCAGCGGGCCTTCGAAGTCCGCAAGGACATTCGGATCGTCGAGGGCCGGACCTTCCGGTCGGGCGCGCGGGAAGTGGTCGTCGGCGTTGCTTACGCCAAGCGTTTCCCCAACTCCGAGGTGGGCAAGGTTGTCAGGTTCGCCGAGGAGGATTGGACGGTGGTGGGTCACTTCTCGGCCGGCGGTTCGTCGTTCGAGTCGGAGATCTGGGGCGAGAACGAGCAGTTCATGCCGGTGTTCCGGGGGCAGATCTTTCAAAGCGTCACCTTCCGGATGAAAGACCCCGGCTCTTTCGATGGGGTGAAGGCGTCCCTCGAGGCCGACGCGCGACTCGTCGCGGACGCGTTTCGGGAGCGGGACTTCTACGCCAACCAATCGACGATGTTGGCCACCGTCCTCAACTTCATCGCCATCTTCATCGCCTCGATCATGGCGATCGGGGCCGTCTTCGGCGCGGTCAACACGATGTACGCGGCGGTGGCGTCTCGGGCGCCCGAAATTGGCGTGCTTCTGACCTTGGGGTTCCGACCGCGCAGCGTCATGGGCTCGTTTCTCCTCGAGGCGGTCCTGATCGCCGCGTTCGGCGGCGCTCTCGGCTGCCTGGTGGCCCTCCCGATCAATGGTCTGGTCACCAGCACCACCAATTGGGCCTCGTTCAGCGAGGTGGCGTTCGCGTTTCGGGTGACACCCACCCTCCTCGTGAACGGGATGCTCTTCGCGTTGGTGATGGGTGTCGTCGGAGGCCTGTTGCCAGCGCGGGCCGCCGCCAAGCAACACGTGGTCGACGCGCTTCGCCAGGCCTGAGGGGCCGAGCCGCGCCGCCCCGAGGGTTAGGCGAGCCGCATCCGGGCCAGCAAATCCGCGAACCGGGGGTCGCCGCGAATCGGGTCGAGGAGCGGCTCGACTCGGAGGTAGACCAAGTAGCCGCGCCGCTCGGCATAGGCCCGCTCGAGCATCGCGAACGCCGCATCAGCATCGTTCAGGGCCAGATGGATCTTCGCCAAGTCGCTCGGCGAGACATAGCGGTGCTTGGCGAGCGACAGCATCCGATCGCGCATCTCCCGGCCGTCGGTGAGCCGTCCCTGGAGGACGCGGAGCCGTCCCATGGCAGCCAGCGCCGCCGTGTCCTCCGGGTCGAGACTGATCGCCTCCCGCAACGCGATGTCGGCCTCGGCGAACTGGCCCGCCCAGGTGAGGCTCTGGCCCAGCAGTAAATGGGTTTCGCTCGACACCGGGTTCATGACGATCGCCCGCCGGAGATCCTCGACGCCGCTGCCGGCGTCGCGGGCGAAGTGATAGAGCCACCCGAGACTTCGGCGAATCGACGGCGACGCCGGATCGAGTTCGACGCCCGCCCGCGCCTCCGCGATCGCTTCACGGACCCGCCCCATCGCCGCGAAGTACCACGATCGCCATTGGCGCGCCGTCGAGTAGCGCGGATTCAGATCGATGGCCCGATCGAAATGGTAGCCGGCTTTGGTCCAGTCCCAATCGTGGATGAAGGTGACCCAGGCGAGGGAGGTGTGGGCCTCTGCGAGCGTCTCGTCGAGCTCCAGAGCCTTGGTGGCTTCGGCCCGCGCCCGCGCCATTCCTTCGCCGACCGGGAGCGAGCGGTAGTCGACCCCTAACGCATAGGTGTCGGCCAGGCCGCTGTATGCGAGAGCGTAGCCAGGATCGGCGGCGATCGCGGCGCCAAAGTGCTCGATCGCCTCGCGGATCCCTTCCGCCGTTCGCTTGTTCCAGCATACCGGCCCTTGAGGTACAGGGCATAAGCCGCCCGGTTCTCGGTATACCGCCTGGCGGTGTACTCGGTCCCGGTGGCGAGAGGCCCACCCCGAAGCGTCTGCACGATGGTGCGAGCGATTTCGTCGGGGATCTCGAGGAGGTCGGTGGCGGCCCGGTCGTATCGCCCCGACCACAGCAATCGGCCGTCGGCGGCGCTCGACAAGCGAGCCGTGATCCGGAGCGAATCGCCATGACGGCGAACCGCCCCGTCGATGATGGAACTGACGCCCAGAGACGCCCCGGCCGTCTGAGGGCTGTACCGGGTGTCCTTGAGCGCGAACGCCGAGCCGCGAGAGGCAACCCGAATGCCGGGAACCTCCGACAGGGCGGCGATCAGCTCGTCGGCGATCCCGTCGCTGAGATACTCGTTCGCGAGGTCGTTGCCGGCGTTGTCGAACGGCAAGACCGCGACGGAATGGGTCAGGTCGCTCGCCGGCCGCGCGAGGATCTCCGCCGTGAGCCCCGCCAACGGCGTCACCAAGGCGTCCGCGAATGCCGCCATGGTCGGGTACCGCTGAGTCGGCTCCTTCGCCAGCGCCTTGCGGAGGACCTCGTCGGTGGCTCGCGGCACGTCCGGTCGCCGATCGGCCGCCAACGGAGCGGGCGCCGTCAGATGGCGGGCGAGGATCGAGCGGGTCGAGCCGACGAACGGGGGCTCGCCGGTCAACATCTCGAAAAGGACGCAGGCGAGGCTGTACTGATCGGCCCGGCCGTCGATGGTCGCTTCGCCAGCCGCCTGCTCCGGGCTCATGTAAGCGGGAGTGCCGAGCGTCAGCCCCGGGGCGGTCACCGACTCTCCCGGCTGATCCGAGAGAAACCGGGCGATCCCGAAATCGGTGACCAGAGCGCTCCCTTCGTGGAGCAGGATGTTTTCCGGCTTGATGTCGCGATGAACGACCTGATGGCGATGGGCGTAGTCGAGGGCGGCCCCGACCTCCCGAGCGATCCGAATCGCCCGGTCGAGCGGGAACCGGCTTTCCCGGGTGAGCGTCAGGCGAAGGGACTCGCCGACGATGTAGGGCATCACGAAGAACAACAGCGGGGGATCGGCCGGAAGCGTGCCCGAGTCGTAGAGCGGAAGGATGTGGGGGTGGACCAGGCCGGCGACCAGGAGGATTTCGCGCTGAAACCGACCGGCGCCATCGCTGCCGAGGAGCCCGGGGCGGAGGATCTTGATGGCGACGGCGCGGTGGTGCCGGAGGTCTCGCGCCCGATAGATGACGGCCATCCCGCCTTGGCCGATCTGTTCCTGAATCTGGTAGCGGTCGGCGAGACCCCCGCGAAGCGTCGCGTCCCAGTCGATCATCCGAACCGGATGGCCCGCGCGTTGCGCCCTGTTCGCGCTAGAACTCGCGCCGACGCATTTCCTTGAACAACACCTTGGCGTCGGCGTCCTCGTCGGGAGGTCGAACCTTCAGCGTGTCATCGTATTGCCGGGTCCGGTCCTTTTGCGGGGCGACCTTGGCGGCGGCCTTCTTCACCATCTTGGCGATGGCGGCATCTTCCTGCTTCGACATGGGTGCCCTTCGTCGGTTGTGCCCTGCGGTAAAAGTAACACCGCCCCGGGGTGGTCGGCCCGTTGGGGGGCCGAGGCCTGCCGACCCCGGCCTACCGATGCCCCGGGTCGGTGGATAACATCCCGATCACTCATTGTCCCTCGGGGTACCGATGACCATCCGGACGTTGACGTTCGCCGTGGCTTTGACCGCCGTGCTCGCGGCCCGGGTCGGAGCGCAAGACCAGAAAGCCGAGGTGCTTCGAGTTGGTCAGGCCGTTTTCGATGCCATGGCTCGTCGCGACACCGCGGAGCTTCGTCGAGTCATCCATCCCGCGATCGTCTTGGTGGCCGCCGTCGAAACCGAGGGCAAGCCGACGCCGCGGGTGAGCGGATTCCAGGATTTTCTCGGCCAAATCGCCAATGCCCCGACGGTGCCGCTGGAACGAATGTGGAATGCCGAAGTGCGGGTCAGCGGCCCCATCGCTTCCATCTGGACCCAGTACGACTTCCACCGGGGGACCGAGTTCAGTCACTGTGGGATCGACAGCTTTCAGCTCGTCAAGACGACATCCGGATGGCAGGTCACCGGGCTGATTTACACCGTGGTTCGGGAACGGTGTCCGAAGAATCCGGCCGGGCCGCCGAGATAGCGGGTTGCGAAACCTTCCAATTGGCGCCATCGTATCCAGGCTAATTGTATACAAATGCCGGCTCGGTTGGAGCCGGCCCACGTTCTCCGGAGCAACTCCTAATGATTCGCCTCGCCCCCCGCTGCCGGGTCTCTTTGGCGTTGTTGATCGCGCCGCTGGCCGTGGCGCCGGCCCAAACGCCGGCCGGCCCAGTCGTGAACCCGGTGACTCCAGCGGGCTTCGTGCCGGGACGGGGCCTCCGCGACCGAGCCGAGCTCGAGGGGTTCGTCGACGGGGTGATGGCCGCGTTCTTGGCTGAAAAGCATGTCGCCGGCGCCACCGTCTCGGTGGTAAAGGACGGCCAATTGTTCTTCGCCAAGGGCTACGGGTTCGCGGATTTCGACAACCGCAAGCCGGTCGATCCCGAGCGCAGCATGTTCCGGATCGGGTCGATCTCCAAGTTGTTTACTTGGACGGCGGTGATGCAGCTCGTCGAGCAAGGGAAGCTCGATCTCAGCAAGGACGTCAACGAATATCTCGACTTCGAGATCCCGGCGACATACCCGGAGCCGATCACTCTGAAGCACATCCTCAGCCACACCCCCGGCTTCGAGGAAGACTCTCGGGACCTGTTTACCGAGGATCCGGCTCGGGTCACTCCGATGAGCGTCTGGCTTCCGGCCCACATGCCAAAGCGGGTTCGTCCGCCGGGGGTGTTCTCGTCTTATTCAAACTGGGCAACTGCGCTCGCCGGCCTGATCGTCGAGCGAACCTCGGGGTTGAGCTGGGACGAGTACATCGAGAGGAACATTCTCGAGCCTCTGGGGATGAGCCTCACCACCGGCCGCCAGCCGCTGCCCGATCGCTTCGCCGCCGACATGTCGCTCGGCTACAAATGGGACAAGGGTCGGTACGAGAGCAAGAAATGGGAGATCGTGACGGGAGCCCCGGCGGCCGGCTCGATGGCGGCGTCGGCAGCCGACATGGCGAAGTTCATGATCGCCCACCTCGGCAACGGAGCCGCCGGAAGCGCCCGGATTCTCTCGGAGGCTACCGCCCAGCAAATGCATGCCCGAATCCAGGGGCACGATTCCCGACTCCCCGGGTTCGCCCACGGATTCTACGAACAGTCGAGCCACGGTCTGCGGATCTTCGGTCACGGGGGCGACACCCAATGGTTCCACTCCGACTTGGCGCTGATTCCGAGCGAACGGATCGGGGTCTTCGTGTCCTACAACACCGACACCGGTGGAGCCCTCATCGGCCCCTTCGTCGCCGCGTTTCTCGACCACTACTACCCAGAGCCGCTGGCGGCCATCACCCCGGGCAAGGACGCCAAGGAAACCGCCAAACGGTTTGCCGGCGAGTACCTCTTCAATCGGATGAACTTCTCGACCTATCAGAAAGTGTTCAGTCTCGGCGGTGCGATCACGGTCGCTCCCGCGGAGGATGGAGCGCTGTTGGTGGCGACCCCTTTCGGGGCGATGCGGTTCGTGCAGATCGACTCGCTCCTGTTCCGCGACGCGACGACCGATAACGTTCTGGCCTTTCAGGCCGACGCGGGTGGGAAGGTCACCCACGCATTCCTGGCCGCCGTTCCGATGATGGCGCTCGACAAACAGGGCGCCGCCGCCTCGCCCCGGCTGCACCAGATCCTGTTGGGCTTGGGCCTCGTCGTCTTCGCCGGGATCGTCATCTCGGCGATCCTCCGCTTTTTCCGCCACCGATCGGGCACGGAGCCCGAGGCGGCCCCAGCCGTGGGCGCCGGACGGAAAGTGATGTTCGTGGTGGCGCTGGCCCAGGTCGGATTCGCGCTGGTCTTGGTCAGGATCGGCACCAACGTCGAAGCGCTGTTTGCCGGGCCACCCACCAGCCTGAAGGTCGGGCTGGCGTTGCCGGTGATCGGGGTATTGCTCACACTGGTGGGTGGCTGGTTGGCGATCCGGCAATGGCGGTCCGGCCAGGGGACCGTCTGGGCCCGGCTTCGTCACATCGGCGCCGTGGTGGTCTCGCTCGCGTTCTTCTGGTCGCTGAATACCTGGAATCTCCTTGGGTGGAGGATGTAGCTCGGCAGGCGGCACGGCTCGATGAAGCCCAAGCGGGTGGTCGTGAGCGACCTGATGCAAGGGCATTACGTCTATTATCTGACGGCACCGCCCGGTCGGAAGTTCGCTCCCGGATTCCGGCCCCAACTCACCCCCAAGGAAATGCTGCACCTCGGGGTTTTCGGCGGCAAGTACTTGACCGATTGCCGGGACGAGTTTCCGGCGGCTTGGTTCAGCCGTGCCAAGCTGTGTTCAACCCACCACGATTCGGGGCTGAACTTTTTCGGTGTCAATGCGTCGCAGTCGTTGTCGGAATGGCGACGCCGAGGCTGGATCTACCACGAGGACCCGCGCGGCTGGTTCCAGTGGTATTGCCGGTACTTCATGGGGCGTCGGTGCCCCGACGACGAACGTCAGGTCCGTCGCTGGAGGGCGGCCGGTCGTCACGCCGCCCAAGTGCGGCGGCACTGCCTGCCAGGTGACTTCGAATGCCGCCCGCGGCAGCGGCAGGCGCTTCTCCACTGGGCGTACGACTCCCGGAAGTTCTGACGTTCTCGAACCTGTCCGATCGCGCGACGAGGACGCGGTTAGGCGCCCAGAGGCTGGCGCGCCAGTCGCCGGCGGAGGGCCGGGTGGCGGGTCACCAGGTACGCCGCCATCGCCGCGACCGCCAGCGCGTTGGCGCCGAGGATGGACCACGCCGGAAAGAGGGTCGTGCCGAGCTTCAACATCGCCACCAATCCCCAAAAGAAGACCTCGAACGCCACCGAGAGCATGAACAGGGCGAAGAGCGCCAAGGCATTCCGGTCCGCTTGGAAGACCAACCAGGTGACGAGCGTTCCGAAGATCAGGAAGGCAGTGACGTGCAGGGCGGTGTAGCCGAACACGGCGGACCAGACGATCGGATCGGCGACCGGGTTGGTCTTGCCGAAAAGGATGACTTGGCCAAGGATGCTCGGAGTGGCGAGCGGGCGGCCGGCGATCGAGTCGAGAATCAGAAACCAGACCGCGACGGCCAGCGCACCAAGCAGTCCGGTGACGAAACTTTCTTTGCCGAGCGAGTGGTGGTGGCGCACCATAGGACCTCCGAGTCGGTGGGCTCGGTGCTCCAGCGGTCCCCGACCCGGCCGGGGCCGGAATACACCATACCTACAGTGGGAAGAAGTCCCCAGGGTGGCAAGGGATTCGGCCTGGTCGGATCCGGGACGCCGGCCCTAGGGCGAATGGAAAAACCGGAGCCGCCCCGCCGCGGCCCCGATCGTCGACACGTCGATCGCCAGGATGCCGCTCTTGGGGAAGTCGATCGCGAGCCGAGTCGGCGATCCGGTCAACAGGAGTGACGCCAGCTCCCCCATCCATGGCTCGTGCCCCACCAGAGCGACGATCTCGTCGGGCTCCCGCGGCCCGATCGCGGCCCCGATTGCGTCCAGGGTCGGGTCGGCGGCAAGGGGGGGACACGCCTGGCGCGCCCGTTTGCCGGCGCCGGTTTCCTTGGCCAGGATCCCGGCCGATTGCCAGGCGCGTTTCCACGGACTCGAGAGGACGGCCGTCGGCACCAGTCCCCGTTTGGCGAGCCACCGACCGAGCCGGCGCTGCACCTTTCTCCCCCGGGTGACCAGGGGCCGAAGGCTATCGTCGGGATAGCGGGCGTCGTCGCGCTCGGCGGCGACGGCATGGCGGATCAACAGGAGTAACATGATCCTAGCTTAGCCCATCCGCCCGGCTGGGGTAAGGTGATGGCCCGTCGCTTGCCCCTCCGGGGTCCATTCGGCAGCTGTTTCCGTCTGGAGCCCCGAACCGGCGCGAACGGGCGGTCGGACCGCGGCATTGTTTACCGGTCGAGCCGGCCGGTTCAACTTTGGCCCGAGGTTGCCGAGACCCAATACGTTGACCGGGGCAGGAGCCCCATTGACTCGAGAATGGAGTCGGCCAATGCCGAAGACGGTCGGGCGACACAAGGTGCAGTGGTGCAACAAGGCGATCGAGTGGACTACGGTCGCGGTCGACGATCAGGCAAGCGAGTGGTCGCGGAACGCGATGTGGAGCTACCGGCTCGGTGGCCTCACCTATTTTGGCTTCCCGTTCGATCCGGGGGAGCAAGGGAGCACGACCACTCAGCGCGCCCTCAACTGGCTCAACCGTCATCACCTGATTCTTCGGCGCGAGCACCTGTCGCCGGAACCGCTGGAGCCGATGCGCTGACCGACCCGCGCGGTTACTTTCTCTCGCGACCCGATCGACTCGCCTTGGCTCGAGGGAGTGGCGCATGGCCCACATCTGGATGGATGGCGTTTGGGGCGACCGAAAGACCGCGAAGATCTCGGTGTACGACCACGGTCTCCTCTATGGTGATGGCGTCTTCGAAGGGATTCGGGCCTACAACGGCCGGGTCTTTCGCCTGAAAGAGCACCTCGATCGGCTGTTCGACTCGGCTCGCGCCATCGCGCTGACCATCCCGCTGTCCGCTGCCCAACTCACCGGCATCATCGACGAAGGCGTCGGCAAGTCCGGTCTCAAAGACACCTACATCCGACCGATGGTGACCCGCGGCGACGGCGACATGGGGATCGACCCGCGGAAATGCCCGAAGGCGACCGTGTTCGTGATCATCGACTCGATCTCGATGTGGTCGGCCGACCGCTACGAGAACGGCCTCGCGATGATCACGGCGGGAACCCCCATCCCTCATCGCGAAGCGCTCTGTCCTCGGATCAAGTCGCTCAACTATCTCCCCCACGTTCTCGCCAAGCACGAGGCCAACGTGGCGGGCGCCGACGATGCCCTGATGCTCGATGCCTCCGGGCACGTCTGCGAGGCCACCGGCATGAACATCTGGATGGTCAAGAACGGGATCCTCAAGACGCCGCCGCCCCACGCCGGAATCCTGCTCGGCGTCACTCGGGGCGCCATCCTCGACTTGGCCCGAGAGGGTGGGTATCAAGCCCGGGAGGAAATGCTCAACCGCTACGACCTGTACACGGCCGATGAAGTCTTTCTCTGCGGTACCGGCGCCGAGGTCGCCCCGGTCCGGATGATCGACGGCCGCCCGATCGGCGATGGAAAACCCGGGCCGATTTCCAAGGACATCATCCGGCGGTTTCGGGCCCTGACTCGGGGCGACTAGCTCCCCGGGGGCACGGGCCGCTCGGACAGCTCGACCTGTCGCGCGCTCGCACTATTGCCGACCGTCTGGCGAGCGGTCATATTCCCGCGGTCAGTCAGCGGAGGCGGTTCGAATCATGGCCTGGCGCGTGCTGGAAACCGGCGATGAGACGTGGAACATCTCAATCGCGGCCGAGCGCCGAGCCAACTCCAATCAATGGGGACTCGTGCTCTCGTTTCGATCCGCTGGTCCGACCCCCCGTCGGTTCTGGGCCCCGGTTCCAATCCAATCGTCCTCGAAAGCCACGATCTACACTCAGGCCGAGAAACTTTCGGATCGCGACCTGGTCGAGCTGATCAACGAACATTTGGCGCGGCACTGACTCGATGCTTCAGATCCCGGTGCAGGACCTCCGCCGTGTCGCCGCGACGCTCTCCGCCCTCCGCGGTCAAGAGATCGCCGACCTGGTGATGCGCTCCGATTTGCGGCAGTTGAAGATCGAGTTGAGCCAAGGGCGGCTTCTGGTGATCGGCGTCGAGCCGGACGATGCCGGTCGGTACCATCTCTCGGTCGACGTCGTGGCTCCCCTCGACGACCTGAGCCGACAGCTCGAAGTCGGCCTCGACGTTCGTGCCGGCTAGCGTGGAGGCGCGCGGCCGCCTCCGATTCACCGAGTTCTCGCTGGAACGGTTGGTAAGCGGGCAATGTCTGGCCAGGGTGGCGCTGGCCTGGCCCAACTCCCCCACCTACGTCGGCGAAGCCACCGGGCTCTCCTCGCAGGCCGGAGAGATGCGATGTGCGGCGCAGGCCTGCATCTTCGCGATCGCCCGAGCCATGCCGGGATCCGTCTTCGAGCTCGTGGGGGTGAAGGCGGTTCGGGCGTTCGATGCAACGGTTGTCATTGCCTCGCTGGCCACCCAGGGGAAGCTCGATGGCCCCAGGGTGGTCGGTTCGGCGCTCGTGCAGGATGACACACCACGTGGCGCGGCCCTCGCCGTACTCAACGCCACCAACCGATTGCTCGCCGGTCAAACTCGGCCGTAACGGGCTGGAACAACAGCCGCTGCAACGGTTTGAGGCGCCCCGGCATCGAATTCGCATGTCCTCGCGCCGGGCCGAGGTTGCCTGGTCTGCCCGCCAATTCGTACCTTAGGGACGAACGGCCGGGCAAAACAGCGGCGGGCCCGGTTTCGGCCCCGATACGATGGTGAGGTTCGATGAGGCACTGGCTTCTCGGAATCCTGTCGGGCGTTTCCCTGGCGTGCGCGCCAGGGCAAATGGCCACCACGCTGGTCCCTGACGTCGAGGCCGACCCCGCGCTCGCCGACTCCGCGGCGTTCGAGCAACTCGCCAACTCGCCTCTGCTGGTCTCAGCTACCGAAACATCTTCAGTCGACTCGTTCCGGGTTTCCGCGCAAGCTCCCGATTCGCTCCGCGACAACGAGATGCTCGATCGGTTGCACGAGGTCACCGCGTCGCCCATGGATAGCGCGGCCGAGGTCGACTTCGACATCAACGTGGCTCGCTATGCCGACCATCAACGAGTCAAAGTCTACCTCGACTTCTTCCAGGGGCCGGCCCGGGAACGGATGACCGTCTGGCTCAACCGGAAACCGATCTACGAGCCGATGATCCGATCCGCGCTGGCAAGTCGGGGGCTGCCGGTCGACTTGGTGTATCTGGCGTTGATCGAATCGGGATTCTCCAACACCGCCGTCAGCCGGTCGCGCGCTGTCGGCATGTGGCAGTTCATGCGGGCCACCGGCAAGGAGTACGGTCTCAAAGTCGACCAGTGGGTCGACGAGCGGCGGGATCCGATCAAGGCGACGCTCGCCGCGGCCCGGTATCTCTCGGATCTGACCACCCGGTTTGGCGGTTCCCACTACCTCGCGGCGGCGGCTTATAACGGAGGCGGGGGCACCGTGTCCCGAGGGCTTCGACGGCTTGGCTCCGGCGCCGACGAGGCTTACTTCGACGGCGAACAGATCGAGCAAGAGCTGGCGGACGATCCGACGGGCGACGACCGGTTTTTCCATCTCTCCGACAGTCGCTACCTCCGGCGAGAGACCAAGGACTACGTGCCGAAGCTGATCGCCGCCACGATGATCGGCAAACAGCCGGAAAAGTATGGGTTTCCGGCGATCCAGCCGGTCGATCCGTTCGAGGTCGACTCGGTCCCAGTCACCGAGCCGACCAGTCTGGAAGTCGTTGCTCGGGTGGCGGACCTGCCGGTCGAGGCGGTCCGGGCCCTCAATCCGCATTATGTCCGAGCGGTCACCCCACCGAGTGAGCTCGCGTGGGTACGGGTTCCCGTCGGCCGCGGCGTGGCGATCACCGAAGCGTTGGCGGCGGTCCCCTCGGCGGAGCGGATCCCCTCGTTCGCCCATACGGTGGGCCGGCGGGAGACGATCCGCTCGATCGCCAAGCGGTATGGCATCGGCGCGTCGGTCCTGGCCGAGTTCAACCGGCTGGCGGCGACCGCAACGCTCCGCGTTGGTTCCGAATTACGGGTCCCGGGCCAAGCCCGGTTGCTGCGGTTCGCGGCCTCGGATCGCGAGGCCGCTTCGGGGTCCGGGCGGTCGGGGACGGTTCACGTGGTCCGACCGGGCGAAACGTTGGGGTCGATTGCTCGGCGGTATCGGGTGAGTCTCAATCAGGTGTTCGCCTGGAACGACCTCGGAACCCGGTCCACCCTCCGAATCGGGCAGCGGATTCGGGTAGCGCCAGCCCCCGAACCGCGGCGGGCGGCGAGCGGGAATCCGGCCGCGGGGGCGGCGAGTCATTTGGTGAAACCGGGGGAAACGCTCGCCGGGCTGGCCCGCCGTTACGGGGTGTCCGTGGCGTCGCTGATGGCGGTCAACGGCCTCCGATCGGCGCGGGACCTTCGCGCCGGAAGTCGCCTAACGATTCCGTCGTGATTCGGCGGGGCCGACCTCCCGGCCCCTCCCTCAGTCGAGCGGCTTCGCCAGGGCTCGCCGAACACCCTTCAGTACACTCTCGGAGTAGGCCGCCGCTTTGGCGTCGGCGGTCGAATCCATCAGCGACATGACCGCGCCAGTGGGGCCGAGGTTGTAGGCCCGGAGAGCCAGCTCGAGGTCGTAGTCGAATTGGCGGAGCAATCGCCGGAGAATCCGAAACCCGATTCGGAGATTGGTGTCGGGGTCGAGCAAATCGCGTTCAGTGACGGTCGGATCGACCTCACGAGCGGTTTGGATTCGCACCTGGGTATAGCCGAGCGCGGCTCGGTGTGATCGGGCTTGGCTTCGGAAATTGCTTTCGACCTTGACCAGCTGAAAGCCGAGAGACGGGTGGAGATCCTCGGCGAGCGCGGCGTCGTAGATCCGCCCGGCGAGGTTGGCGGGGATCCGATAGGCCGAGGAGTATTGGGCCACCACGGTCATCCGGTCGAGCTTGAGCTCGGTCACGGTGAGGCGGCCGCGGAGGTCCGCCAAGTCTCCGGTGAGCCGGCTGATCTCGGCGTTCGCCTCGGGTCCGGCGTCGGGAACTTCCCGCACAGCCACCAGCCGCTGGGACACGCTGAGGCCCACGCCAACCAATAGGCCGCCGCTGAGGAAGGTGGTGGCCGTCCTCAATGCCCGGCCGAAGGTCGTTCCGGTTTTCATGGCGATTGCCCTTTCGTGGCCCCCGAGAGTCGATAATCCCCGCTGCGGCCACCGCTCTTGGCCACCAACCGAATGCCGCGAATTTCCATCGTCCTGTCGACCGCCTTGACCATGTCATACACTGTCAGACAGGCGACGCTCACCGCGGTCAACGCTTCCATCTCGACGCCGGTCCGGCCGCTCACCCGGACGGTCGCCGTCAGGTGGACGCCCGGCACCGCTGGGTCGAGCACCGCGTCCACCTCAATCGCGTCGAGCGGCAGCGGATGACAGAGGGGAATCAAGTCCGCGGTCCTTTTCGCGGCCATCGTGCCGGCCAGCCGGGCAACGGCCAGCACGTCGCCCTTCGCAACCGCGTTCTGCTCGACCTGATCGAACGCGGCGCGAGTCATCGCGACGGTTCCCTCGGCGATCGCGGTCCGGTCCGAAACGGGCTTGGCGGTCACGTCGACCATTCTGGCCTTTCCCCGGGGATCGGTGTGACTCAGGCCCACAGGGCCTCAGCCAGCTCGCCGGTCAGGGACGCGAGGAGGAGTTGGGGGTTGACGTTGCCGCGGGCCCGATCGCGCGCGGCCTCGACATGACTGAGCGCGGCCAGCAGCCGGCCCGGTTCGCGGACCGCTGAGAGGGGCTCCGGCACCTTCGCGCCGAGTTCCGGCGTCGTGATCCCGCGGATCGCTTCCCGGAGCGCCTGGGCGAGGGCGTCGAGCAGCGCGCTGAAGTCGCCCCGAGCTTGCCACGGCGCTTGTTTCAAGGCTCGCTCGAAACGGGCGGTGTCCTGGGCCGCCGCCGAGAGCAGTTGCGCCGCTTCGGCTTGCTTGGGCGTGGCGCCTGTCGCGTCGAGGGCCCTCCCAATCGAGCCTTCCGCGGTGGCGACGCGGCGGCGGCGCTCGTCGGGCGACAGGGTTGGCGCCATGGCCCGGAGGGCGTCATCGATATCTGCATCGGACAAGCGACCGAGCCGGACCGGAACGGCTCGCGACCGAATCGTAGGGAGGACCCGAGTCGGTTCCGTCGTGGTGAGGACGATCAACGCGCTCGCCGCCGGCTCTTCGAGGAATTTCAGGAGCGCGTTGGCCGCTTCGGGGCTCGCGTCTTGGGACACCAGCCGGTCGGCATCCCCAATGATGATTACCCGTCGACCGCCCTCGACGGTCGTCAAGGCCGCGGTCGTCAGGATGAGTCGGGCCGCGGCGATGCCATGAATCGACATCCCGTCCGGTGGGGAGTAGATCGGGTTCTCCCGCCGGGCCGCCAGCACCTCCCCGATCGCCTCGCGAACCTCTGCCACCTGGCGGTCGGGGTCGCCGGCCTTGGGCCGAGGGACCGGGACGAACCAGTGGAGATCCGGGTGGCCCAATGCCCGCACCAACCGGCAGGGGCGGCAGGCGCCGCAGGGCTCCCCTGAGGGGTTGTCGCAGAGAGCCAATTCGGCCAGCCAGAGGGCGAACCGTTGCTTCCCCACTCCCGGCTCGCCACAAACCAGGAGTACCTGAGGCAGCCGGCCCGCGGCGAGGGCGCGAGCGGTCTCGGCACGAATGGATTGGTGACCTCGGAACTCGGGGATAGCCATTGGGAAAGAATAGTTGGTTCGGCGGCCAGATTGCAGTGCCGTTGGTCACACTTAAAACGTTTGGCGGCAATAGGTTACTGAACCAAATAGCAGTTGCTGTTCACATTGAAGACGGCGGTTGGGGTGAGCCGCGTCGCCAACGAGAGCCCGCTTTTCGGCGAGAACCGGTCCTATCTCTCTAAGTCGTTGTTTGATAGTTAGTTGAGGCGGCGGATCTGGGACAGTCCAAGGGCTGCGGGGCGGGAGTCGACCCTTGACCCCTTCCGCTGGCTGTCATTGATTTGTCCGCCGCTTCCCGCGCTGCCGTGGCGGACTTTCCCGAGTAGCTCAGTTGGTAGAGCAGCTGACTGTTAATCAGCGGGTCGCAGGTTCGAGTCCTGCCTCGGGAGTGACTACCGGATCGGGCTCGCCAGAATGGCGAGCCCGGTTTGCGTTCGGGCTCGGCGGGCCGTTAGGACGTGCTCGTGGCGATTGCCTCTTTCAGTTCCTGATTCGAGAACGGTTTCGCCAAGACGCCGGCCGCGCCGAATTTCATCGCCACGGTCAGGTACTCGTTGGCGTTGACTCGGCCCCCGCCGGAAATCGCCAGGACCCGGACGCTCGGATCGGCTTTCTTCAATTCTTGAATCAACTCGAGGCCGTCCGTATCCGGCATGATGAGGTCGGTGATCACGAGACCCGGTTGTTCCGCACGGAACAACGACAGCGCCTCAGTTCCGCTTGCCGTGCTGACCACTTGGTGGCCGGCCCGCTCGAGCATTTGGTGAATCGTCCCTCGGCTCAGGTCGTCATCGTCGACGAGCAAGATCCGCATCCGCAGAGTTCTCCGTTCGACCTGTTCGGTGAATCGAGCTACCCAGGTGTTAGGTACTCAAGATAGCGACCCATCCGACGTAGCGCATCGTCATTTTGGACTATTTGAGCAGTTGGGTTGGCGAGCCGATAGTGGAAGCGTATGGCTTTGACCAGTGTCCGCTTCGATTTTCTCTGCCTCAGCCTTCCCTTGGCGGGAGTTCGCGATCCCACCGATGTGGCGATGGCGGTTCCGAGCCAATTCGGACTGCTCGCCGCGATCGTCGATCCGATTGGTCAGGGCCAAAAGGCCCTGACGGTCGGTCGAAAAGCGACCCACACCATCGTTCGTACGCCGGGCGCCCAATTGGTCGATTTGTTCGCCCGAACCCATCGAGCGCTGGAGGGCCACACGGGAGTGTCGTTCGGCGCCGCTCGAATCGATCCGACCAGATCCCGAGTTGAGTTCGCTTCCACCGGCCGGGTCTACGGCGCGGTGGTTGGCCCCAGCGGGCTCAAGGTACTGAGCCCCGAGCCAGGAACGGTCGGGCTCGGACTATTCAAAGCCCCGCGGGTGGTCGACGTCCCGTGGTCCTCGGGCGACCTGTTGATCCTGGCGGTGGACGGGTTGGTCGACGCGTGGGATCTCGCCAAGGTTCGGGGCGCCTTCGCGGACCCGTTCGAAGCGATTGCTCGGAGGATCGGCGGTTACTCCGCGCGGATGCCCGAGGATGCTTCGCTGGTGTTGGCGCGAGACCGAGACTGAGGCGAACCCGGAACCGCCAACGTCTGGCCCCATCGGGGTTCCGTCGGTATTAATCCGGGAATGCCGGAGACCGCCGCGACCCATTTTCTCCAAGATCTCGCCTTGGTGCTGAGCGTGGCCGGATTGGCCACGGTGGTGTTTCAGCGGCTCAAGCTTCCCATCATTGCCGGGTACCTGATCGCCGGTGTACTGCTCGGGCCCCAAGTCGCCCCTCAGCTGATCGCCGATCCCGAAACCATTCGGACCCTGGCCGAGCTGGGTGTGGTGTTGTTGATGACGTCGGTCGGTCTGGAGTTCCGAGTCCGTCGGGTCGTGCGGCTCGGTCCCCAAGTGGGTCTCACCGTATTGATCGAAGTCGGTTTGATGCTGTCGATCGGCTACCTGCTCGGCCGGTCGCTCGGGTGGAGCGCGACCGACTCCGTCTTGGCTGCGGGCGTGGTCGCCATTTCGAGCACGGCGGTAATCGCCAAGGTGTTCGAGGACCGGCCGACCGACTGGCGGGTCAAGGACCTGGTCTTTGGTATCCTAGTGCTCGAGGATGTGATCGCGATCGTGTTGGTGGCTCTCGCGACGACGATCGCCTTCGGCGAGGCCGCCAGCCTGGCGACGATCGGCGGGTTGTTGGGCAAGCTGGCGCTGGTGCTCGCGGCACTGATCGTCATCGGGATGCTGGTGGTGCCCTCGGTGATTCGAACGGTGGTGCGGTTGGAGCGAAGCGAGACGACGTTGGTGACGGCCGTGGGGATCAGTTTCTTGCTGGCCTTCCTGACGAATGCGGCGGGGTACTCGGTGGCGTTGGGTGCCTTCGCCGCTGGGGTCTTGATGGCCGAGGCCGGGGTTGGCCACCAGGTGGCCGAGGTGATCCGTCCGGTGCGCGATCTGTTCGCGGCGGTGTTCTTCGTCGCGGTCGGGATGCTGCTCGACGTGACGGCCGCCGTCGACTCGATCGGATTGATCGTCCTTTTTGCCGTGGCGGTGATTCTCGGGAAGACGGTGGGGGTGTCGGTGGGGGCATTTCTGTCCGGCTTCGGGACTCGGGTTTCGGTGAGGGCAGGTCTCAGCATGGCACAGATCGGCGAGTTCTCCTTCATCATCGCCGGCCTGGGTCTCTCGCGGGCGGACCAGGGCGCGCCGCTCTATTCGGTGGCGGTCGCGACGGCGATGCTGACGGCGCTGGCGACCTCATGGCTGGTGACGCGGTCGGAAGGTTTGGCCAACTGGGTGGACCGCCGGTTGCCGGCGCCCCTCCAGACGTTCGCCACGCTGTACGGCGCCTGGCTCGAGGACCTCGCGGCCCGCCGGGGCGTCGATGGTCCCTGGCGTCGCGGCCGGCGGTTACTCTGGCTGGTCGCGTTCGACGCGGTGATCGTGGGAGGCGCGTTGATCGCCACCAGCATCGGGTTTCGGGCCGAGGCCGAGTGGTTTCGGTCGCTCGGGGTGGCCCCGGCCATTGGCCGGCTCACGATCCTCGCCCTTGGCGCGGCGGTCGCGCTTCCATTCGGTCTCGGGCTCGCTCTCTCGGGCCGGCGGTTGGCTCGCCAGCTCGCGGAGTCGGCCGTCCCGCCGGTGCCCGCCGGCAAGGTCGACCAGGGGCGGGCGCCAAGGCGGGCGCTGGTCGTCACGTTGGAGATCGCGATTGCCATCGCGGTGGGGGTGCCGCTGGCGGTGGCCACGCTCCCGTTTCTCCCGCCGTTCGGCGCTCCCGGAGTGATCGCGGCGATCTTGGCGCTGCTCGGGTTCGCGTTCTGGCGGACGGCCCGAGACCTCGACAGTCACACCAGGGCCGGAGCCCAGTTGGTCGCCCATGTGTTGGCTCGCCAGGGCCGGGCCGACCCCGATGGGCTGTCGGTGGTGCGGGGGATGCTTCCGGGGCTGGGTGAGCTCGCCGCGGTTCAGGTCGAGGCGAGCAGTCGAGCGGCTGGTCGGACGTTAGGCGAGCTCAATCTCCGTGGCATCACCGGGGCCACGGTGGTGGCGTTGACCCGGCAGGGCGAGCGGCGGCCGTATCCGATTGCCGGCGAGCGGCTGGAGGCCGGGGATCTGATCGCGCTGACCGGAACCCACGAAGCAATCAGTCAGGCGGAATCTCTAATGCGCGCCAGAGGTACCAGCTCGCCACCGACCGGTACGGGCGCCACCGCTGGCCATGTCGCTCGAGCGTCCGAAGGCTCGGCAGCCGGCGCTTCCCAAAGGCCCGCTGATACCCGTTCCTGATCCCGAGGTCGCCGAGGGGCAGCACATCGGCGTGCCCGAGATAGAAGATCAGGAGCATCTCCACCGTCCAGGGGCCGACGCCGCGGACCGCGGTGAGCCGGTCGACGATGGCCTCGCGGTCCATCCGGTAGAGGGCCCGTCGAGTGGGAATTCGGCCCGCCTGGTGGTGGTCGGCGAGGTCCCGAATGGCGCGAGCTTTCGCGGCCGACAGTCCGGCGCCTCGCAACGACGATTCGGCGGTCCCGACCACCACCTCCGACGTCGGGAGCCGTCCCTGAAACAACTCGAGGAACCGCCGGTAGATCGTGGCGGCTGCCTTGCCGGAGAGCTGTTGATAGACGATCGATCGTTGGAGGTAGTGGACCGGAGATCGGATCGATGGGCGCTTGAGGTCCGGCATCCCGACCCGCTCGATGATCCGACCGAGGTCGCGGTCGCGATGGGCCAACTGTCGGGCCGCCGCCGCCGGCGTTACGAGCTGGAGCCGATCCGGGCCCCACAAGAACGGTGTCGAGAGCGAACGCGGCGTTGCCGGCATCGCCAATCCTAGCAGGGTGGTCGGGGGCAACGGGAGTAGCCCGCAGACCGCTTGCGGGGCGGCTTTGGACCCAAGTATCTCTCGCCGATGGTCTTCGACGCGCCGCGGGCGGCGGGCTCGACCCGCGATCTGGCCCTCACCCTCGCCGGCGGGGGGAATTGGGCCTTCTATCAGGTGGGCTTGCTCGAGGCGTGGTGGGACCTCCTCGCCGAGCGGATCGGCGCGGTGGCGACTTGTAGCGCGGGCGCCTGCACGGCGGTTTTGCTGTTGAGCGGCCGGCGGGCGGCGGCCCATCGGTTTTGGCTCGACCGACGGGCCCACGTGCGGAAGAATCTCGAATGGTGGCGGCTGCTTCGGGGAGAGCGGCCGGCGCCCCACTTTCCGATTTATCGCGACACCCTCCGTTGCGCGCTGGACGATGGAGGCTTCGAGCGGCTTCGGTCGGCGCCGTACCCGGTTTTCGTCTTGCTCGCGGCTCCGCCGTCCGCGTTGCCGATTCCGCTGGCGGTGCCGATCGGTCTGGGCGCCTACTCCCTGGCACGGTGGCTCGATCCGGGCCGGCTCCACCCGAGCATCGGCCGGCGGCTCGGTTTCGAGCCCATCGCGATCGACGCCCGGACCTGCGAGACCGCGGAGGCGGTGACCAACCTGGTGCTGGGGTCGTCAGCGACCCCGCCATTCACGCCGGTGGGGACGATTGGCGGCCGGCGGGTGCTGGACGGCGGTCTGGTCGACAACGCGCCGGCATTCGTCGCCGAGGCCGCCGGCCGCTGGCGCCGGCACTTGGTGGTGTTGACCCGTCCCTACCCGGCCAGCTCGGTGGGGCATCGCGGGGGCCGCTGGTACCTCTGTCCCAGCCAGCCGGTGCCGGCCGACCGTTGGGATTACACCCAGCCGGACCGGATCGCTCAGACGATGGAGCTGGGCGACCGGGACGCGCGGCGCCGCCGAGCCGAGCTGGCCCGGTGGCTCGATGGCCACGAGGAGGGCTGATGGATCTGGAACAATTCCGTCGGGAGGCCCACGGGGTGGTCGACTGGATGGCCGACTACCTCCGCGACGTCGAGCGTGAACGGATCGTTCCCTCGACGGAGCCGGGGCAGGTCCGGTCCGGGCTCCCGGCCACCCCACCGGAGGAGGGGCAGTCGTTCGCCGAGATTCGGGCCGACTTCGACCGACTGATCTATCCCGCGCTGACCCACTGGGCCCATCCGGGGTTCTTCGGCTATTTCCCCGCCAATCACAGTCCCCCGTCGATCCTGGCGGAGATGATGACGGCGGCGTTAGGCGTCCAGGCGATGTCCTGGCAGACGTCGCCAGCCGCCACCGAGCTGGAGCAGGTCGTGATGGACTGGCTCCGCCAGATGATCGGCCTTCCCGAGGACTTCACCGGGGTGATTCAAGACTATGCGTCGACGTCGACCCTGGTGAGCCTGATCACTGCCCGGGAACGGGTCCGGGACCGGCTCGATCGGGCGGTCCTCTATCTCTCGACCGAGGCGCATTCGTCGGTCGCCAAGGGTGGGCGACTCGCGGGCTTCCTTCCGGAACGGATTCGGGCGGTGCCGGTGGACGATCGGTTTGCGCTCCGCCCAGACAGGTTGGCGGCGATGATCGCGGAGGACAGGGCCTCGGGGCTGGTGCCGGCGGCGGTGGTGGCAACGGTCGGGACGACGTCGTCGACCGCCCTCGACCCGTTGCGCCCGATCGGCGAGATTGCCCGGCGGGAGGGACTCTGGTTCCACGTCGACGCGGCCTTCGGCGGCTCAGCGGCGATTCTCCCCGAGCTTCGGTGGATCATCGATGGGGTCGAGCACGCCGACAGCGTCGTGATGAATCCCCATAAGTGGTTGTTGGTGAATTTCGACTGCTCCGCCTACTTCGTTCGCGACCCCGAGGCGTTGCTTCGCACCTTCAGTACCTCGCCAGCCTACCTCCGCACCAAGTTCGACAGCGCGGTGGTCAACTATCGGGACTGGGGCATTCCGCTCGGCCGGAGGTTTCGAGCGCTCAAGCTGTGGTTCGTGCTTCGGACCTACGGGGTTGGCGGTCTCCAACGGATGATTCGGGAACACATCCGATTGGGCCGATTGTTCGCGGGGTGGGTGGAAGCGGAAGCCGATTTCGAACTGATGGCGCCGGCGCCGATCGGGTTGGTGTGTTTCCGATGGCGGCCGCCGGGGCGGCGGCTCTCGGAGGAGGAGGTCGACGGCGCCAACCACGCGCTCTTGGAGCGGATCAACGCACCCGGTGACGTGTTTCTGACCCATACCGTGTTAGGCGGCCGGTTCACGATCCGCCTCGCCCTCGGCCATTTGTCGACGACCGAAGCGGTGGTCCGGAGGACGTGGGAGCGGGTCCAAGACGCCAGCCGGGGGGCATCGTAGCCGAGCCGCGGTCAGGCTAATCGCCGCTTTCGGATTCCCACGAGGACCGCGGCCACCACGATCAATCCGCCCCCGGCCCACTGGCCCGCCGTCAATCGTTCCCCGAACGACGCGAAGCTCGTCGCCGCGGCGACCACCGGTTCCAGGGCGTAGATCAAGGCGGCTTCGGTTGGCTGGATCAACCGCTGGCCGACCAATTGGCCGCCGAAGGTCGCCACCGAGGAGACGGCCAGGAATGGGATCAGCAGGATCGCGGTGGTGGACAGCTCGAATCGGGGGGATTCGACCAACGGCGCCAGCACCGCTCCGACTCCGACCATCGCGACGAACTGGACGGCCAGCAATCGCATCGGGTCGTGCTTCGGCGCCAGGTGGCTGGCGGCGACCACGTAGAGGGCCGCGCACGCCGCGCTCGCTCCCATCAGCAGATCACCCGAACTCAAGCCGCTGGCGGCCTCGGTCGGTCTGGTGAGGAACCAGCTGCCGGTGATGGCGATCGCGACCGCCGTCAGGTCGCGTCCGGTTGGTGGCCGCCGATCGACGAGGAGCACGATCAGCGGGACGAGCGGCGTTTGGATGCTGAAGAGGAAAGCCGCGCGGGCGGGTGGGATCGTGTCGAGGCCGGCGACGAACAGCGCCAACTGAACGCCGAAGAGGCCGCCGAGAAGGAGTCCGGCCCGCCAATCGGCCCGGGTTGTCTGGCGGTAGATGGGGGCCAACAGCAACGCGCCGATCGCGAATCGGGTCGCCAGATAGATCATCGGCGATACCGAGCCGAGCACCATCTTGTTGAGGGTGAACGACGCTCCCCACACGAAGGTGCATCCCAACAGGATGACGATCGCTCGGCGATGGGTCATTTGGCGAGGAGGGGGCGGAGGTATCGGCCGGTGTGGGAGGCCGCCGTTTGGGCGACCAACTCAGGCGGACCCTGCACCACGACCCGACCGCCCGCGTCGCCGGCCTCGGGACCGAGGTCGATGATCCAATCGGCTCGCTTGATGACGTCGAGGTGATGTTCGATCACCAGGACGGTGTGGCCGGCGTCGACCAGCCGATCGAGCACCGTGATCAGTTGGCGCACGTCATCGAGATGGAGGCCGGTGGTCGGCTCGTCGAGCAGGTAGAGTTTGCGGCCTTGCCGCTTCCCGGCCTGGATCAACTCCCGGGCGATCTTCAGTCGCTGAGCTTCGCCGCCGGACAGCGTGGTCGCGGGCTGGCCGAGGCGGAGATAGCCGAGGCCCACTTGCTGGAGCTGCCAGAGCGCGGCGCCGAGCCGAGGTTGATGGTGGAACCGAGTGATTGCCTCGTCGACGGTCCACTGGAGCACGTCGTGAATCGACTGACCGCGGAGCTTGACGTCGAGAATGTCTCGCTTGAACCGAGTGCCGGCGCACGACTCGCACGGGACGAACACGTCCGCCATGAAGACCATCTCCACCATCACCTGGCCGGCGCCCTCGCATTGATCGCATCGGCCGCCACCGGTGTTGAAGGAAAACGTTGCCGGTGAATACCGCCGGGAACGGGCCAACGGCAAGGCGGCGAACAACTCGCGGATTTCGTCGAACGCCTTCACATAGGTAATCGGATTGGACCGGGGCGATCGACCGATGGGCGACTGGTCGATCAGGACGATGTCGGTAAGCCATTCGTGGCCGGTGATCGACTCGACCGCCCCCACCACCTCGCCAAGATGCGCCTTGACCGAGGAGGCGCCCTTGAGCCGGCCTTCGAGTTGGCGATAGATCACCTCGTGCACCAGGCTGCTCTTTCCGGAGCCGGAAACTCCGGTGACGCAAATCAGAGTGTCGAGGGGTAGGTCGGCGTCGACGCCCTGGAGGTTGTGGAGCCTGGCTCCCCGGAGCTTGAGCCACCGCGGACCGATCGGTCGGCGAGCGCTGGGGACTCCGATCCGCTTGACGCCCGCGAGATACTGGGCGGTGAGAGTGTCGGTGGCCGCGGCGAGCGGGCCGGCGTGGACCACCCGTCCGCCCCGCTCTCCCGAGCCCGGCCCCAACTCCAGCATGTAGTCGGCTCGCTGAATGGCCGCCAGATCGTGCTCGACCACCAAGACCGTGTTGCCGGCGTCACGGAGCCGCTCGAGTTGGACCAGGAGCCGATCGGTATCCCGAGCGTGGAGGCCGATGGTCGGCTCGTCGAGTACGTAGAGCGAGTCGACCAGCCGGGCGCCCAGGGCGTTCGCGAGGGCGATCCGCTGGGCCTCTCCACCCGAGAGCGTTCGGGTCTGCCGTTCCAGAGTCAGGTAGCCGAGGCCGACGTCGACCAAGAAATCGACGCGGGCTTTCAACTCGGCCAAAATGTCGCGGGCGATGGCCCGATCGGCGGCCGTCCAGGCGGTCTCGTTCACCCACTGGCGTAATTCGGCCAGCGAAAGAGCGGCCACCTCGGCAATGGTGCGCTGGTCGACCAGGACGGCCAGGGCGTCGGCGTTGAGCCGGGTCCCTCGGCACGCGGGGCAGGTCTTGGCGAGTTGATACTGTCGAAGGAAGACCCGGATGTACTGCTTGTACCGCTTGACCTCGAGGGCTTTGAGAAAGGGGAACATCCCCACGAAGCGACCGAACTTGCCGTAGAGGAGCTCTCGCTGAACGGTGGCTTTGAGGCTGCTCCAGGGCGCGGCGGGGTCGGCGCCGAGCTTCCGGGCGGTGTCGAGCAAGAGGCGGCGGCGCGCTTCGTATCGGGGTTTGGTCCACGGGTCGAGGGCGCCCCCGATCAGGGATCGCCGGGGATCGGGGACGACCAGCGACTCGTCGTACTCGAGGACCGCTCCGAAGCCGTTGCAGCCGCCGCAGGCGCCGCGGGGATTGTTGAACGAGAAGAGCGAGGGGGTGAGGGGCGCGGCGGCGGTGTCGCAGGCGCTGCAGGCCGGGAGCTCGGTGAAGCGGAGGCGGCCCTCGCCATGGAGGATCACGGCGACGCCGTCGCCTTCGGCCATGGCGAGCCCGATCGCCTCGGCGAGTCGGCTTTCGGCGGCGGCGGCCGTCGTCAATCGGTCGACGACGACCAACAGCTCGGTGGTGGCGCCGAGGTCCAGCTCGGCCGGGAGTTCATCGAGGTGGAGGGGACGGCCGTCGGCGAGCACCCGGAGGAAGCCCAGCGCCCGGAGGTTCTCGGTGATGGCCTGATGGGAGAGTCGGGCGGAGACGGGCAGCGGGAACCCGATCTGAACCGGCTCGCCGCCAAGCCGCGCGGTGGCGGCGGCCGCGGTCGTCGGCGAGTCGCGGACCACCGGGCCGCCGCACCGGCGGCAGCGCTGTTGGCCGACTCGGGCCCAGAGGAGGCGGAGGTAGTCGTAGACCTCGGTGGCGGTCCCGACCGTCGATCGGCTCGAGACGGCCGGGTTGCGCTGTTCGATGGCGATAGCGGGGGCAATGCCTTCGATCCGATCGACCGCCGGTTTCGGCATCCGCTCGAGGAACTGCTTGGCGTAAGTCGAGAGGGACTCGATGTAGCGGCGCTGTCCTTCGGCGTAGATGGTATCGAACGCGAGCGAACTCTTCCCCGAGCCCGAGGGGCCGGTGACGACGATCAGGCGCCGGTGGGGCAGGGCGACCGTAATCCCCTTGAGATTGTGCTGACAGGCGTTGACGACGCGAAGAAACGAGTCCGGCACGGCCAGGGAAAATAGTCGGTTGACTGATTACTTTCTCCCCGACCCATGGCCAAGTTGTTGACCCCGAAAGTCCTCCGCCGGGGACTGGAGATCACGGTCCTCGCCTCGCTGGTGAGTTTCGGGGCGATCCTGATCTATAGCGACAGCAGCACCGACTTCCTGGCGGCGATTCCGAGGATCCGGTTTGGCTGGCTGGTCGCCGGTCTCGGACTCGCGTCGATGGACTGGATCGGCGGGGGTCTCCGCAACTACGTCCTCGCCCGGAACGTGACGCCGGCGCCCTCGCTCCGCGGGATGATCCTGGCGGGAGGGATGAGCGCCTGGGCGGCCTACCTCACGCCGGTGCAGTCCGGGGCCGGGCCGATGATGATCTACACGATGAAGCGGTACGGCGTGCCGGTGCCGGTCGGGTTCACGATCACCTTCATGAGCTTCATCGCCACCGTGGCCTTCTTCGCGATCGCCGGGCCGATTGCGATCGCGTTCGGGGCGGGGAAGTCGCTCGGGCATCACGGCGTCGCGCTGGGGCTTTCGCTCTACGACCTCTTCGTCGGGAGCTTGTCGATCTTCGTGCTCCTGAGCGTGATTTTTCTCGCGGTCATCCTGTTTCCGCGTCAGGTGCGTAACCTCGTTCACCGGATCGCGGTGATGTTGGGTCGCCGGAGCACCCGGATCTCGGCGCGGATCGAGGGATTCGAGCGGGGGATCGACCAAGCCCAGGAAGCGGTGGCCAAGTTCAATTCGCCCGGTGGATGGTTGGCCCTGGGGCTCGCGACGATTTTGTCGGGCCCCTCGCACGCCAACAAACTGCTGGCCGGATACGTCGCCCTCCGGGCCATCGGGATCGAGGCCCATTTCGTCGACGTGTTGTTGCTCCAGACCTTCATCACGTTCGTCCTGTACTTCTTCGCGCCGACGCCGGGCGCCTCGGGCATCGGCGAGCTCCTCGCCACCGCGGTGATGTCGATCTACGTGCCCCGCGGGATCGCTCCTCTCTACGCGGTTCTCTGGCGGCTGGTGATCAGCGGCTATACGGTCGTCGTCGGGTCAGTGGTGTTCTGGTTGTGGGTCCGGAAGGGATTGAAGGGGATCGAACAAGACCCCACGGCCGCGTGACCGAGCTCGACGCCGACGATCTCGCTCCGGACCCGATCGACCGGCGGCTCATCGGTCGGCTGCTGGCTTACCTCAAGCCGCATGGTCTGCTGGTGGCGGGATCGGTGACGCTGCTGCTGATCCACGCCGGGCTCGCGGTGATCGGTCCAGCGCTGACCCAGCGAGCGCTCGACCGCGCCGTCCCCGCGGGCGACACCGAGGCGCTGACCCGCTACGCCCTGATCTTCGTCGTCGCGCTGGCGGTCACCTTCGTCGTCGACTACGCCCAGATCATCCTCACGACCACGATCGGCCAGCGGGTGATGCTCGATCTCCGGACCGAGATCTTCCGCCACCTCCAGCGGTTGTCGGTTCCCTACTTCGACCGCCACCCAGTGGGTCGGTTGATGACCAGGGTGACGTCCGACGTCGAAACCTTGAACGAGCTTTTTTCATCGGGCGTCGTGAGCGTGTTCGGCGACGTGTTCACCTTGGCAGCGATCACCACGATGATGCTGGTGATCGACTGGCGGTTGGCGCTGGTCGCCTTCCTCGTCCTTCCGGCGATGTGGCTCGTCGTCACCGCCTTCCGGCGGCGGATTCGGGAGGCGTTTCGGGAGATCCGGGCCCGGGTCGCCCGACTCAACAGTTTCCTACAGGAGCACCTCAGCGGTGTCGAAGTGGTTCAGCTGTTCGGCCGGGAGGCGCAGGCCGCCGCCGATTTCTCGCGGGTCAACCGGGCCCACCTCGTCGCCCACCTCCGATCCATTGCCATCTACGCCATCTTTTTTCCGATGGTCGAGCTGGTGACCGCGATCGCGATGGCGCTCCTGTTGGTGAAGGGAGGCGACCGGATCATCGAGGGCACCCTGACCGTCGGCGTGCTCGCCGCGTTCGTTCAGCTGGTGCGACGGTTTTTCCAGCCACTCCAGGACCTCTCGGAGAAGGTCAACCTCCTCCAAGCCGCCATGGCAAGCTCGGAACGAGTTTTCCAATTGCTCGACTCGCCGGTCACGGTGCCCGATGCCGTGACCCCCCGCCCCGTTCCCCCGTCGGTCCGGGGTGAGGTCGGGTTCGAAGGCGTTTGGTTTCGCTATTCGCCGACCGGCCCGTGGGTGCTCGAGGATGTGAGCTTCCGGGTCCCGGCGGGGTCGACCACGGCCCTGGTCGGCCACACCGGCGCCGGAAAAACCACGATCATCAGCCTGTTGCTTCGGCTCTACGATCCCGAGCGAGGCCGGATCACGCTGGACGGGATGGACATCCGAGAACTCCGCCTCGCGGATCTCCGGCGCCAGTTCGGCTTCGTGCAACAGGATCTCTTCTTGTTCGCCGGTGACATCCGCCGCAATCTGATGCTCGACCCCGAAACGACCGCGGATCGGGCCGCGGCCGCGGCCGACCGCGTCGGCGTGGGCGATTTCATCGCGCGCCTCCCCGGAGGGTACCAACACGTGCTGACGGAACGGGGGCGCAACCTGTCCGTCGGGGAACGCCAGTTGCTGAGCTTCGCCAGGGCCCTGGCGCGCGATCCGAGGATTCTGCTCCTCGACGAAGCCACCAGTTCAGTCGATTCCGAGGTCGAGGCGAGAATCCAGCGGGGCGTGGCGGAGCTGATGACCGGCCGGACCAGCATCGCGGTGGCCCACCGCCTGAGCACCATCCTCCACGCCACCGAGATATTGGTGCTGCACCACGGGAAGGTGGTCGAGCGGGGGAGCCACCAGGGCCTTTTGGCCATGGGGGGGGTGTATCAGCGCCTCTATCAATTGCAAGTGGGGTTCCAGGCGACCAATTCTTGCTAACCCGCCGACCCCGGCCTACGTTTGAGACCCATTCTGCCCTTTGATTTAGGATCAGTCGCCGCATGCAGCTCGAGTTCGGCGGCCAGCGGATCGTCATTGCCGCCGGCGAGATTCTGATTGGCTCGGACGTTGCCGCGACCGTTCGTCTCGACGGAGACGACGTGTTGCCCCGTCACGCCCGTGTCCGGAGGACCGAGACCGGGGCGGTCGTGATCGAGCCGGGACCCACCGGCGGGAAGGTCCGGGTCAACGGAATGTCGATCGGCGGCGATCCCACGCCGCTGCTCCACGGCGATCGGATCGGGATCGGCGTTCACGAGGGCGTGGTCGTCGACCTCGCGCGAGCCGGAGCTACCCAGGTCGTGTCGCGGGCTGCCTCGGCGCCCCCGCCCCGTGTGGCGAGCGACGTCGCCCAACGGCCTTCGCCGGGTCCCTCCGAGCCTACCGGACGGCTCGTGTGCCTCAACGATGGCCGCGAGTACCAAATTGCGGTGGTTCCGTTCGTGCTGGGACGGGACGCGACGGCGGAAATCGTCATCGCCTCGCCGGATGCTTCCCGTCATCATGCCGAGATCGTGAGCCGCCCCGACGGCGAAGTGGTCGTCGATCTCAGCACCAACGGCACCTACGTCAACGGGGCCCGGGTGAGTGGGCGGCACCAACTCAAGGCGCTCGACGTCATTCGGATCGGGGCCGAGGAGTTCCGGTACTATCCGGCGCCCAAAACGCCTGCCCCGCCGCCACAGCCGCCGCCGGGGGCCGAGTTTCGCTTGAGCGACACTTTGATCGGTCTCCCGAAGGGCCCTCCTGCCGGTCTGGCGCCGCCGAAACTTGCACCACCCACGGCCCGCCCACTCGCGACCATGTTGGTGAAGACCGGGACACTCAAAGGTCAGCGCTTCGCGGTGAAAACCCCGGTGGTCAACATCGGTCGGGCCGAGTTCAACGATCTCCGCCTTCCGGATCCGAGCATCAGCTCCACTCACGTCAAACTGCAATTGAGGGAAGGGGTTTGGACCCTCACCGACTTGGGGTCCATGAATGGGACGACCGTGGACGGCGAACCGGTCGACGACGACATGCCGCTGTCGCCGGGCGCGGTGCTGAAGTTGGGCGAGGTGAGCCTGTCGTTCGAGCCCCAAGACGAACGGCCGGTGCGAGCGGACCGCACGGCCCTGGTGGCGGCGGCCGCCGAGGCCCCGCCCCGCCCTCCGCAGCGGCTCGACCCCGCCATCCCACCAGTGCCCTCGGCGTCCCCGCGGGTCGTGGCGACACCGGTCCCGAGATCCGACGGGGCGGCCAACAAGTGGGTCATGTCGGTGGCGATCGTGGTGCTCCTCGGGCTCCTTGCGGCCGTGGTATTCCTGGTTTGATGCGATGCTGATCTCGTGCGCCGGGGATACCCACGTCGGAGTGGTCCGAAGCGGAAACGAGGACAGTTTTCTGCTCGATTGTCCGCGGGGCATGTTCATCGTCGCCGACGGGATGGGCGGCCATGCCGCGGGGGAAGTCGCCAGTGAGATGGCGGTCGAGATCATCGCCCGCGAACTCAACGGGATCCGAAGCCTCGCCGACCCGAGCAAGCACGATCGGATGCGGGGAGCGATTCGATCGGCCAATCAAGCGATTTTCGAGCGGACCATGGCCGAGGCCGACAAGCGCGGCATGGGCACGACGACCACCGTGTTGGTCCTCTTCTCTCGGCGATACTTGATCGGCCAGGTCGGCGACAGCCGGGCCTATCTGCTACGGGGCGGCGCTCTCCATCAACTCACGAAAGATCACAGCTATGTCCAAGAACAGGTCGACGCCGGGCTCCTGACCGCCGACCAGGCCCGGACCCACCCGTACAGCAACGTGATCACCCGGTGCGTCGGGGCGAACGAGGACGTGGTTCCGGACGTCTATTTCGGCTCCCTCGAGCGCGGCGACGTCATCCTGCTCGCCTCGGATGGGCTCACCGGCATGCTCGAAGACGATCAACTGACGAAGATCCTCGATGACGAGGCGACGCCGGAAGTGTGGGTGAGCCGGATGATCGCCGAGGCCAATCGGCGCGGGGGTCTCGACAACATCACCGCCATCGTCGTCAAGGTCGACGAGATCGAAAACGCCCCGTAGGCCGTGCGATCCCCCTGCCCGTTGCTCCCCGTCTAACTCAGAATCGTCAGGCCCCGCTCTAGCCGCTCTCGCAGCTCGGCCGCCGGCCGGGCGACGATGGCCAACAGCAGATCTGGCTGGCGCGGCAGGGGGCCGGACGTGAAGACCCGAAATCGGCGGGCGCTCCGATAGAGCTCATCGGCGATCCGGGGCAGTCCCAGGTGACCAGCGCGGCCCTCTCCGGTGAGCCGTTCGATTCGTCCTTCGCGGGTCTTGAGGAGGAGGTTGACCGCCAGCATGTTAGCCCGGGCCGGGTAGTCGAGCAGCAGGCTACCCCGCTCGAGCCCCATCTCGGCGGCGGCCGCGTCTTCAACCCGCTCGAGGAGATCGGGGTCTTCGCCGGCCCAGTCGCCGGCGTCGCCGGGGAGCTCGCTCGCCGGGAGATCGAGGGCCCTCTTGTAGAGCCGGCGCTCGTGAACGGCCCGAGCGAGCCCGGTAGGATCGGCCGTGAAGAGCCGCTCCATCAAGGCCCCGTCGGTTTCCTCGGCGATCTCCTCGGCGCGCAATCCGCCGGCGGCCACCGCAGCCCGAACGGCCCGCTTGAACATGCAGGTGGCGGCCCGGACCGCGTGGTGCCAGTACACGTTGCGATACATCTGGTACTTGGCGAAGAGCAAGGTCTCCAGGGCGCTGACCCCTTTTTCGAGTACCCCGACCTCGGGCCGGCCAGTGGGGCCCGGAATCACCGTCAGCGCCGACAAAAGTCGGTCGACGTCGAGGGTCCCGTAAGGGACGCCGCAAGCCCGAGCGTCCCGACTCAGATAGTCGATCTTGTCGAGATCGAGGGTTCCCGACACAAGGCCTTGCAGTGGGCCGGCGCTGGTCCCTTTGATCAGCGCGCTGATCTCCTCGATCAACCCGTCGCCGCCAATGCCAACGAGAGCTTGCCGGAGCCGGCCGCGCGAGATCTTGGCGACTCCTAACGCCTCGTGATGGAGGAACCCGGCTTCTTCGAGCCCGTGGGAGAACGGGTAGTGACCGACGTCGTGCACCAGGGCGGCGAGCCGCACCGCGCGCTGGTGCAAGTCGGGCACGGCCGCGAGATCACCGCGCTGGCCGAGGATGGCGAGGGCGCGGGTGGCGAGATGAAAAGCCCCGAGGGCATGTTCGAATCGGGAATGGGTGGCGCCCGGGTAGACCAGAAAAGCGTGCCCGAGCTGCCGAACGTAACGGAGCCGTTGGACCGCCTCGGTATCGAGCACCGCCATTGCCGCCTGGTCGAGCTCGATGTTGTCCCAGAGGGGATCGCGGATGATGTCGGTCATCGCCCGGTCCCCCGCCTGTCGCCCATCTCCGCTAGCGGGGGCCCGCGGCCGCCACCGCGGCGGGGACCTGGGCCGAGAATGCCGCGAAGTTCTCCTGGAACATCGCCGCCAGCTTGGCGGCCTGGGCATCGTACGACGCGGTGTCCTTCCAGGTCGATCGTGGCTCCAGCACCTCATCGGGGACGAGGGCAACCGACGTCGGCACCGCGAATCCGAAGACCGGCTCGGTTCGGTAGCTTGCGGATTCGAGGCCGCCCGATAGCGCCGCGGACACCATCGCTCGGGTATGGCCCAACTTCATTCTCGAGCCGACGCCATAAGGGCCACCAGTCCAGCCGGTGTTCACCAGCCAAACCCGGGCGCCGTGTTTGGCGATGCGTTCGCCCAGCATTTTCGCGTAGACGCCGGGGTGAAGCGGGAGGAACGGCGCTCCGAAACAGGACGAGAAGGTCGCCACCGGCTCGGTAACGCCGCGCTCGGTCCCGGCCACCTTGGCGGTATAGCCGGAGAGGAAGTGGTACATCGCCTGCTCGGCGGACAGCCGGGCGATCGGCGGCATTACCCCGAACGCGTCGGCGGTGAGAAAGATGACGTTGTTCGGATGCCCGCCCTGGCCGGTCGGCTCGAAGTTCGGAATGAAATGAATCGGATAACTCGCCCTGGTGTTCTCGGTGATCTTGTCCGAATCGAAGTCGACCCTCCGGGTGATCTCGTCGAGCACGACGTTTTCGAGGACCGTGCCGAACATATGGCTGGCCGCGTAGATCTCGGGCTCCCCTTCCTTCGACAGCCGGATCGCCTTGGCGTAGCAGCCTCCCTCGAAGTTGAAGACTCCCCGATCGCTCCACCCGTGCTCGTCGTCGCCGATCAGACGGCGGGCCGGGTCGGCCGACAAGGTTGTCTTCCCGGTGCCCGAGAGGCCGAAGAAGATCGCCGTGTCCCCGGCTGGCCCGACGTTGGCGGAGCAATGCATCGAGAGGACGCCCCGCTGGGGCATCAGATAATTGAGCACGGTGAAGATCGACTTCTTCATCTCGCCGGCGTACCGGGTGCCGCCGATCAGGATCGTCCGCTTCGCGAAGTTGATGGCGATGAAGGTGCTCGTCTTGGTACCGTGAATCTTCGGATCGGCCTTGAACTCGGGGGCGTGGTACACCACGAACGAGGCGGCGAACCCAGCCAACTCGGCTGCCTCCGGGCGAATGAACATGTTCCGGACGAACATCGCCTGCCACGCGTTTGGGGTGATGAACCGGACCGGCAGTCGGTACTCCAGGTCGGCACCACCAAAGAGATCTTGCACGAACACTTCGGGCTGGGCGTTCAGGTGGTTCCGGACTTCAGCAAGGAGGCGGTCGAAGTTGGCCGCGCTGAATCGATCGTTCTTGTCCCACCAGATCTGGCTCGAGCTGGTTTCCTCCTCGACGACGAACTTGTCTTTCGGAGACCGACCCGTGTGGGGGGTCGTCACGACCGCGAGAGCGCCGTGGTCGGTGAACCGTCCCTCGGCGCGCCGGGCGGCATGTTCGCACAATTGGGGGGCCGTGAGGTTGGCCCATACGGTTTTCGCACTGATGCCTTGATCGGCAAGACTCGCGACGTTGCTCATAATCCCGGAGTAGGGGCGGGTCCCAGGGAGGTTGGACTCCGCCCGGTTGGGAGCGTTCCACGATGGAACGTTCGAAGGTGGCGCCAAGGGCCACTAAGATCGGGTTCTCGGTCCCCCGGGACAAGTGACGAGGCGCTCCCGTCTTCTCGGCCCCTGTGGTACAAGCTCCGCGACAACCGGAATCGCAGGTTGGCCGGCTCCGCCACCCAGTGTCGGGCGGTAAGTAGTTGGCAAGCAAGGGCATAGACTGGCGAGGCGGGACGTTCGCGCAGGGGGTATGGAACCTGCCCCTTCGAGGTGTCGACAAGCGGATTCGATTCGCGGATCTGCAACTTTGTTCCGACGATCGACCGGGGTCCATCGCATCGTGCACACTCGCGTCCTACTCCTCGGCGACCCGGACGCTCGGCCTGACGGCCTCGAGCGAAGCCTCGTTAGGGCCGGGTTTGCGCTGACCGAATCGGGACCGCTTCCCGCCGCCCCGGGGGACGGCGGCTCGCCGGACCTGACGATCCTGGCGCTTGGTTCGGTGGCCGGGGACCTCGATCGGCTGCTCTTGCCGGTGCATGACGAGGCGTGGCGGGCGGTTCCGACGATCGTCCTGTTGCCGCCGGGATCGGCCGAGGCAGCGGGTCGCGCCCTGGCGCTCGGCGCCCTCGACGTGATGGTGGGCCCGATTCATCTGCCCGAGCTTTGCGCCCGGATCGTGACTCGGCTCCGAGGCGTTCAGGACGGGTTTCGGGCCGCCGCGTCGAGCAATAGCCAGGCCCAGCTCTTCGCGGTCTTCGAAAAGGTGGCGTTGGCGGCCCGTCCGGAGGAAATGCTGCAAACGCTGGTCCGTCACCTCGGAGCATCGCTCGACGCGAACCACTGCGCCTGCATTTTTACGGTGGACAGCTCGCGGGGACGGGTGATCGCGGTTGGCGAGCGGCCGGAGATCCGCAATCTGGAGATCGACCTCGCCGATTATCCGGAAGTCCGCCTCGCCGCGACGACGGGCCATACCGTCTACGTCCCCGACGTGGCTCGCCATCCGCTCTTCGGCAACGGGTCGAGCGGGTGGCCCGCGACCGCGTTGTTCGAGCCCACGAGCGCGGTGGCGGTACCGATCACGTTTCAAGGGAAAGGGCTCGGTTTCCTGGCGGTCAGAACGGCTCTTCCGCGGGCCAGCCTGACGCCCGATGACGTGGCGTTCGTCGAGACGTTGGTGGCGACGACCTGTCGGTTGCTCGAGCACGAGGACCGCCGCGCCACGCTCTACCGCCGTCAGGCGAGCGCCGGGGTCATCGATCCGCTCACCGGTTGCGGGGGTCTCGATGCCCTCGATCGGCGGGTTCGTGAGGAGATGCAGCGATCCGATCGTTACGGGCGGCGGTTCGGTCTCCTCTTGGTCGATGTCGATGGACTCCGGTTCATCAATCAGCGTCACGGGGTCGGGGCGGGAGATCGGGTATTGAGCGAGTTGGGCGGGCTCTTCCAGCGGGAGTTACGAGCCCCCGACTTCGTGGCCCGGTTCGGCGGCGACGAATTCGCGATCATCATGCCGGAGACCGGGGAGGAGGGGGCTCGCGACACCCTGGCTCGGCTCCGACGGGCGCTGGCGGCCCATCCTTTCAGCGACGGATTCGCCACCGAGCTGGCCATCAGCGGCGGGTGGGCCTGTTACCCCAATCCGACCATCCTCGCAGCCGAAGACATCTTTGCGAAGGCGGAGGCGTCACTGGCCGATGCCAAACGCCGATCGTCCGTGGGCGCCGCCTAACGCGATCAGTTGCGCCGGCGGAGCCAGTCCGTTGGGTCGAGCGCGATCTGGTTGTCTCCCCGAATCTCCAAGTACAGGTGCGGTCCTTCGGCGGTATTCTCGCCGCCCACGGTGCCGACGGCCTGGCCCTTGACCACCTCGTCGCCCACTTTCACCGTGGCCTGGCCGAGCTGCATGTAGAGCGAGAAATAGCCGCTCGAATGCTCGACGATGACCGACAGACCGTAGGTCCCCAGCCGCTGAACCATCACCACCCGACCCGCGGACACGGTGGTGACGGGTGTTCCCGCCGCCGCGGCGATCGCGATCCCATGGCGAGTGATCCGGGCCCCGCTCGGCAGAGTGTCGGGTCCGAAACTGTAGAGGATCTTTCCGGCCACCGGCCAGTCGAGTCGTCCCAGGTCCGCGGTCGATACCGTACTGGTCGGCCGGCGGCCGGCCTCGTCTCTGGGGGTGCTCGGGCGGGTGGTCGGCCGCCGGTTCCGTTCGAGGGCCGCCAGGACTTCGATCAGAGTTTCCTCGTCGCGGGCGAGGGCCGACAGGCGGCGGGCGGCCGTTTGGGTGCTCTGTCGCAGGCGCCGGATTTGGGCCGACCGCTCTTCGGCGAGCGTCCGGTAACTCCGCAACTCGGCCTCCCGTTCGCTCCGCCGCCGGTCGAGCTGCTCTTGCACCGACACCAACTCTCCCCGTTGGGCCTGGATTCGATTGCGGAGCCGTTCGACGTCGGTGACCAAGGCTCGATCCTGGCGGCTCGTGAGGAAGAGGTACTTGTAGCGGGAAAGGAGGTCGGAGAACGACTCAGCCGCCAACAGCACCTGGAAGGTGTGCAGGGGCCCCCGTTTGTAGATGTCGACCAGCCGGCGATCCAACACGGCCCGGCGATCCATCAGGTTGTCCTCGGCCAGGGCCAGTTGAACGCTGGTGTTGTCGAGCTGACTGCCCAATCCTCCAATCTGTCGTTCCAGTTCGTTGACGATTCGGTTGGTCGTCTCCCGTTGGCGTTCGAGGTTGTCGAGTTCCCGGCCGGCGTCGCGCACCTGACCTTGGAGTCGTTCCTGGTCCTGGCGGAGGCGCTCCCGCTCGGCCCGGATCTGTTCCAGCCGTTGCCGGCTCTTGTCGAGCTCGGTCGGGGTTTGGGCGGCCAGGGGGGCGGATAGGGCGGATAGGACGGATAGGACGGATAGGACGGATAAGACGGATAGGACGGATAGGACGGATAGGACGGATAAGACGGATAGGACGGGTAGGACGGATAGGGCGGACCACCGGCCGGAGCGCCGACCCGTCCTATTCGCCTGATCCCCGTTATCCGCCTTGTTCGTATCCGTCTTATCACACACTCTTCAACTGCCTCCCAACCGACAACACGCTTCCTCCCAGTCCGATGACGGTTCCGAACACCAGAACGAGGGCCATCTGAATCACGTTGAAGAACACCAGAGTGGCGCCGGTGTCGATCGAGCTGCCCCGAAACAGGGAGAAGGTCACCCAACACATCAACAGCGCCAGGATCCCGCCGAGGACGCCCTTGATCGCTCCTTCGAGGAGGAACGGGCCGCGGATATACCGGTTGGTCGCTCCCACCAGGCGCATGATGGAGATTTCCTTGGCCCGCTGGAGGACAGTGATCCGAATCGTGACGCCGATGATGACGATGGCCACCGCCGCGAACGCGAGCCCGATCACCAGCCCGACGGCGGCGGCCATGTTCCGGAGTTTGTCGAGCCGTTCGACCCAATCCTGGCCGTAGCGGACGTCCTCGATGAACGGGAACCCGCGGAGCCGCTCGGCTACTCGCTGGGCGTTCTGGGCGTCGCGGGCCTCGGGTTTGAGCCGAATCTCGAACGAGGCGGGGAGCGGATTGACGGCGAGGTCGCGGTACGCTTCGCGGAACTCGACCAACTCTCGTCGGGCCCGAGAGAGCGCCTGTTCCTCGTTGACGAAGCCCACCTCGAGCACTTCAGGGAAGGCGGCGATGTCCTGCGAGGCGGTGCTGATCGTCTCGGTGGGGGTGCCCCGCAGGACGAAGGCCACCACCTCCACCCGCTCGGCGATGGTCTCGAGTGCCTTTCGAAAGTTGAGCGCCACCATGCCGAAGAGGCCGATCGTGAAGAGCGAGAACCCGATCGACGCTACCGAAAGGCCGGAGAGCAACGGGGTTCGCTTGAAGGTGTTGAGCGCGTCTCGGAGGGGGGTACGGTGCTTCACAGCAGGGCTCCCGACTCGTCGACGCCGCTGTCGAAGACCACTTTGCCGCCACGGAGCTCGATGGTGCGGTAGCCGGTATCGCGAACCAATTCCATGTTGTGGGTCGCCATGACGACCACGGTCCCGCCGGCGTTGATTTCCCGAAGGAGTTGGAAGACGCCACGGGTGGCCCGTTCGTCGAGATTCCCGGTCGGCTCATCGGCGATCAGGATATGGGGGTCGTTGACGAGCGCGCGGGCGATCGCCACGCGCTGCTGCTCCCCGCCGGAGAGCTCTTTCGGATAAGCCCGCGCCTTGGATGCGAGTCCCACCTGGGTCAGGACCCGCATGACGCGATTGGGGATCGTCTCGCGCCGAGCGCCGGTCACCTCGAGGGCGAAGGCGACGTTTTCCTCTACGGTGTGGTACTCGAGGAGCCGGAAGTCCTGGAAGACCACGCCGAGCCGCCGGCGGAGGCGAGGGATTTCGCTGGTGGTGAGCTTGCTGATCTGATAGCCGGAGACCCGGACCTCGCCGTCGGTGGGCCGTTGTTCCGCGAGGATCAGGGACAGAATCGAGGACTTGCCGGCGCCCGAGTGACCGGTGAGAAAGACGAACTGACCCTTCGGAATCTGAAAGGTGACGTCCTTCAGCCCGACGGCGCCGTTAGGATAGGTCTTGGTGACTCTGTTGAAACGAATCATACCCCTTCGAGTGCTTGGCGGAGATCGTCGATGAGATCGTCGGCGTCTTCGATTCCCGCGCTGAGCCGCACCATCCCGTCGGTGATGCCTTGGCTCGCTCGGTCGTCGGCGGAAATTGACGCGTGCGAGGTCAGGCGAGGCTCCGAGACCAGGCTCTCGACCCCAGCGAGGCTCGGCGCGTGGGTGAACACCTTGAGCCGCCGCAAGAACCGCTCCGCTCCCTCGGCCCCGCCCTTGATCCCCAGTCCCACCATTCCCCCGAAGCCATCGAGGATCCGGGTCGCGATGGCGTGGTCTGGGTGGGAGGGAAGGCCCGGGTAGTGGACCACCTCGACCGCCGGCTGCTGGGTCGCCCAGGACGCGATCGCCAGGCCGTTGGCGTTTTGCCGGGCCACCCTGAGGGCCAGCGTTTTCATTCCCCGGTCGATGAGCCAGGCCGAGTGGCTGTCGATCGAACCTCCCCACAGCCGCATTAGCCGGATCACTTCGTCGACGACCGACTGGGTGCCGGCCACCACCCCGCCGGTGACATCGGAATGGCCGTTGAGGTACTTGGTGGCGCTGGTAATCACCACGTCGGCCCCGTGTTCGATCGGGCGAAAATTGACGGGGCTGGCGAAGGTGCTATCGACCAGCAGGGCGACACCGTAGTCCTTGGCGATCTGCGCCACCGACGCGGGATCGACGATCCGCATCAGCGGATTGGTGGGGGATTCGAAGAAAACCGCTCGAGTGTTCGCCTGGAGGGCCCGCCGCCAGGCTCGCGGCTGGCTCGGGTCGACATAAGTCACGGTAATTCCGAACCGGCCGAACTCCTCGTCGAAAAGCCGTCGGGTGCCGCCGTAGATCCAGTGGCTGGCAATGAGATGATCGCCGGGGCGGAGGACGGCGAGATGCGCCATCGCCGTCGCCGCCATCCCGCTGGCGACGAACACGGCCGCTTCGGCCCCCTCCAGGAGCGCATACTTGGCTCCGAGGGCCAGCTGGTTCGGGGTGTTGCCATACCGTTCGTAGAGGACTTCGCGGGTCGAGCCGATTTCGGCGACGTAGGTGGTGCTCCGATAAATCGGCTCCACGACTGGCTCGTCGGTGTGCCGGCGTTTGACCGGACCATGCACCGCGATGGTCGAGCGGCCCCGCTTGTCGGCCGGGGTCATTGGGTCGGGAGCGGACGGAAGGTGCCACTCGCCGCTTGCACCAAACCTCGCAGCGCGAGCGATTGGAGGGCGTCGGCGGCGCGCTCCAAGGTCCAGCCGAGGGTATCGGCCAACCGACCGGAATCGCCGGCGCCGATCCGATGGACCGCCTCGAACGCCGCGATCAGGTCGGGAGTCCGCCATCCGATCATGCAGGGCCGCGGGTCGAGAGCGCTCACCGCGGTGATCGTGAGGCGATGGGACTCGAGAACCGAATCGATCGCGTCGAGCTGGGAATCGGACACGTTCACCAAGACCACGAAGCGGGGCCGATCCCCGGGCACCCGCAGCAACAGCTGGGCGACGACTTCATCGGCGCAGGAGTAATCGACCAAGCCAATGGCCCCGAAATCGAGCTGGGCAGTGGGATGCGGGCTGGCGGCGATCCGCGCCTCCACCAGCCCGCGAACCGTGACCCCAGTGGGCCGGGTGATCAGGTCCGAGTAGCTGGTGGTGACCGACTCCCGAAGGATTGGTGCCAGGTCGATTCGCTCTCTCATCGCCCGCTCGGCTCCTGGGCTGGGATGGTGATCTGGACCTGCGACCCCGGAAAAAACGGCAAATGCTCCGCCAATGGTACGTCGTCGTCCCAATCCGGCAGCACCGAGAGCCGGGCCGTGCCGCTCCGAATCGAGATTTTCCCGCGCCACCGGGCCAGATAGCGTTTGATCCCCGCCAGGCCCTGGCCCCGGCCGGGGTCTCGGAACCGGCTCACCCCGTGGAGGAGCGCCGACTCGAGCGCGGCGCCGTCGCCCCACCGCTCGCCGACTTTGCGGGCTTCTGTGCTCTCGAGCGACCGGCCAAACCCGACGCCGGCGTCGCTCACCGCGATCACCCCGACCTTGCGACCGAGCCGCCGTTTCCAGTGGTAGGTCTGGACCGCCACCCAGCCGCCGGTCCCGGCATGCTCGACGATGTTTTGGCAGGCCTCCGACAGCGCCATCGCGAACCCCATCGTGGCCTTGGCTTCGAGCTTCAGGTCGGTCGTGAGAACCCGCATCGCGCCTTCCTGGACCCGGCCCACGACGTGATGGACGTCCTCGGCCGCGCGGATCGCGGTGACCGGAACCAACACGTCGCTCGCCTGGCCGGAGCGCTTGGGAATCTTGCCGACCAGCTCGAAATACTCTACCGCATGCTGAAAGAATCCAGCCCTGGCCCAGTATGAGCGGGTTTCCTCGCTGTCGGGCACCGCGAATCTCGGTTTGACTGCCTTCAGCTCGGCGATGGCTTGGCCGAGGGTCAGCAGCGCGCAGAGCCCGTACGGCGACGCCCACGTGGTACCGTGCCCGTCGATCAGCAGTTTTTCCGCGGGCGGCCAGCCCCCGAGTCCTTGGGCGAGGCTGTCGAGGGAGCGGTCGTCGAGCGACGTCGGCACTGGGACCACGTGCATCATAATGAGACGAGGGCGCCGCGGAGATGGTTCGCGAGTCCGGAGGCACCCCGAAAGGTGGCGTTTCGGGCGGCCGCCTGGTTGCCGAGTCGGATGGCCGACGCGAGGTTCGCTCCGGCGAGGAGATGGGAGAACACCGTGGCGCCGAACACGTCGCCGCAACCCGTGGGGTCGAGCGCTTCGACCGTTTCGGCGGGGACCAACGCGGTCCGGATGGTCAGCCCTCCCGCCGGACCGATCTCGCGCCGGGCTCCCAGGCCGTCGAATCCGGGCCGCGCGACGAAAACCGTCCCCTTCGGACCTAACGTTACTACCAGGGCCGAGACCCCGGCGGCGATAGCCTGACTGGCGACGGAGAGGGGGTCGGCCCCCAGCTGGCGCATCTCGTCCTCGTTGAGCTGAACCAGGTCGTAGCATCCGAACCAGCTCGCTTGAGAGGGCAGCGGCCGGAGAGTTCGGAGGCCATCCTGTCCCATGCCGAGGAGGAGGCTGTGGAAATCGGCATAGATCGGTCCCCGGAATCCGGCCCGGAGGGCCTCCGCCGTGCCGAGGCACATCTCGAAGCCGGAGATGAAGTTGACGTAGATGGCGTCGAGGTCCGCCACCAACGGGCCGAGCTCGTCCCATCGCCACGAGGGCACCCCTCCGGCCATCCGCTCGCAGCGCCGTTCGCTCGATTGGTAGCGAAGCACGACTCGGTTGTTGGGCGTCGCCACTTCGAGGAACCGAGCGTCGGGTCGCCGGTGCTTGAGGCTGGCGAGGAACTCCTCCGCCTGAGGCGCCAGGTCGCGCCCGACCTTGACGAGGGGGACGATCTCCCAGTCATCGGCGAGGCCGGCGTCGAAGCCGGCTAGGGCATAGGCGATGCCGCCCCATTCCTCGATGGGAGGCGCCGCGGGGTCGCGACCGTGAATCTCGTCCCAGACGAGCGAGCCCACGACGCCGATCTTACGCTTGGGCATCGAGAAACACCTTGGCCGCGCCCACCACGCCCGCGGTGCCGGGAAGGAGCCCGGGGACGATGCGACAGGCCCGAACCGCCGGGCGGAAAGCCCGCCGGGTCACCTCTCGTTTGAGCGGGACGAAGAGCCGGTCGCCGGCCTGGGTCACTCCGCCGCAGATCACGACCACCTCGGGGTTGAGCAGGTTGATCAAGTTGGCCACTCCCACGCCGAGGTACTTGGCCGTCTCCTGGACCACCTCGAGGGCCAGCGCGTCGCCGGCGGCGGCCGCTTCGTACACGGTCTGGGCGGTGATCCGGCCGAGGTCTCCTTGGACCGCCAGCGCGATCGCCGACTCCGCGCCGGCTTCGATCGATTCCAGGGTTCGGCGAGCGATGGCCGGTCCCGAGGCATAGGCTTCGAGGCACCCGTCGTTTCCGCAGCCGCACCGCCGGCCATTGGTTTCGATGGTGATGTGTCCCACCTCTCCAGCCACGTCGGACGTTCCGTGCAGCAACTTTCCGTCGACGATGATACCGCCGCCGATGCCAGTGCCGAGGGTGACGGTAATGGCGTGACGGGCCCCGCGGGCCGCGCCGACCCACCATTCGCCGGCCATCGCGCAATTGGCGTCGTTGTCGAGGCTCCCGGGCAATCCGAGGCGATCGGCGATCCGATCGCGGAGGGGCATGTTGACCCACCCCAGGTTGGGCGTGAGGATGACGATCCCGGCCTTGGTGTCGAGGGGGCCCGGCGATCCGATCCCCACCCCGACCACCTCGGCCTCGGGGTCGGCCGCCCGGGTGTCGGCGATCGCTCTGGTCGCCATCCCGATGATTCGCTCGATCACTCGGTCGGCCCCGTGGCTCGCGCCGGTGAGCTCGCTGTGGAGCCCGATGACGGAGGCCCCGTCGTCGCGGACCGCGCCCACGACCAGATTGGTCCCTCCGATGTCGATTCCCAGGACGTATCGCATCGCTACTCGATCAATTGGTGAATGGCGTCTCGCACGATGGTGGCTGGAATCTCGCGCATACAGCGATGGTGACCAAGCGGGCAGCGGTCGGGACCGTGGTCGGAGCAGGGGCGGCACTCCAGATCCGTTCGTTCCACGATGGCCGATTGGGGTGCCTTGGGGCCGAAGCCGAAGGCAGGCACCGTCGGACCGAACAACGCGACGGTGGGGGTCCCCACCGCGCTGGCGAGATGGAGCGGCGCGGAATCGTTGGTCACCAACACGCCGGCCCGCTCGAGGAGGGCGGCGGAAACCCGGATCGGTAGTGCGCCCGCCGCGCTCACCACCCGATCGGGCGCGACGTCGACGAGTTCCTGGGCCCGCTCGACGTCGTCCTTGCCGCCGATCACGACCACCCGTCCTTTGAGCAACTTCACCAGCTCCGGGTAGCCCGGCCACCGTTTGGTCGCCCAGACCGATCCCGGGGCCAGGGCCGCGAATCCGTCGCCGATGCCTCGCGCGGCGAGCCAGGCATAGGCTTGGGCTCGGTCGTCCTCCGTCAAGACCAGCTGAATCGGGGGGGGACGGAGCGGGCGCGCTCCGGCGAGGGCCAGGAGCCGCTCCGACTCGTGAAGGGCCCGAGGGCGGGTGACGGCTCGGGTATAGAGCCACGCGGCGGCCGAGTCGGCGAAACCGATTCGCTCGGGAATCCTGGCCCACCATGTCAGCGCCGCCGAGCGGAGCGACCGGTGCGGGAGGTAGGCGGTCTGATAGCCTCGGCCGGTCAGGCGGCGCGCCAGGCGAAGCCACGAGGCGACCCCGCGATCCCGGCCCCGCTTGTCGTAGCCGATGGCTTCGCGGACCGAGGGGAGGGTCTCGACCAGCGGGATCGCCTCGGGGCGGACCAGGATGTCGACCGGCCCGTGAGCGCGGGCGAGCGAAGTGAGCAGCGGGGTGGTCAGTACGACGTCGCCCAAGAACGCGGTCTGCACCACCAGCGTTCCGTCCGGGCTCAATCGTTATCCACCTGGAGGACCGCCAGGAATGCCTCCTGGGGGATTTCGACTTGACCGATCTGCTTCATGCGCTTCTTCCCCTCCTTTTGCTTCTCGAGGAGCTTTCGCTTCCGGGTCACGTCGCCGCCATAGCACTTGGCGAGGACATCTTTCCGGAGGGCCGACACCGATTCCCGGGCGATGATCTTCGAGCCAATTGCCGCTTGGATCGCCACCGCGAAGAGCTGGCGGGGGATCAGCTCTTTCAGCTTCTCGGCGACTTTCCGGCCCCATTCGTAAGCTTTGTCCCCGTGGATGATGACACTGAACGCGTCGAGGGTCTCCCCGTTGATCAGCATGTCGAGCTTGACCAGGTCCGACTCCCGGTAGCCGGCCATCTCGTAATCGAGAGAGGCGTAGCCCCGGGAAAGGGACTTGAGGCGATCGTAGAAATCGAGCACGATCTCGCCGAGAGGGAACTCCCACTGAAACTCCACTCGGGTCGGGTCGATGTAGTGCATCCCGCCGTAGATCCCCCGCCGATCCTGACCCAACTTCATGATCGGCCCGATGTAGTCGGCCGGGGAGACGATCCGCGCCTTGACGAAGGGCTCCTCGATCCGGTCGCGGTTGCCGGCGTCCGGGAGGGTGGAGGGATTTTCCACCACCATCATCTCGCCAGTGGGGAGATAGACGTGATACTCGACCGTCGGGATGGTGTTGATCAGGGCGAGATCGAATTCCCGCTCGAGACGCTCTTGGACGATTTCCATGTGGAGCAATCCGAGGAACCCGCACCGGAACCCGAATCCGAGGGCCTGCGACGATTCGGGCTCGTAGCGGAGGCTGGCGTCGTTGATCTGGAGCTTCTCGAGGGCGTCGCGAAGGTCCTCGTACTGGTCGGTGGTCGTGGGGTAGATCCCCGCGAACACCATCGACTTCACCTCCCGATACCCGGGGAGGTGCTCGGCCGCCGGGTTGGCCTCGTCGAGGATGGTGTCGCCGACCCGGGCGTCCCGGACCCCGCGGATGCTGGCGACCACGTAGCCGACCTCTCCCGCTTCGAGCGACTCGGCGGGATGCTGGCCTAAGGCCAGAAAGCCGACTTCGGTGACTTCGTAGACATCCGCGGGGTGGGAGGCGAAGTGGATCTGGGTTCCGCGGGTGATGGTGCCGTCGACCACCCGGACCGATGGGACCGCGCCTCGATAGCGATCGTAGTACGAATCGAACACCAGGGCTCGGAGCGGGGCGTCGGGCTGGCCGCGGGGGGCGGGAACCCGCGCCACCACCCCTTCGAGAAGGTCGGCGATGCCGATGCCTTCCTTGGCTGAAACCCGGAGAATCTCGCCAGCGCCGACGCCGAGCAGCTCCACCAACTCGGCGGCCCGGCGATCGGGCTCGGCGCCTGGCAGGTCGATCTTGTTCAGGACGGGGACGATCTCGAGCCCCGCTTCCACGGCCAGAAAGAGATTCGACAGGGTTTGGGCTTGAACGCCTTGGGAGGCGTCGACGACCAGAACGGCTCCCTCGCAGGCGGCCAGCGACCGGGACACCTCGTAGGTGAAATCGACGTGCCCCGGGGTGTCGATGAGATTCAGTTCGTAGTCGTGGCCGTCGCGCGCCCGATAGGACATCCGGCAGGCGTTGAGCTTGATCGTGATGCCGCGCTCGCGTTCCAGGTCCATCGTGTCGAGGACTTGTTCCCGCATTTGCCGCTTGCCGAGCGTCCCGGTGGTCTCGATCAGGCGGTCGGCCAGGGTGGACTTGCCGTGGTCGATGTGGGCGACGATGCAGAAATTTCGGATCCGGGACTGCTTCATGGCGGTTCAATATAGCGGGCCACAACCTATTTCCCGAGGCTGACTTACGACTTCAGCGGCGGTCCCGACCAGGCTACTTTTGGCGCCAATGCACGCCCACCGGCACGGCCTCGACAAGCACGATCTCGGGATGCTCGTGGTCTCCCTCATCTGGGGAGCCAATTTCACCGCCAACAAATACGGCGTCACCGTGCTCCCGCCGCTGGCCTTCGCGGCGATCCGCTTCACCCTCGCCAGCGCCCTACTGGCCCTGATTGTCCATCTCTGGAAGCCGGGAGCCCCGATTCCTGCCCGGACGGCGTGGCGCCTCGCCGGGCTCGGGGTGATCGGCAATACCGGCTATCAGATTCTGTTCATGCTGGGGCTCGTCACCACGAGCGCCATCAACGCTTCCCTCATCATGGCCGCGCTGCCGGTGGCCGTCGCCGTCTTGGGCCGGGTGTTCGGGATCGAGCGGACCACGGCCCGTACCTGGATGGGGATTGCGGTGGCGACTGTGGGAGTCGGGTTGGTGATCGGCGCCCAAGGCGTCCGGTTCTCGTCCGCCACGATCGGCGGCGATCTCTTGGTGTTGCTGGCGGTCTTCTGTTGGGCCGCATTCACGGTCGGCGTGCGGTCGGTGGGTCGAGGCCAAGCGCCGATTCGGGTCACGGCTTTGACGGTCTATGGTGGGACCCCGGGCCTGATCCTCGCCGGTCTGCCGAGCTTCGGTCAGATCCGGGTCGGCCAGCTTCCTCCGGGCGCTTGGATTGCGGTCCTCTATTCCGGTGTCTTCGCCATCGTGATCGCGTATCTGATCTGGACCTACGCGGTCCAAGCCATCGGCGGGAGCCGGACGGCGATCTACAACTGCGTTATTCCCCTGATCGCGGCGGCGGTGGCTTGGGCCGTACTCGGCGAACGCCCGGTGCTGGCCCAGGGGGCCGGGGCCGCGCTGGTCATCACGGGGGTCCTCATCAGCCAGGGCATCGGGTCCCGGAGGCTCGGCGGTCACCCGATCGCCGTTGCCGAACCGTGAGCCGGCTGTCGAAGCACGATGTCAGTCTGTTGGTGGTTTCCCTGATCTGGGGTGCCAATTACAGCGTCACCAAACAGGCCCTCGAGCACATTCCTCCGATCACTTTTGCGGCGCTTCGGTTCGTCCTCAGCACCGGCCTGCTCTGGCTGCTGGTCTGGGCCTTGGGGCAACACCGCCCAATGGCGCGGGCGGTTCGGTTCCGGCTTCTCGGTTGGGGTGTCGTGGGGCACACCTTGAACCAAATCGCGTTTCTGTCGGGCCTCAAGCTGACGACCGCCACCAACAGCGCCCTCATTTTCGGGAGCATGCCGGTCGTGGTGGCGCTCCTCGGCGTCGTGCTCGGACTCGAGCGGCCTCAGCCACGCGTCTGGCTCGGCATCCTCCTGGGCACGGCGGGCGTGGCGATCGTGGTCGGCGCCGACGGCATCCATTTCAGCGGGGCCACCCGGTGGGGCGACTTCTTCAGTGTCCTGGCGTTGCTGTTCTGGGCTCTGTTCACCGTCGGCGTCCGGCAAGTGGCGCTGGGTCACAATTCGGCCCAGGTCGCGGCTTTCACCCACTTGGGTGGGACGCCGGGTCTCCTCGTCGTGGCCGCGCCGCTCGCGACCAGCACGCCGTGGCCTTTTCATGGCAACGTCTGGCTGGCGTTGTTCTACTCGTCGGTGCTCTCGTCGGTCGTCGCGGCGGTGCTGTGGACCAGGAGTCTCAAAGCGTTAGGCGGGAGTCGGACCGCGCTCTACAACTGCGTCACCCCGCTGGTGGCCGCGGTCGCGGCCTGGATCATCTTGGGCGAGCGGCCGGCGCCGATTCAGGGAGTCGGGGCGGCGTTGGTCATCGTCGGCGTGTTGGTGAGCCGGGCCCCGGCGGCGGAGGTGGAGCGCTAGGGGCGAACGGTAGGGGCCGGCGGAAGCCGGTCCACTTCAGCGACCAGCCGGAGGGTGCCGCGCCTCCTCCAGCCGGGCCACCGCCCTCCGGAGATGGGGAATGACGATCGACCCACCGACCACCAGCCCAATCGAAAAGACCTCGTGGATCTCCGGGTCCGTCACTCCCTCCTCGACGCACCGAAGGACGTGGTAGGTGATGCAGTCGTCGCAGCGGAGCACCAGCGACGCCACCAGCCCGAGCATCTCTTTGGTCTTGACGTCGAGCGCCCCGGCCTCGTAGGCCCGGGTGTCGAGATTGAAGAATCGGTTGATCGTGAGATTCCCGGCCGCGAAGATCTTGGCGTTCATCGCCGCCCGCGACGCGTTGAAATCCTCGATCGAGTCGTGCGAGTGTGACACCGCCCCTATCCGTCCTATCCGCCTTGTCCGCCCTACTCCGGCACCGCCTCCACGATCCGCCGATAGCTCTCCGGTTTCCATTTCGGTCGCTCGGGTCGGTTGCCGATCTCCTGGCCGATGTGAAAGACCAACCGAAGTACCCGAGCCTCCTTTTCCGCGTCGATTTTCTCCGGCGAGTCGGTCACCGCGTGATAGTCCCCATGAAGCCCACTCGTGAAGAACAGGATCGGCACGCCGCGCTTGGCAAAGTTGTAGTGGTCCGATCGGAAATAGAGGTTTTCTTGGGGCCAGAGATCGTCGACGACCGTCATCCCGAGGTCGGGGTGGGCGGCGGCCACCCGATCGGCCGTGGCCCCGAGATCCGAATGGACCTTGCCGATCGCGACGATGGTGTCTTTCCAGTTGCGGCCGATCATGTCCATGTTGAGGTTGGCGACGATCGCCTTGATGTCGACCGGCGGGTTGGCGCCGAAATATTCGCTCCCCCACAACCCCCGCTCCTCGCCGCTGACGCCCAGGAAAATGAGCGATCGCTTCGGCCGAGCGCCGGGCTCGGCAAATGCCTCCGCCAGCTCGACGACGCCGACCGTCCCGGAAGCGTCGTCGTCGGCACCGTTGCAGATCTGATCCGCCGGAGTGGCCCCACCGCAACGACTACCCACATGATCCATGTGCGCCGAGAACACCAGGTATTGGTTCCGAAGCGTGGGATCGCTCCCCTCGAGGATCGCCACCGTGTTCGGCAGGGTCATCGGGACCGGCGTGGCCCGTTTGTGAATCATCGTGGCTCGCCAGTCCGCGACCGGGACCACCGCCATGGCCGCGGAGGCGCGCAGCTGGGCAAAGGTGGGCCCCACCTCCGCGGCGTCCCGGAGCAACCGACTCTCGGCGACCAGCGCCAGGAACGGAGCCGCCGTCGCCGGCCCTGGCGGCACCGGGGCCCCGTACTCGACCTCCGGGCCGCCCGTCGAGCCGCCCCCACCGATCGCGGCGAAGACCGAGTCGCTGTTGATCACCGCCATCACCGCCCGCGGCTCCCGGCTCATCAACGCTGCCACGGCCGCTTGCACCCCCGAGGCGATGCCAGTCGACCAGTCGGCGATCCAGATCACCACCTGACCTTTGAGGTCGAATGTCCCCAACTGCGTTGGATCGATCGGGCCGCCCACCAGGACCACTCCGGCCTCTGCCAACTGATTCCCGATGCTGCCTTGAACGACGAGATCAGGGACGATCCCCAGGTGGATCTTTTCACCGTTCGGGCCGCTGAACAGCACGAACGCCGAGTCCGGGTCGACCGTCGAGACATGGATCGGGAAACGCTGGAGGTAGCCGCCGTTGTCGCCCCCCGACTTCAATCCCAGCCGCTTGAATTCCCTCGCCATCCATTCGGCCGTCTTCTCGAGTCCCGGGCTCGGGGTGTCGCGCCCCCCCATCGAGTCGTGCGCGATCATCTCGATGCGGGCCCGAATCTCGGCCTCGGTGATCGTTCCCGCGGCTCGCTTGACTGCCGTCGTTTGGGCCGAGGCCGTCAACGGGTGGGCCACTGCCATCGCGATCAAGATGAGCCGTCTCACCGAGCACCTCCGTCAAACGAAAGCCCCCGATTCTCTGACGCCGGGGGCTGCTGGTTTCGCCGGGAATACTAACGGATCAAACAGAGTCCCGAGAGGGGGCCGGGGAGGCCGGCGGCGGGTCGGGTCGAGGAGCTGGCCTGGGGGGACGGGGCGGGGGGGACGGAGGCTTCCGCCGTTTGAGTTGGGGCCCCGGCGTTGCCGGCTTGGGCGCCGATTTCGGCGGTTTCGGCGGTTTCGGTGGCGGCTCGGGCTGTTGCCGTGGAAGCTCCGCGGGCGGCTGGGTGCTCCCGACCGCCGGTACCGGACCCGACGGAACCATGAAGAGCAGCAGACCGACCACAACCATCCGGTACACTTTTGACATCCTTGCGGCGACGGCTCAGCTGGCTGCAGGCGACGTGCCAACCCCGTCGATTGCTGCTAACCCAATGGGGCACGGCTCGATAGGCCGCGGCGACCGGAATTGGCGCCCCCCGAAAGCGTCACCATTAGAGGACGGTGGTGACCTCGCGTTGACTCGGGTGGCGCGGGCTCGTACGTTGCGCCGCCTATGGCGATACCCCTCCGCCCCCGCCCCGCAACCCACCGGGTCGATCTGCTCGATCCCATGGAGGTCGCTCGGCTCGGCGGGATCGAGGTGCTCACCGAAGAAATCGTCGAAGGGTTCCTCACCGGGCTCCATCGCTCGCCCCGGCGAGGCTTCTCGGTGGAGTTCGCCGAGCATCGAGCCTACCAGCCGGGCGACGAAGTCCGCTACATCGACTGGAAGCTCCTGGCCCGAAACGATCGCCTGTACGTCAAGCAGTTCGAAGAGGAGACCAATCTCCGCGCCATGATCGTGGTCGACACCAGCAAATCGATGGGGTGGTCCGGCGATCCCGAGAACCGGCTCACCAAGCTCGACTACGTGAAGCGATTGGTCGCCGCGATGGTCCTGGTGCTCCTTCGCCAACGCGATGCCACCGGGCTCATCACCTTCGACGAACAGGTCCGCTCGGTGACCCCGCCCCGAGCCCGATCGGCCCACTGGCATCAGTTGTTGGCCGTCCTCCACCGAACCCAAGTCGGGCTCAAGACCGCGGCCGAGCCCGCCCTGCGTCTGGTGATCGACCAGCTCCGCCGTCGGGGCCTCGTGGTGTTCGTGTCCGATTTGTTGCTCGACCGCGACCTGGCCATCAAGGCGCTTCGGTTCCTCCGTCACCGGGGCCACCAGGTGTTGGTGCTCCATGTCATGGATCCGGCAGAGATCGTGTTGGGCGGCCCGGCCGAAGCCCGTTTCGAGGACCCCGAGACCGGTGACGCGGTCACGGTCCGTCCGGCCGATTGGGCCGGGGTCTACGCCAAGACGGTCGAAGGCGTGGTCCATGATTGGCGGCTCGCTTGCCGCCGCCATGGGATCGCCTACGAGCGGGTCACCACCGATACCCCGTTTGGGTTGGCGCTTCGTCAAGCGTTGGTTCGCTCGACCCACGTTGCCTGAGTCATGAGTTTCGCCGCGCCCTGGGCCCTGGCCGGCCTGCTGCTGGCTGGGATTCCGATCCTGCTGCACCTGCTGGCTCGCCGGGAACCCCCCACCGTGCCGTTCCCGGCGACCCGCTATCTGGCGGACGCCGCCAAAATCCATCATCGCCGGCTCAAGCTCCAGCACCTGCTGCTCCTGCTGCTCCGGACCCTGCTGGTGGTCTGCTTGGTTCTGGCGGCCGCGGGACCGAGTTGGCCGACGGCCGGGCTCGGGACTCACCGACCGACCGCGCTGGTGATGATCCTCGACAATTCCCTCTCGAGCGGGGTCATCGAGGGGGGCGAGCCGGCGCTGACTGCGATGAAAGCGGCCGCCCGAGAGGTGCTCGGCCGCGCGACGCCGGAAGATCGGCTCTGGCTGCTGGCCGCCGATCAGGTCCCCTGGCCCGGGGACCGCACGGCGCTTCTCCGGCGGGTCGACAGTCTCGTTCCTTCGGTCCGGCGCATCGACCTCGGGGCGGCGCTGTCGTTAGGCGCAGCAGTCCTCCGCGCCGCCGACCGACCGGGCGAGATCGTGATGATCACCGACCTCCAGCGCTCGGCTTTGAGCGCGACACCCGAGCCGGTCCCTACCGTGGTTCTCCGCCCGGAAACGCCCCCGGTCGCCAATGGGGGCCTGGCGACGGTGGTGGTGGGGAGCCAGCCGTGGGGCCCCGACGGTGGCACCGTCGGTCTGGCGATGACCGGCACCGGCGACCGGGCCCGGCCGGTGACCGTGGCGGCCGGCGACCGACCCCCGAAGCAGGTCTTGATTCGGCCCGGCGGACAGGTCAGCGTGAGGCTGACGGGTTTGGCCTCGGGCTGGGGGACGGTCGACGTCGCCCTCGATCCCGATGAGCTTCGCGCCGACGATCGCCGGAGCGTCGCGGTTCGGGTGAGCCCACCCGCCCGCGTCGGGTGGCGGCCGACCGATCGTTTTCTCGCGACCGCGGCCGACGTCCTGGTGCAGAACGGGCGGATCGTGCCGGGCGCCGAGGTGACTCTCGGATCGTTAGGTCCGGGCGCGTCGGTCGTTCAACCCCCCGCCGACCCGGCCGAGCTCGGGGCCCTCAACCGGTCGCTCGCCGCCAAGGGTTCCCGCTGGCGGTTTGGCGACCTCGATCTGACTCCGACCGCCACCGACAGCGGCCCGTGGCTCGTCCGCGAACGGGTCCTTCGCCGCCATCGGCTCGGGTTTCAGGGCGGGGCCCCTTCCGACGTGCTGGTCACGATTGCCGGCGAGCCGTGGGCGGTCCGCTCGGGGCGGGTGGTGCTGGTCGGCAGTCGGTTCGAGCCCGAATGGACGAGCCTGCCGCTGTCGGCGGCGTTTCTCCCTTTCGTCGACGCCTTGCTCAATCGAGCGGCTCGAGGCGATCTCGCCAATCTGGTGGCCGCGCCGGGAGATCCGGTGCCGATTCCCGATCGAGTGAGCGCGGTGGCTGCGGGTCCCGAGCGGTGGACGGTCGAAGGGGGGGCCCCGTTCCGACCGCCTCGCCCGGGGGTCTACTTCCTGCTCGCCGAATCGGACACCGTGGGAGGCTTGAGCGTCAATCCCGATGCCCGCGAGTCGGATCTGACTCGGGCCACCGATGCCGAGGTCGAGTCCCTCTGGCCCGAGGTCCGGATCGGTTCCCTCGACCGAGCGGCGGCGATGGCCTTTCGCGCAGGCGCCCGGAGCGATCTCCGGGGGCCCTTGCTCTGGCTGGCGGCGCTGTTGGCGCTCGGTGAGGTGGCGCTGGCCAGTGCCCGGCGCCGGTCCTGAATGCTGGCGCCCGTCCTCGACGCCTTCGGCCGCACCCGCTTTGCCAGGGAAGTACTCGATCACCTCCCGGCGGCGGGCGGGACCCTCCGCCTCGGCGGGCTGCCGGGCTCGAGCCCGGCCGTGCTCGCCACCTGGTTGGCCCGGGAGCGTCCGACTCAGCTGGTCGTGATCGTCGCCACCACCCCGTCCGACGCGGAACGGTGGCTCACGGACTTGCTCCAGCTCACCGATCGGCGGGTGGCGCTCTATCCCCAACGCGAAGCGTTAGGGGAGGAAGAGCACCACGTCGAGATCGCCGGCGAGCGGACCGAAAGCCTCGAGGCCCTCCTCACCGGTTCGATCGCCTTCCTGGTGACCACCGCCCGGGCGACCGCCGAACGCACCGCGGTGCCGACGCTACTGCAGGCACTTCGGCTCGACCTCCGCCGCGCCGATGCCAAGCCCCCCCGCGAGGCCGCCGCGCAGTTGGAGGCGATGGGATACGCCCGGGTGCCGACCGTCACCGAGGTCGGTCAGTTCAGCGTCCGGGGCGGGATTCTCGACCTCTACGGCTTCGGGATGGCGGCTCCAGCCCGGGTCGAGTGGTGGGGCGATGTGATCGAGAGCCTCCGCGCCTTCGATCTCACGACGCAACGAAGCGGCGCCGAGATCGACGGCCTCACCGTGCTGCCGATTCGGGCCACCATCCCGGATCGCGGGAACGTGGTGAGCGCTTCATCTACCCGGATGTCGCTCTTGGAGTTGCTCCCGATCGGGAGCCTCGTCCTGGTCGATTCGACGACGGCGAACGGCGAGGAAGTCGCTCGGGCCTGGCGGGAGGCCGAACATCACCTCGAGGTTGCCCGGCGGCTGGGCGAGGAGGTGCCCGCCCGCGCCGACCTCTTCGTGACCCCGGATCGCTGGCGCGAGCTGGTCGATCGTTTCGGCCACATCGGGCTGCGGGAAGACCCCGTCGAGGTGCAAGCCGGATTTCTGCCGCCTGAGAAAGTCGACCGCGATCTCAAGCGGCTCCGGACGATTCTCGACGGCGGCCTGCCGACCCTGATACTCTGCGACAACGAAGGTCAAGTCGAGCGGCTCGCCGAGCTACTCGACGAGCACGGACGGCTCGGCGCGGCCACCCTGATCGTCGGCGCCCTCGACGGCGGGTTCGTGATGCCCTCCCTCCGGGTGATGACCGACCACGAGGTCTTTCGCCGCGCCCGCCGGCTCCGCCGCGCCCGCCGATACCGTCAGGCGGCCCCCACCGCGGCGATCGGCGCGCTCGCCAACGGCGATTACGTCGTCCATCTCGAACACGGCATCGGGATTTATCGGGGGATCACCACCATCGAGGTCGAAGGCGGCGTCCTCGAGGTCGCGGTGATCGAATACGAGGGTGCCGACCGGCTCCACGTCCCGCTCTACCGCCTCGATCAGATCGAGCGCTATCGCTCCGCCGGCGACGGCGACGAGGCGCCGCCCAGGATTCACAAGCTCGGGACCACCTCTTGGAAGAAAACCCGGGATCGGACCCGAGAAGCCATCCAGCGGATGGCGGCCGAGCTCCTCGATTTGTACGCTCGCCGGCAGGTCAGCGCCGGGTTCTCCCATCCGCCCGACACCAAGTGGCAGCGGGAGCTCGAGTCGAGCTTCCTCTACGAAGACACTGCGGATCAGCGCAAGTCGACCGACGACGTCAAGCGCGATCTGGAACGGCCAGTGCCGATGGATCGGCTGCTGGTGGGCGACGTCGGGTATGGCAAGACCGAGATCGCCGTCCGGGCCGCCTTCAAGGCGGTTCAAGGGGGCAAACAAGTGGCTGTCCTGGTCCCCACCACGGTCTTGGCCGAGCAGCACGGACGGACCTTCACCGAGCGACTGGCCGACTTTCCGGTCCGGGTCGAGGTCCTTTCGCGGTTTCGAACGGTCAAGGAGCAGAAGGCGGTGCTCGGAGAGCTTGCCAATGGGACGGTCGACATCGTGATCGGGACCCATCGCGTCCTCTCGAAGGACGTCGCCTTCAAGGATCTCGGGCTCCTGGTTGTCGACGAGGAGCATCGGTTTGGCGTCAAGCACAAGGAGCGCCTCAAATCGCTTCGGCTCGCGGTCGACGTGCTGACCCTCACGGCCACCCCGATTCCCCGCACCCTCCATCTCTCGCTGGCGGGGATTCGGGACCTCAGCCTGATCGAGACCGCCCCTCGCGATCGCTCGCCGATCCTCACGTTCATCGAACCGTGGGACGACGGGCTCCTCGAGGAGGCGTTCGCCCGCGAGCTCGATCGGGGGGGCCAAGTCTTCATGGTCCACAATCGGATCGAAACCATCGAAACGATCGCGTCGCGGGTGCGTGCCCTGGCGCCGCGGGCTCGGGTGGCCGTCGGCCACGGCCAGATGCCCGCCGACGATCTCGAGGCCGTGATGCGGCGGTTCGTCGCCGGGGAAGTCGACATCCTGGTCTCGACGATGATCGTCGAGTCGGGGCTCGACGTCGCCAACGCCAATACCATGGTGGTCCACGACGCCCATCGATTCGGACTGGCGCAGCTCTACCAACTCCGGGGTCGGGTGGGTCGGAGCCACCGACGGGCCTACTGCTACCTCCTCACCCCCGACCTGATTGACCCCGACGCGGAGGACCGGCTCAAGGTGCTCGAGCACCACACCGAGCTGGGGGCCGGCTATCGGATTGCCCTCAAAGACCTCGAAATTCGGGGGGCCGGAAACCTCCTCGGGAGCGAACAGTCGGGCCACGCTCAGGCCGTGGGGTTCGATCTCTACCTCCGCTGGCTCGAGGACACCGTCCGGTCGCTCCGGAAGGGCGGCGCCTTGGCCGAGCAGCCGGCGCCTCCCGATGTCGTCTTCGATCGCCCGGCCCACCTCCCGGACGACTTCGTCGGCGACGACGATGCCAAGCTCGATTTCTACCGGCGACTGGCGCGAGCGAGCGGGCCTGGTGAAATTGATGAGTTACGCCAGGAACTCCGGGAACGGTTCGGACCGATCCCCGAGGTGGCCGAGCGGCTTCTCGACCTCACCCGCCTCCGGATCGTCGGAGCGGCGCTTGGGATTCAGCACGTTCTGGTTCGAGGCGACGAGGCACGGGTCAGTTTCCGCGCCGGCACGACGCCGCGGATGGCCCGTCTCACCGCGGCGCTCGATCGGGTGCAGCTGTCGGCGGACGTCCGCCGCACCGTTCCCCTCTCGCTCCGGCTCGTGCGACTGGGCGGCGAAGACATCATCCCCGCGTTGGTGAGGGCGCTGCGACAAGTGAATTCAAGCGACGGCGGGTGATCCGTCGCGACGGCATTCATCGATCGATCATCATTGGAACGGGAGTTGGAGAGGACATGAATCGCAGGATCATTGGTGTGATTGTCGCCGGAGCGCTGCTCGGCGGGTGTGAACGGTTCGCCGCGCGCTCCGATGTGGCCGCCGAAGCCGGCGCCCTACAGCTCTCGGCCGAACGGGTCGGCGAAATCGTCGCCAAAATGGGCCAAGGGCCCACCATTCAGGCCGCCGAGTTCGTCTCGAACCTGTGGCTCGATTACGCCCTGTTCGCGCGGGCAGTCGCCGACGGCTCGCTCAAGTCCGATTCGGCCACCATCGCCGAAGTCCGCTGGCCCACCATCGCCAACGCCCGGCTCCGGATCTTCAACGATTCGCTGTCGACCCACCGGGGCCCGCCGACGTCCGGGGCGATCGATAGCGCCTACGACGCGCCGAATGCCCGCATCCTTCAACACCTGATTGTGATCCCGAAGGGTCCCACCGCGGCCGACACCGCCGCCGCTCGGAAGGCCGTGCTGGCCGCCGGGGCCCGGATCAAGGCGGGCGCCAGCTTCGGGCAAGTGGCCGCCGACGTGGGCGAAGACAACAGCAAGGGTGATCAGGGATACCTGGGATACCTGGAACGGGGCCGGCTGGTCAAGGAGTTCGAGGATGTCGGCTATGCCCTGTCGCCTGGCCAGGTGAGCGATCTCGTCACGACCCAATTCGGGTTTCACCTGATTCGCCGGCCCACGCTGGAGGAGTCGCGGAGCCGAATCACCATGGCCCTCAGCCAGTCCGGCTCCGCCCGGGGCGACTCGATTTACCTGGCCCAGCTGACCGAAGAGGCCGACCTGAAGGTGTCCGGCGGCGCTGCGACCGCGATGAAGGCCGCCCTGGCCGATCCCGACGGCAATCGCGGCTCGACCCGGACGCTGGTCGCCATGAAGGGCGGCAACGTCACGGTCGCCGATTTGGTTCGATGGACTTCCCTCGTCACGATCAACACTCGGATCCAGTTCCCTCACGCCGAAGACAGCCTCGTCCCCGGCTCCGTCAATAGCCTGGCCCATCAGCTCCTAATGCTCCGGAAAGCCGACTCCGCCAAGATCCAGGTGCCGGCGCCGATGTGGCAGTTCATCACATTGCAGTACACCCAAACGGTCGATCAGCTCCGGAACGCCTTGGGACTCGACGTCCCGGAACTGGCCGAGAACTCGACCTTGACACCCGAGGCCAAGAGCAAGCTGGCGGGCGAGAAGGTCGAGGCCTTCTTCGGCCGGTTGGTCGAGGGGCAAGCCCAGATGGCGCAACTCCTCCCCGAGCTCGGTGACTATCTCCGAGCGAAAAAGCTCGGCCGGGTCAATCAAGCCGGCTTGGCGCGGGCGGTCGAGCTGGCGATGGCGCAACATCGGCGCGATTCGGCGGCCGCGGCGGCCCGACCACCGGCCAACGTCGTCCAGCCAGCGCCCGGTGGGCCGCCGATTTCCGACACGACCGGCCAGGACTAGTCGATTCGGATGCGATCCACGCGAGCGATGTTGGGCGGCTTGGTGCTCGGAGCGGCTGTCGCTGGCTTGGCGACGGCCCAGCAGCCCGACACGGCCGGCGTCATCGATCGGATCGTGGCCGTGGTCGGCGCTCGCGCCATCGTGGCCACCCAGTTGCAGGAACGGGCGTTCGCCGAACTAGGCCAAGATCTGCCCACCAATCCCAAGGAACGCGACGAGCTCCTCAAGGCAGTCCTCAACGCCCTGATCGACGAGGAGCTGGTCGTTCAAGAGGCGCAGCGAGACACTGCGATCAAGGTTACCGACGAGGAAGTCACCCGGTCCGTCGACGAGTTGTTTCGCAACGCCCGCGGTCGCTACAGCTCCGAAGAGCTGTTCCGAAAGGACCTGGCCAACGCGGGGTTCCAGACCCTGGAGGAATGGCGGAGCTACTCCAGCGATCAGCAGCGGCGCCGATTCTTGACCGACCGATTCTGGGATCGGCTCAACGGCCAGCAGAAGCTCAAGTCGATCGCGCCGACCGATCGGGAAGTCAAAGACTGCTTCGACTCGAACTGCCTCCGGATCCAGACTCGCGGTGAGGGAATCTCGTTTCGGCAGATTGTGATTGGTCCGAAGCCGGCCGACTCCGCGAAGGCCCGCGCCCGGACCTTGGCCGATTCCATCCTCGCAGCGCTCAGAGCCGGAGGCGATTTCGGGGTCGCGGCACGGCGATTCTCGATGGACCAGGGGACTCGCGACCAAGGGGGTTCCCTCAACTGGATCCGGCGCGGACAGGGTTGGGACCCCAAGTTCGAGGACGCGGCATTCTCTCTCAAGGTCGGCCAGATCTCCGACCCCGTCGAAACGGCGTTCGGATACCATTTGATCCAAGTGGAACGGGCCCAACCCGCCGAGATCCAGGTCCGCCACATCCTCCTTCGGCCGGCGCTCGATTCCACCAACGCCGAAGATGCTCGGAAGGCGGCCGAAGTCGCCTACCTTGCCATCAAGGGTGGGGCGGCGTTCGACAGCATTCAGCGGATCCATCATGACAAATCCGATGAACGCGAGGCGACCCAGTTCCCGATTGCCAACCTCCCGCCGGCGTACGCCAACGCCGTCCGCGATTTGAAGGTGGGCGATTTGGCGCCGCTGTTCGAGCTCGAGGACCCAGAGCCCTTCCGAGCCAAGCAGGTCATCCTCCAGGTGATCGCGCGGATTCCGGCTGGTGCCCCACGCTTCGAGGACGTCCAAGATCGGATCCGCAACAATCTCGGCAGCGTGCTGGCGCGCCGGCGCTACCTCGAAAAGATGCGTCAGGCAACCTACGTCGAGGTCCGAACGCTTTGACCGGGACTGGCCGTCCTCGACTGGCCATCACCCTCGGCGATCCTCGCGGCATCGGTCCTGAAATCGTCGCCAAGGCGCTCGCCCAACCGCTCGACGCCCACGTCACGATCATTGGAGCAGACGACCAGATCACCGCGCTACCAGGCGATGCGAAAGTGTCCGTTGGGATCTGGAAATCGGGTAGCGGGGCCCGGCCGGAGGACTTGCCGAGGGCCACCCGGGCCGGCCAGCTCGCGGGCCACGCGGTCGAGCGAGCGGTGAAGATGGCGTTGGGGGGCGAGGTCGATGGGATCGTTACGGCCCCTGTCGAGAAACATGCCCTCCACCTCGCGGGGTTTCGATATCCCGGGCATACCGAGTGGCTGGCTCACCTCGCTGGCGACGTCGACGTGGCGATGATGCTCGCCTCCGAGCGCCTTCGGGTCGTGCTGGTGACGACCCACGTGGCCCTCCGGGACGTTCCGGCGTTGCTCACCACCGATCGAGTCGTCCGGACCGGACGGACGGCGGAGCGGGCGCTCCGAGAGTGGTTCGGGATCGAGCGACCCCGGCTGGCGCTCTGCGCGCTCAACCCCCACGCCGGGGAGCAGGGCTTGTTTGGCGACGAGGAAGCTCGGGTTCTGGCGCCCGCGGCGGCGGCGTTAGGTGCGGCCGGACCGCTTCCGGCCGATACTGTGTTCGTGCGGGCGATGGGGAACGAGTTCGACGCGGTGTTGGCGCCCTATCACGACGTCGGGATGACCGCGATCAAGGTCGCCTCGTTCGGCAGCGGGGTGAACGTGACGCTCGGGTTGCCGTTTCCGCGAACCTCCCCCGACCACGGCACCGCCTTCGACATCGCCGGGCACGGCGTGGCCGACGCCGCGAGCATGCGTCAGGCCATCGAGCTGGCCGCCCGCATCGCCGCTCGGGTATCGCCGGCCTGATTTCGCCTTAGCCGCACTATCCGCCCTATTCTACCAACCGCACCGCCTTCACCCGCCGCCCTTCCATCTCGACGATTTCGAACTTGAGCCCGTCGGTCGCTACCCGATCTCCCGCCTGGGGCAGCCGACCCAGCTGGCCGAACAAATAGCCGCCCAGCGTGGTATAATCGCCGTCGTCGATCGCGGCATCGTGTTCGGCGTTGAACGCCGCGATCGTCGTGGCGCCGTCGATCGTCGGCTTCCCCTCGGGAGTCGCCGGGACCCGTTCGGCAGCATCGTATTCGTCGAAGATCGGCCCGACGATCTCCTCGAGCAGGTCCTCCATGGTCACCAGGCCGGCGGTCCCGCCGTACTCGTCCAGCACGATCGCCATATGGACCTTGAGTCGCTTCATGTCGGCCAGCACGTCCTCGACCTCGCGGGTGCCCGGCACCAACAGAGGCGCCCGGGCGATGGCACCCACGAGCGAGGTTGGGTCGCTTCGTAACGTTCGGAGGATGTCCTTGGCGTGAACGACTCCAGCGATCTCGTCCAGCGAGTCGAGGTGGACCGGGTAGCGAGACCGCTGGGCCGAGGCCACGATGTCGGCCGCCTGTTCGATGGTCAGGTTGGCCTCGAGTGCCACGATCTCGGTCCGCGGCGTCATGACGTCGAGTGCGGTCTTTTCGGTGAACTCGAAGACCCCCTCGAGGAGCCTGGCATCCTGCGATTCCAGTCGGCCGCCCTCTTGAGATTGCTCGACCAACATCCGGATCTCTTCGGGGCTGTGGAGTCGTTCGTGATCGCCGACCGGCGGGACCCGGAACAGCCGGAGCAGGGCGTTGGCCGAGCCATTGAGCACCTTGATCGGCCCGGTCATGACCCAGGCGAAGGCGGCCAACGGATAAGCGACCCATCGGCTCACGTCCTCGGGAAAGAGGAGGGCGACGGATTTCGGCATCAACTCGCCCAGAATGATGTGGAGCACGGTGATGATCGCGAACGCGATCGCGACGGCGATCCCGTGCACCGCCACCGGCTGCAGGCTCGCGGGCAGGAAGCCAAAGGCGCCCTCGACCAGGCCCGCCAACGCGGGCTCGCCGATCCACCCCAGTCCCAGGGACGAGAGCGTGATCCCGAGCTGCGTCGCCGAGATGTACCGATCGAGCGATTGAACGGCGCGCCGGGCCAACGTAGCTTTGCGGTCGCCCGCCCGGCTCATCTCGTCGAGGCGGGTTTTTCGGGCGCCCACCAAGGCGAACTCGGCGGCGACGAAGAAGGCGTTGGCGAGCACCAGAAGGACGACGCCGAAGAGACCCGGAAGGATGCTGGCTGGAGGAGGCTCCATACCCGACAACGTTAGTACCCTACCCGCCCCCGGGCGAGAGGTGATATCCCGCAAGCTCCTCTTGGTGCTGGCGTTCACGGCCACGTTCATGGTGGTCGAGGCGGTGGCCGGCTGGGTCAGCGGCGCCCTCGCCCTGTTGGCCGACGCCGGCCACATGCTGATCGATGTCGCCGCCCTGTCGCTCTCGGCCTTCACGGCCTGGGTGGCCCGTCGTCCCGCCACCCCGTCGAAGACGTACGGTTACCTGCGGCTGGAGATCCTGGCGGCCGTCGTCAACGGAGCTGCGCTGATCGGGATCGCGGCGGCGGTCATCTTCGAAGCGGTCGAACGGCTCGAATCGCCCCGACCGATCCGGGTCGACATCTTCCTGGCGGTGGCCCTGATCGGCCTCCTCATCAACCTTTTCAGCCTCCGAGTCCTCCACGGGGTCCGGCATGGCGGCCTCAACATCCGGGGGGCCTATCTCCACGTGTTGGGAGACACGCTCGGATCGGTGGGCGCGCTGATCGCGGCCTTGATCGTTCGGTATACCGGTTGGACCCTGGCCGACCCGATCGTCTCGATCGTTTTGTCCCTCTTGATTCTGGGCGGGGCGTGGCAATTACTTCGCGAGAGTACCGACGTTCTCCTCGAGGGCGCTCCGCCCCACCTCCCAATGGACGAGGTTCGCGGCCGGCTCCTCCAGGTCGGCGGCGTCAGCGACGTCCATGATCTCCACGTCTGGACCGTCACCAGCGGCGTGGTCGCCATGAGTGGCCATGCCGTGGTCCCCGATCTCGCGCGCCACCCGGAGGCGCTCCTCGGCATGCTCGAGGAGCTGAAGCGGCTCGGGATCCACCATTCCACCCTGCAGCTCGAGGTCGTCGATCACTGTGAAGGGCTCGACTGCCTCCGCCAGGTGCCGGTGGGCGATGGGCATCATCAGGCCCATGGTCACGCCCACTAGAGGGCGGACCGCGGACAGGAGGGCGGCAGATCCACCGGTCGCGAAAGTGATGCTCGGGCCGCTTTGGGCCGCCCGCCCGCCTGCCCGCCGCGCCGGCTTGCCCTTTCTTGGCCGCCGCTCTATATATGCGCCGCGAACGGGGGCTGGCTGCTGTGCAGATACGAAACATCGCGATTATCGCCCACGTCGACCACGGGAAGACCACCCTCGTCGACCAGATGCTCCGGCAGGCGGGCGCGTTCCGCGAGAACCAGCACGTCGAGGAGCGGGTAATGGATTCCAACCCGCTCGAACGGGAGCGGGGAATCACGATTCTCGCCAAGAACACGGCCGTTCGGTGGGGTGAGACCAAAATCAACATCGTCGATACTCCGGGGCACGCGGATTTCGGCGGCGAGGTGGAGCGGATCCTCCGAATGGTCGACGGGGTTCTGATTCTGGTCGATGCCGCCGAGGGGCCAATGCCCCAGACCCGGTTCGTTACCCGGAAGGCGCTCGGCCTGGGCTTGCGGCCAATCGTCGCCGTCAACAAAATCGACCGCGCCGACGCCGAGCCGCTCCGGGTCCATCACGAGGTCCTCGGCCTTTTCATCGACCTCGAAGCGTCGCACGACCAGCTCGATGCTCCCTTCCTGTATACCTCGAGCCGAGCCGGCACTGCTACGACGGAGCTCGACCGGCCCGGTACCGACTTGACGCCTTTGTTCGAGACCATCGTCGCGTACGTGCCCGCGCCTCGAGGTGATCCCAACGGGCCCTTTCAGATGCTGATTTCGACCCTCGATCATTCCCCGTTCTTGGGCCGGCTTGGGATCGGGCGGATCGAGCGAGGCACGGTCCGGGTCGGTGAGCCGGTGGCCTTGCTGCCGTTAGGCGAGCCGGGACTGGTTGCCGAAGAGGTGATCGAGCGGAGCAAGATCACCAGGCTCTACACCTTCGACGGGTTGAATCGGGTCGAGGTGGACGGAGCCAGCGCCGGGGACATCGTCGTGGTATCGGGGTTCGAGGGCATCGAGATCGGAAAGACCATCACCGACGTCGGTCTGCCGGAACGGTTGGAGGGGATCGCGGTCGAGGAGCCGACCATCTCGGTCGATTGCTCCCTCAACAACTCGCCGTTCTCCGGTCGAGAGGGGAAGTACGTCACCAGTCGCCAGGTCCGCGATCGGCTGTTCAAGGAGCTCGAGCGCAACGTCGCGCTCAAGGTCGAAGAGACCGATTCTCCCGACACCTTGGCCGTCAGCGGGCGCGGGGAGCTGCACCTCGGCATTCTGATGGAGACGATGCGCCGGGAAGGGTACGAATTCCAAGTGTCGCGACCCCGGGTCATCACCAAGGAAGGCCCCGACGGCGAGCGGCTCGAGCCGTACGAGGAGCTTCTCATCGATATCCCCGAGGGCGTCATGGGGTCGGTGATGGAAAAATTGGGACCCCGGCGAGCCGAAATGACGGAGATGCGGAACCCGGGGCAGGGTACCGCGCGGTTGGTGTTCCGGATCCCCTCGCGCGGCCTGTTCGGATATCGGTCGGAGTTCTTGACCGATACCCGGGGTACCGGGACATTGCACCACCGGTTCCTGGAGTACGGCCCCTGGGCCGGTCCGCTCGCCGGTCGCAAGCGGGGGGTTCTGGTCGCTGATCGCGAGGGGACGACGGTGGCCTTCGCGCTCGGTAACCTCCAGGAGCGGGCCCAAATGTTCGTGGCGCCAGGCAAGGAGGTCTACGAGGGGATGATCGTGGGCGAGAATTCCCGGCCCGAGGACATGGATGTCAACGTGGCCAAGGAAAAGAAGCTCACCAACATGCGGACCACGGCTTCGGATGAGAACGTCATCCTCGAGCCGCCTCGCGACATCACGCTCGAGTACGCCCTCGAGTACATCGAGGACGACGAGTTGATCGAGATAACCCCGAAGTCGATCCGGCTTCGGAAACGAGTGTTGGCCCAAACGGACCGGAAGCGAGCCGCTCGTGCGGCCGCCCGAATAGCCGGCGCATCGTAGCCGGCCGGACGCACCATGAACCCCAAGAGGAAGGTGGAAACTACCATGTCGGCCCTGGTGGCGTCGTATGAGGCAGTGGACCTGCGCCGTCCTTTCGACGAGGAAGATGACGAAGACGCTGACTCTTTCAATTTCGACGACGACGACGACGAAGACGGCGAAGACGATGAGCTCGACGACGACGACGAGCTCGATGACGACGACGAGGATGACGTCGACGCCGAAGACTTCGAGTTCGACGAGGACGACGATCGGTGAGAGCGCGGGAGGAGCCCTTGCTCCCGATGACGGCCCGCGGATCGGCGTTTCCGGCTTGCCCCGGCCACCAGGGCCGGCTATCCTATCCCCGTGTGCTCGGCGGGGGCGCCGGCCGGCGCGGGAGTTGCGGGCTCGTAGCTCAGGTGGTTAGAGCGCACGCCTGATAAGCGTGAGGTCGGTAGTTCAACTCTACCCGGGCCCATTGTTTCAAGTCGTTAGGCCGCTGTGAGTTCGCTCACGGCGGTCTTTTTGTTCGCGGGCCTATGGTGTCGATTCGGTGTCGATTCAGAGCGGAGTGGCGGTGTCGATTGAGGCGTGAGGTCGGTTCCTCACACCGCGACCGCGGCCGTTTGTCGCCGGGCGGCGAGTGCTTGCCGCTGGCTTTCGGCGTCCGCTCCCTGGTAACAGCGGATGATCACCTGCGGGCTCTTCCAGCCTCCGAGATCGACTAAATCTCGTAGGGCCGCCTGGCGCAGCTCAGTCGCAAACTTCCGTCGGAGACTGTGCCAGCCGAGTCCTGGCCGATGGGGAACGCCCGCCGTCGCTGCGATCCTACGCCACCAGCTCCGCGCGAGATGCCGCGCTACCGGAGCCTGAGGATTCGACGGGGCAGGGAACAGCCAGCCGTCCCCCACGTGCGCTTTGGTCCGCCGGTAACTGCGAATTGCTTCAACCGCCTGAATAGTTAGCGGGGTCGAATGCTCATTCCCGATCTTGTCGTTCACACCTCGCCAGCGAACCATGTTCCGGTCCAAGTCGAGGTCCGACCATCTGAGCTTGAGAACTGAACCGATTCGGTGCCCAGTCTCGTTCGCGAGCACCAGCGCCAACTCGTACTCCGGCGCCAACTCCTTGGCCGATTCCCTCATTGCCAGGTACTGCTCGTGTGGGAGGATCGGTCGCTGCGCGGCGCCCTCTCGCGGGAACGGCATTCCCTTGAGTGGGTTTCTCTCCAACAGATAGCCGCCGTTTCCGTCGCCCGCCTGCGTGGCCCAGTTGAGCACCGCTTGCAGGAACTTGAGATTCTGCACGATCACCCGGTTTCCGATCGGCCGGCCCTTCGATTTCTTGCCTGGCCGTCGATCGCCGCGTTGCCGGCGGCACTGGATGAACGCGTCCCAGTCGCGGCGCGTCAGCGTCTCCGCTGTGCGGTTGGCGCTCCAGCATTCCAAGAACATTACTGCTGCACGCCGGTCGTGCGAGCGGGAGCCTAACGATTTTTGGGGTGTGACCTCACGTTCGTAGATGTCAAAGAGCGTTTGGAGCAGCGCCGGTTCCTTCGCCCGGATCGGGGCGCTCCGCAGCGCGGCCGCGACTTCATCGGCTTGTGCCTTGGCGCGCTTTCGATCGCGATGGCGGAGGGCGATGCGCTGCCGTCGGCCATCGACGTAATGCTCCAGAAAGAGGAGTCCGGTTTCGGGGTGCTCGAATACCCGCACCCGATTTCGGCCTCGCTCGCCGGTGGAGTAGCTCCACCGCTTGGTTGCTGGGTTCATCGTGGCGCTCCCTTCTGAGCGTCGACGATGGCCCGCGCAACCTGCCCCGGCCCAACAGTGAGAAGCTGCACCCGCGGACGGGGACAGCGCAAGCTCAGGGGCTTTCGAGGCAGGTCGGCGCGGCGAACCAGGGGGGTGTGGGGCTTGCCGGCATTCGAGAGGCTTCCATCGCGGATCAATCGGGAAAGGTGGGACTTCGAGTAACCGCTCTCGGTGGCCGCGGCGCGGAGGTCGAGTAGCTCGTCGGCGACACCGTTCTCGGCGGCTTCGATGTCATCGAGAATCGCACCGGTCAAGGCCGCCGCGTTGGCCATGAACCCAAGTTGAGCGAACCGCTCCTGCTCCTGTCGCCAACGGGCGATGGCTTCTCGCAACGGGGTGGGGTCGGTCATCGGTCGAGTCCTGGGGCAAACGTTGCCAACGCAAAGCCCCGGGCCACCTTACCCGGGGCATCTGCACCCACTGGACCCGAACGTTTACGACGGGCTTGGCGAAGGGGTTCCCAATAGCACTCGGAGCTTGGACTTGGCTCGATGCATCAGGACCCTCGCGGTCGTTGGTCGCCGAGCCGTTGGCGTCTCCTGTTGTCGGGCGCGCAGCTCGTCACGCTCGCCCGGGGTGAGCGAGCGCAGATACCGCCGGCGCGTTGACCCCGGCAGGGCCTCCAGCAGACGCCACCACGGTTCCTGTCGAGGTCTGCTCCGACGGCCGGGCAGGGCGTCGTCCGAGACGCGCTCGGCCAGGCGGCTTCGCGCGGCACGGTGAAGGCTGGTGGTCCGCGGCGGCGTTTGTCGGAGGCTGGTCACCACTTGGGGGACTTGAACGAGAAGTAGCCGCCTGATTTCTGCTGCGAGGAATTCTTGATCGGCCTCGGGATGGCGCTCCCTTAGGGCAGCGTGAACCTGCCTGAGTCGATCGGGGTGAAGTGGCCGAGCAAATGGCGATTTCGCGAAATCAACTCCGGGGTCGCCGTGACACGTCAGCAGAATGCTGAGAGCTAGGGCTTGGTCGATCTGGACGGCGGGATCACCAACGACCGAGGCGAACAGCATATTGAGCGACGAGAGTCGGCCGGTGAGGACGAAGCCGTTCGTGACGGGGTCCTCCTCGACCGCCAAAATGGGCCAGCGGAAGTTGGCTGAGTGAAGCGGCTGATCCGCTCGCGGCGCGATATCCTCGATCGTTGGCGCGGGTAGTCCGAACGCCTCGAGAAGGGGGCGCTCGGAGGTTTGGAAGTGCGCCGCTCGCTGGATCGGGAAAGCCTCGATCGCCGTCACCACCCGTTCCTGGTCTTGCGGCGAGGCCCAGACCTCGAAAGCGGGGGCATGGAGAACCTCGTAAGTGAAGAACGTCGGAAGCCAGCCGCCGCCGCGGCTCAAGGCCTCGCCGATGATGCGTTCGGCCTGCTCCGCGGAGGGCGGCGACCGCTTGAGGATGACCCACGGTTGACCCCGGAAGCCCTGGTCAAAGAACGCTTTGGCCCAACCAGTTCTTGTCGCGGGTGTATTGTCCGTACTCATGGCAACTCGTTTCCGGTGTGTCGTTCTCAGAGCCAAGACGTACGCTGCTCGGTACCCGAATTGTCGTCAAGTCCGAACGGTTCGTGACGGCATCTGTTTGACGGCTGACTTCCCCGTGGGTCCGAGCTTTGGGATGTGTCGGTGTGAAGGACATTGGCGGGCTCGCCCCGTCTGCACCGCCTTTTTCAAACGGTGGTCCGACCGCGCGGCGGGTTCCGTACCGGCCGGAGTCACGCTGCGGCGGGAGGTGCCAGGAACTAAACCGGCCTTCGTCCGTGGTCGCTCGTGCGTCCTTCGTACGTCCTAACTTACGTCCTTCGTGCGTCCACCGTGCTTCCTTCGAGTGTTTCCGACGTTCTTCCGAGCTTTTTCCTAGGGTTTTCCCAGGAACGTAACCGTCGGAGCACCTGAAAGCTCTGGCGGCTGCGGGCGAACCGTGGGAGCAGCTCCTACTCATCGGCGCCGCGGGGTTATCGAGGTGTCGAGCTACGAGATCGGGTCCGGGGCCTCGCGAACTCGCGCTCGCGCCGTTGGCCCCGCCGGGTCCCAAAAGCTACCGCGGATTAACTGCTGCGATGTGGCGGCGGGAAGAAACGTGTTCGGGGTTTTGCGGGCGACGACAAACAACTGATCCCGGGGTTCATTCAACCGCCGCGAGGCCTTGGAGTCCGCTTTTCTCAGCGAAGTTTTCTTTTGACGCGCCGGGCCGCCCTGACGGGATCGAGGTCCACATCATGCTCCCATAATCGTATCACTTGCCACCCCCTCGCCTTGAGAGCCGCGGCGACTCTGACATCCCGAGTCCGGTTCTCGACCAATTTCGCCGCCCAAAACTCATGGTTGTTGGTTGGTGCCGTGTAGTGAAGGCGGCAGCCATGCCAGAAACAGCCGTCGACGAAAACGGCAACCCGATGCCGCGGGAAAACGATGTCCGGTCTGCCGGGAAGGGGGGCCTTCAAGCGGTAGCGAAAGCCCATGCTCCATAGGGCATGGCGCAAGGCCACTTCTGGCCCAGTGTTGGTCCCCCGAATGCGCGACATTACCTCCGAGCGGGTCAGCGCCTTTGCGACCCGCCTTTCTGAAGCGGTAGCTGAAGAGTCCAACCCCCTAGGTTTCGCCACGCGCCTCACTCCAAGTGCGCCCGAACGTACTCCGCGATCCCCCACGCCATCAAAGGCGGGACGGCGTTCCCAATCATGCGAAAGCGGTCGCCCATGTGCCCAACGAAACGAAATGCGTCCGGAAAACTTTGAAGGCGCGCAGCCTCGCGCACGGAAATGGTTCTCCCTTGGTCGGGATGGATGTGCGTATAAACATCCTTGGCGAAGTGGGCAGTCACCGTCCAGGCGGGCCGGTTCCATATGAGCTTCTTGTACTTGTCCTTGAAGATGTCGTCCCGGTAGCGCTTCAGCCGGGTCGGCAGCTCGTCATACAGCATCCCGGGCCGCATGAGCTTGAAGGCCGAAAGGTCCTGGCGGTTGTGCCATCGAGAAATGTGGTCGGTGATCATTCCGTTCGACCCTTCCCGCATGATGCTGGCGTATCTCGACAAGCTTCCCCTACCGCGTTCATACTGCATCGGCTCGGTGAAGGTGCCGTGCGGAATGGCCGGCAGGTCGCGAATCGCTCGGGCCATGGTCGTCTCATCGGCCAGGTCTAGCATGCCAACGCGGAAATTGAGGGCGAAGTCGCGCAGCCCAGCCGCGTCGATCTTTAAGCCAAGATTCCGACGAGTTCCAATGAAGATTACACGCTGCCTATCTTGAGGCACTCCAAACCACCTGGCGTTTACCAGGGCGTATGTGCATCGATAACCGATGCCGGCGAAGTGCGCCGCTATGTTCTGGGCGACATCGGCTCCATCAATTGAGAGCATTCCGGGCACGTTTTCCATGACGCACACCGGCGGCCGAAAGTACGAGACGTAGTCCAAGAAACGGCGATACAGCCGATTTCTTGGGTCTCGTAGGAGGTCTAGGGCCTTCCCCTGTAGCGATCGGATCTTCCCCCGGCCGACCTTCGACCAGCCTTGACAAGGCGGGCCGGCGATGATGGCGAGGAGACCGGGCGGGCGGCGGCCGATTAGAGACGCCAGGTCTTCCGGGCCAAACGTCAGCAAGTCGTGGTTGAGGGTCAGCCCGTGGGCGCTCGCGAAGTTCAGTTCGTGGGTGCGGGCAGCTGCGGGATCGCTATCGATGGACGCGAGCGGTGCGCACCCGGCCCGGGTCCATCCCCACGTGAATCCACCAGCTCCCGAAAAGAGGTCGATGATCTTAGGCTGATTTTGGCCGGCATCGGGAAGGGTCATATCATCCGCGAGAGCTTGAGTCGAGCGGTGCTGGCTTGGAGGCACCGGGGCGCAAAATACGCGAGACGAGGGTGCCGGTGCCAGGGATGGCGGCCACCGCCCTGTTGGGAGACTGGTCCGGAACCCTTTGGGCGGCTTCAACTTCCAGGGGGTCGGCCGCCAGTTTGGTCCAGCGGCGTGCCGTGACGACCCAAGACTGACGCCTGTTGCTTGAGAGGTCTTCCGTGGTTGCGCGTCCGATCCAGCGAAGGCCCCTATCCGGGGGGGGGGCTTTGCCTGCAACGCCTTACCAGGCTTCAACTTCCGGGCTGGCGCTGTTAGCCTTATCGCAGCCGGCGTAGCCGGTGGTGGCCGGGCTGGCCGCCACCTCGACATTTTCAGATTCCGTGGGGCTCACCCTTCGCCCGAGTGACCGGTAAATGGTCGAGCCTTGCGCAGTCCAGCAATACCTTCCGCTCCGACTGCCCAACGAACCGTTCGTCCGACATCAGGGATCAAGCGTCCTCGATCTGTTTACCGGAGTCGGCGGCCTTGCGCTCGGCTTTCGCCAAGATGGGTACGAAGTCATTGGCGTCGACAACGACCCCATGGCCGCGCAGGTGTATGAACTCGCGGGCATTGGATCGTACGTCTCGGCCGACCTGCTGACGGACCTTGTCATCAAGGACGTGATGGTCGTTACTGGTGGGCCACCGTGCCGGCCGTGGTCCATTGTCAACACGAAACGCCGACGGAGTGCGCACGCCGACCATGCGCTTCTTGGGCGGTTCTTCCAACACATTCGAGAGATTCGGCCTGCTGCCTTTCTGATGGAGAACGTCCCGGTGCTGCAAGGAGACTCGACCTACCGGGCTTGCATTCAGGAGGTGCGCGCGTCCGGCTATTCGGTCGCGTCGCAAGTGATCAAGTATTCCGATTTTGGATCGGCGACCTCCCGACGGCGTCTCTTCACGGTGGGCATCCGAGCCTCGGTCGTGGGAGCCACCGACTTCTTCACGCGGTTGGAGGCAAGGCATGCCCCGGCCACGACGGTTGGTGCCGCGATTTCTTGGCTGCGCGACATGGGGCGCGATCAGTACCCCGATCACGATTGGAGTTTGCTGGAGACGATCCACAAGTACGAACATCGATACCAGGACGGCCGGTACGGCTGGAAGCGGCTTGCCTACGATAGGCCGGCTCCGAGCTTTGGTAGCATTGCAAAGACGTACATCCTCCACCCAGAAGCAGGCACGAACGGGTTCCCGCTCCGAGTCCTCTCGGTCCGAGAAGCGATGTGTATTAGCGGCCTTCCGACCGAGCTGCGCTTTCCGAATGGCGCCAGTCGATCCAAGCGCTACCAAATGGTCGCCAATGTAGTGACTCCGGCTGTAGCCCGAGCCTGCGCGGGGGTCTTGCGAAACATGCTTGGTTCGACGACGCCGGACCACAGTGACGGGTTTGTTGCGGCGGACTCGGCGCCCAGCCTCGAGCTTTGAAGCCAATGCGAGAAATCCTTCTCTCCGATCTGGTGTGCGATGCCCTCGGCCCACGCGGCGGGCCTCGCGAACGATTGGCGGAGAGCCCACTGAACGAGTATGTCACCGGCGTCCTTGCCCCAATGAATGGAGCACCTGCTCCCGATATCGACGCGGAGGCGGCGCTACCGACTGAAGATTATTTGGAAGAAACCGAGGAGACCGAGGAGGATGACGACGTTGGTCTGCTGCCATTCGCGCCGGTGCTGGATCCGCAGCACCGCCCGTTTTCGATGGGCCTCTCATTCATCGTCCAAGCGGCCGAGGAAGACCGCGCGCTTGACCTCTGCATAACTTGGGCACGGTATCAGCGCGACGACGGCCCACCGGTTACGTGGATTCGATCGCCGCGGTTCAGCGTGCGCCGTCGCGTCCCGGCCCCTGGGGTGGTCCTATGGCTGGATGCTCACGGCGAGCCCGTTCCGGCCCAAGGTGCGGCAGCCGAGATCTCGCTCCACGTGCGCCAAATCCCGGTTGGCAAGACCCGGTCGCTGTGGTCGGTGCATCTTGTGAACCGGATTGCGGTGACGCCCGACAGACACCGCACGGCAGAGGATCACATTTATCAACCACAAATCAGAGTGAGGTGTTATCAGGGGGGGCAGATTGTTTCTGGGCTTGAGGGCACCCCTGTTGACCAAGAGGAGCAGGTGCTGGCGTTCTTGTATCGGGACCGTCCGGTCCTCGCCCGGGGCCATCTCACCTCAGCCGTGTGGCGTGACATTGATCCTGAGCGCGAGCGGGAAAGCGAAGGGGTGCTCGACATACCAGCAGCGGCAGGCAGGCCGCCATTCCGCTGGGGCGACGGCGAGTTGCTGGACCAACCGACCAGGGCTCACTTCACGGCTCCCGATGCCAGGACCGAGTACGTTCCCTTGATCGCGATTCCGGCTCCTGCCCTCGGCTTGCGTGAGCCGTATTGCGCCGGCGTCGAACTGAAAGCAGAGGCACTCGCGGAGTGTTGGTCCCCAGCGTCGCTCGAAGCGGGGCTCCGGCCTCTTGTGAGCGGCTATCGAACGTGGATCTCGGAACTTGAGGCGCAACGCGACGTCCTGCCCGATGGTGAGCGCGAAATCGCTACGCGGCTTCTCGGAGCGTGCCGATCGGCTGCCGACCGGATGGCTGGCGGTATACGACTTCTGGCTTCGGACGACGACGTCCGTTTGGCGTTCTGCTTCGCCATGAGGGCGATGGCTCTGCAATACTCATGGTCAGATACAGCCGCAAGGCTGGAATGGCATCCGTTCCAGCTCGGCTTCGTTCTCGCCGCGTTGGAATCGATCGCAAACCCCGCGTCAGTCGATCGGGATGTGTGTGATCTGTTGTGGGTGCCGACGGGCGGAGGAAAAACCGAAGCATACTTGGCACTCATCGCCTTCGCCCTAGCTTATCGGCGCCGGAAGGCTGATCGCCGTAGAATCGCGCGCGGCAGCGGCGATATTACCGGCGCCGGCGTTGGAATAATCTCTCGGTACACGTTGCGACTCTTGACAATCCAACAGTTCCGTCGGACGCTCAAGGTGGTTACGGCGTGTGAGTTGCTTCGCGTTAGGAACGTCGGCTCGTCGCCGCAGGTTGGTTGGCATCCGGCTGGCTACAGCCCGACTGTGGCATTCTTGTGGGGAACGTCCCGTTTTTCTTGCGGGCTCTGGGTTGGGAGCAGCGTTGCACCCAACCGACTCCAAGATTCTTGGGCTGATAATCGGAGCATTCCGGGAGCGCTTACGATACTTCGGGCGGGGGGAGACACTGGAGGGGAGCCGGCCCAAATGCTCCGCTGCCCGGCCTGTAACCATGTCTTGGCACTGTCAAACGAGGGGTCGGAACAAGTGCCTCCCGGCGGCTACCACATTCACTGGGTGGTTCGGGGTGGCGGAACCAACGCGGCTGCTGCCTTGGTTGGACTCACGCAAAACGGGGTCACGATCGGAGACGCAAGGTATTCGGCCTTGCCCGCAGCGGGGTTCGGCGTGCTGTCGGTTCGCTTCGATGGTCCCGGTCAGCTCTCCGCGGAGGACGTGGACAGCATTTGGGTACAAGCTGCGCAACTGCTGCCGGGTGTCGGCCTGGTCTGCGCCCGTGGCTCCCGACCGGGCTATTTCTTCCGCAGCTATGACGGCAGCACGCGGCCGTACGACTTTGAGGTCTTCTGCCCGTCGCCGGCATGTCAACTGAACGAGCTGTGGGCCGAAGGACTGCCGGCTGGTTGTGTGCACGGAGCGGCGGCCAATGTTGTTGCGCCGTTCGGTGGGCTGGCGGGCGTGCCACGGACGGCGGACGGCCTGCGGCTTGCGCACGTCAATGCTCCGTTTTCATCAGCCGCATCGCAATACCTTGGTACCAAGGTGCCGATTCCAGCTCTAACCGTTGACGAGCAGGTGTATCATCGTTGCCCGTCGGTCGTCATAGCCACGGTGGATAAGTTCGCGAGACCTGCGTTCGAACCCCGGGCAGGAGCCATCTTTGGCAACGTGGACCGCCACCATTGCTTGCATGGATTCTATCGAGAATACGTTCATGGAGGCGACCGAACGTCTCCGCATCCGAGCCCGGCGGGTACCGCGGGGAACACCCGCTGGGTGCCGGTTCAAGCATTGGAGCCGCCCGATCTGATTTTGCAGGACGAGCTTCATCTGATCGAGGGACCACTCGGCAGCTTGGTCGGCCTCTACGAGACCGCGGTCGACGCACTTTGTCGGGGCGTAGGTGGGCGGCGTGCCAAGTACATCGCTTCCACCGCGACGGTTCGCGAAGCCGCCGACCAAGTGCAGGCGGTGTTTGAACGCGAGTTGAAGACGTTTCCGCCACCAGGGCTCTTGGCCTCTGACAGCTTCTTTGTGCGGTTTCCGGACGTCCACGTGCTTGACGACCGCGCTGCCGGTCGGGTCTACGCTGGCCTCTGTGCGCCCGGGAGGGGGCCGCTGACACCGGTTTTGAGGATTTGGGCCCGGCTGCTGCAAACGGCGTTTCGATATCGCGCTGAACCACGGATTGATTCGTTCTGGACGTTGACGGGCTACTTCAACGCGATCCGGGAGCTCGCTGGCGCTCGTGCGCTGTATCGACAAGACATCCCCGAGCGCGTCGACCTGCTGGCTCGTTTAGATGCTGCTGTCGGAGTCGGTCCACGTCCCCTCGCAGAAGAGCGCTCCCAGGAGTTGTCTGGTCGGATGGAGTCGACGCAGCTTCCGCTGGTACTCGATATCCTCAACGAACAACTTGGCCAGGACGCTCTGTTCACGACGTCGATGTTTGGAACGGGTGTGGACGTGCCCCGACTGGGCCTGATGGTGGTCAACGGACAACCGAAGACAACGTCGTCCTACATCCAAGCGACCGGGCGCGTTGGCCGCCGAACCGGGGCTATCGTCGCAACGTTCCTGCGGGCAACTCGGCCAAGGGACCTCAACCACTACGAGTTCTTCAGCGGATACCATCTCCAGATTCATCGGTTCGTGGAGCCGGTGACCGTTATGCCGTTTGCTCCTGGAGCGCTCGATCGAGGAATCGGGCCCGTCGGTGTCTTCATGCTTAGGAACAAGCGGGATACGGCGATCGCCTGGGCCCGTGAGATCCATGCTCCTACAATGGCCCGCGTGCGTGCGAGCGACCGGGACGTTGGGGACATTGCGGAGGAGCTTGAAAGGCGGGCTGGCGGTCAGCCGTCGACCAGAGCGCCACGGCCTGGTACGGCGTTGCGGCTTGGACGAAGCGCCCTTGACGATTGGCAGGGCGTGGCTGCTCGCAACTCGACTCTGGAGTATGTGGAGTACGCGTCGACTCCCACCGTGCCAGTGGTTTTGGGTGATGCCAAGCACCAGCATGCGCAGATCGAAGTGGTCTATGAGAACGCACCCCAGTCGCTGCGCGAGATCGAGGAAACCTGTGGCTTTCAAACCGAGTAAGAGTTAGGCATGCGATCGCAGCCCATCCGCCTGTCGCAGTTTGTCGTTGTCTATGGGCCCGGAGCGATTCTCGAAGGACCGAAAGGTCCGCGGATGATCCCGATGCCAGACATCGGGCTCTTTCACGCCGGCAACGGAGGATTGTCGCCAGCCGGATTCGAAGTATCTGATCAGCGGATGAGTCACGGCCTACTCGGAGGTGCCCGAATCTTCCGCTTGCCGTCCAACGCGGAGCGGGGTGTTGGCGATGGCTGGTATCTATACCGGACGCGCCCGTTTCCGTCGTGGAGCCTGTGTCTCAACTCGGCTGGCCATGGAGGTAGGTACGCTGCCTTGTATCAGGCCGCTGCCTGCCCGCTGTGTGGTCAAGCTGGACAACGAAGGCAACACGCGATCCGGTTTGTACGCGCGTGTGCAGAAGGCCACCTCGACGATGTCGATTGGGTGCGGGTGGTCCATCGACCTGGGAGCGCCTGCACACAGAATCGAGTGTTCCGTTGGCACGGGATCGGTGGAGCGCTAAGTCAAATCCAGCTTGAGTGCCCGGCCTGCGGTGATCGCGAGGTGCTCGGAGTTGCGTATGGCCGTGAATGGCCATGTAGTGGTCGGTATCCAGAGCGGGAGCAACTCGGCGAACCTCCCCACCGGATGAGATGTCCGGAAGCAGCGAGAATTGTGCAGCGGCAGGCGTCGAACCTCCGGTTGCCAGAGTTGCGGACCCTGTTCACAATTCCACCGCGCTCAACGCACCTACACAACCTCCTGCAGTCGATGGCCGTGCGTGTTCTTCTCACGATGCTCAATGAGGTTGGGCCGATTACCGAACCGGGTCTCCGTCGGCAGCTTGAGGTCTTGGCCCAGCGGGGGATGATCCCGAAGCGCACGGCGGATGAGATCATGGCAAATCCGTGGCCTGAAGTCACCCGGGCCGTCGACGATGTCTTGGCACCCGTTCGTACGGATTTCGCCGAGTTGATCTTGGAGGAGTTCCATGCACTCATCGAAGCGTCGGTTCATGGCGCGCCGCCGGTGCGCGGCCCGGCGCCGACGTCTCGTGTTGTGTTCGAGGTGAACCGAGCGGATGTTGGCCGCGTCACCGGTCCTCGGGGGCGCACGCTGCGAATCACGCCAGTCGCACGGCTTCGGACGGTTGCTGCCCAGATTGGCTATCGACGGGAGGTTCCACGTCGTGGCCGGGCGGGCGTAGTCCCCGCCACCGTGGTGCGGGTACCAATCACCGATCAAGCGAATCAGGAGTGGTATCCCGGCGTCGAGTATTTCGGCGAAGGACTCTTCATCACACTGGATCACGAGTCTTGGCACTTCGAGCTTGGCGGTGACGCGGCCTCTCACTGGACTGCGACTCGGGACGGAATGGCGAGAGACTCCTACGGGACTCGGTTATTTCGGGCGGTGTCGCCGGACGAGCTGAACCCGGTATTCGTGTGGTGGCATACATTCTCGCACCTGCTACTCCGCTCGGTCTCCATCGACGCGGGGTACTCGGCGTCAGCAATCCGGGAGAGGGTTTTCGTGGAGGCTGACGCCCAGGGCCGGTCTCGTGGCGGTGTCATTCTCTACGCTACGCAACCTGGGAGCGATGGAACGATGGGCGGGCTGATCGCGCTGGTTCCCCACTTCCAACGAATAGTGGACCGGGCGGTTGATATGGCGACGACCTGTTCAAATGACCCCCTTTGCCTCGAACAGCATTTTGCCCCGGGTGCGCACAACGGGCCAGCGTGCTACAGCTGTATGCTTGTGTCGGAGACGAGTTGTGAGAATCGGAACCTGTGGTTGGATCGGGAATTACTGCTTGACAATCTGCCCTGACAGCGGACTGAATCTGAATCGTAAAGCGGCTCACCACCGATGAGTTCGTCGCTGGTTTCGGAGGCCGAAGGACCGCTTCTACTCGTGACGGGTCGCCACTTTGGAAGGAGCGGCTTGCGCGGAATCATGCCGGTAATGCAGGAGCTTGCGGCTGGCGCGAAGCGCGAGATCCAAGTTCTGGCCTACGTGATGACAGAGTCGGCGCGACCGTTACTCGGAATGATCGAGCAGGCGCTGGAGCGCGGGGTTCACGTCACGATCGTTCTGAACGTCATCCCCGGTCAGCCACCGGCGCTTCATTCCGACCTGCGGCGGCTCGCCTCGTTTGGACACGCGCGGATTCGGTATTTCGCGGATTCGGAAGGTAGCCAGCTACACGCCAAGGCGCTCATCGCCGACCGCGAGTTCGCGGTGCTCGGTTCCGCCAACTACACGTGGGGCGGATTGGTCTCGAACCACGAACTGGGGGTGCTTCTGAAGGGCCGGGCTGCGTGGGAGTTGGGCGAGCTTGCGGACCGCTTGGTCGCCGTCTCTGAAGCGGAATCGGAGCTGACAGGATAGGCTTGTGCGCGACTGTCGTGGCTCGGGATTCGCTTGTCGTCCGAAGGCCCCATTCCAGTCTACACCTCTCGGACGGGTACTTGAGAGCTACGGCGGGCTGCGGCCTGAATCCGCGCGATATCAGGCCTCACCTCCTCGTGCCACGGGTGCTGCGGGAGTAGGGTCCGACGAAACCCATCGGCAACCCGTCTCGTTAACAGGTCCGCGGCGGGAAGGTCGCCGCTTCTCTCCAGCAGGAGAGCGAGGCTCATTACGCTGCAGAGTGTATCGGGGTGCTCCGCACCGAGCGTCCGCTCGCGGACTTCCAGCGCGTGCCGACAGAGGGGCTCGCTGGCCGCCAGATCACCCAGTTCCCTCAGAACATCGGCGAGATTGCTGACGCTCATGAGGGTGTGGGGATGCTCCGGCCCAAGAGTTCGCGTGAAGGCCTGCACAGCCCTTCGAAAGAAAGGCTCCGAGGCCGCCACATCACCCTTCTGTTTGATTACATTCGCGAGATTGTTGATAGCCACCAGGGTATCGGGATGCTCGGGGCCGAGGGTTCGCTCCCGGACCTCAAGTACGCGTCGGTTGATCGCCTCCGCGGGAGATAGGTCTCCCTGTAGCTTAAGACAAACCGCAAGGTCGCCGAGACTTGTCAGGGTGCGGGGGTGCTCAGGGCCAAGCGTATGCTCAGACGCCTCAACCGCACGACGATGCAACGGCTCGGCAGCATCCAAGTCACCTTTTTGGTGGAGTAGTCCGGCGAGATTCGTGAGACTCGTGATGGTCTCCTGATGCTCCAAGCCAAGAGCTTCCCCGGAAATGGCTAGAGCGCGCCGAAGACACGTCTCCGCAGCGGCGTAACGACCCATGAAGCGATGGACGTTACCGACCGCCTTGTAGGCATCAGCCAGGGCAATGCTGTCGGACCCTTCCTCGCCCTCGATCCCCGCCGTAAAGGCGGCAAAGTGCTCCGCCATGGCGGCATACCGCTGTGCTCCACCAACCGCCCGGCTTTCTCCAAAGGACTGGGCGAGGAAAGTCGACCACCATCCTCTCCAGCGTGCGACGATAGTTGCGGCGTCAACCCCAAAGTCGGGGAGACGGCCCCGACCCCACTCGCGAAGTAGCGCATGGGCGAGTATCCAGCCTGGCTCGGCGCTGTCCGAATCCCCGCCGATGCGCGTGGCATCGACGTGCGAATGCTCGACGAGCTCCAAGAGGGCTTGCCGCGTTTGTTTCTCCCCCAAGCCTATCGCGGCGCCAATGGGGGCAGCGTGGATCGGCGCCAACGCATGCAATGCGAGAGCGAACCACGCAGCGCGAGCATCCGAGGTAAGACTTTGCGCGATGTGGGTAAACAGGAGTTCAAGAGACTCCTTACTGCGACGATCGTCGTCGAAATGGTTGAAGCCTTCCTGCTGCAAGAAGTGCAGGAACTCGCCACACGTTTCGTTTCCCGCTCCAAGCCTGTGACCAGCCAATCGAAGGGCAAGGGGATGCCGCCCGAGCAGACCGGCCGTGGTACGCCAGATCGTGGCCCGTTCGTCGGGAAGGCCATCCGGGTTGGCCGAGGCTCCGGTTGCGTGACGGCGGAGCATCTCAGCTGCCTCGTCCTCGGCTAGCGCAGGAATGTGACGGACGGCCCCGCCCTTGCCGTCCGCGTTCCAACGCGAGGTGATAAGCACGGCTGCCGAGCCGCAGAGGTTAAGGAAGCGAGGCAGATCGTCGGCTTTCTCGCATCCTTCGAGATAGACCAGGCACCGTGGGCCGGCGAGTACCGCACGAGCGCGGGGCTCCCGTTCGCGATCATCGAGATTTGCAAGGCCGGCCTGGGCGACGATGTCCTCAACTGCTGCCAGGTGACTTGGTGAGGCGTAGAAGTCGTGAAAGAAAACCCCGCCGGGAAAGTGCGCGAATTGAGCGTTGTCCGGCGAGAGCGAGGCGATCGCTTCGTGCGCAATGGCCGTCTTGCCTATTCCACCAGGACCTACGAGGGCGACGCGCGGCTCGCGTTGAAGCCTTGTCCGAACCCACTCGACGTCAGCGGCGCGGCCGGTAAAGTACTGAGCTGCCTTCGGCAAGACACGTGGGCGATGCCGGATGGCTGACCTTCGCGAGCGGACGTGGATGGCAGCGAGGAGGTCCTCGGTAAGACCTGGGAGGTCACGGAAGACGTTGCAGTCACGCCCAGACGCACGCAGGTGCTGACGGTACCGCTGATGCGCGGCCCCGGCCGCGGGCGAGTCGTCGCACGGCTCGTCGGGCTGAAAGCCGGTGTCAGTAAGGTAAACGAGGATGTCGCAGCCGGCGTCTACAGCGAGAAAGTATTCCCACTCTGTCGCTGAGACCAACGGTTCGGGCCACGCGTCACGGGCTGGTGAGGGGATGAGTGCCGCGTCTGCGGGCTGCCAGCCATGGCAATCGCCGACGAGGCAAACGACTACGTCGGCAGGTCCCAAATAGGCGTGCAGCTTGCCGAGAAAAAGGCCGGGATAGGCTGCGAAGTCCTCCTGCACCTTTACGTCGCAGCCCGCTTTGCGCAGGGAATGTGCGAGCGCAAGTCGATAGCTCCCGAGATCGCGCGAGGTGGCGCTCAGAAAGATGCGGAGGGAGTCGTTCGAAGTCACAAAGGATCGATGGGCGCCGGTTGTATTCGGAATGGGTTTGGTGGCGACGCTCGAACACGCCATTGCTCAGGGCCAAGCCGAGGCGGTAAGCGGCGAGCATGAGGTGCCGAACAGGGCCGCTCGGTGGATAAGCTAGCAGGGGGTGTCCGGGGTAGCCAATTGGGTTGACCGTGCCTTAGCGGCGTGGTCGCGGCCTCGGCGGTCCGGCATGATGCTTCTTGAGACTGTCTTTTCAAGGCGCCATTCGAGCGAGCTATTGTCCGATAGTCTTTCGCCGCGATGTTGACGACGGCACACCGGAGATAGGGGCCGGGTCCCGAACTGTCAGCGATTCGCATGAGCAAACTGACTCTCTCGGGGGATGCTTTGTCAGATCGCGAGGCCCATCTCCTTGTGGGCAATGGGTTGCCGTATCCATTCGACTCGATCCTGACAGCAGGAAGGTCGACCGTCGTCTACTGGCTCCCGGCCGGAGGACCAGCCGATCTTGGGAGGGTTGCATGAACGTTCTTGGACAGAAGAATGCTCTCCTTGACCCTCCCGAGAACGGACGACACAACGACCTTCTTCGCGAGCTTTTCGCCGCTGGGCAGCCCCAGTTCCCTGGCCAGTACTCGAAGGTCGCGGCTTCGCATCGAAGTGAGACGGGATTCAACCGCCCTGGTGTCTTCTTGGCGACTCATTGCTACGAGTTCATCGAACGTTGAAACTGCTCGCTCAGCAGAAAGTGCGCCTTCGGTCGAGACGGGTCTGTTCGGTGCTGGTGCCGCCTTCCGGGCGGCTGGCAGCGTGCGCTTGACGTGGCGCTCGATGTTGCTCAAGGTCTGAGCCAGCTCTCGAAGCTGCTGGCGAACACCGGCGATCTCGGCAACGAGTCGCTCGATCTCTTGGTCCGGTGTTCGAAAATGGGGAACCGTATTCACTCCATGAAGTTAAGTGCTTCGGTCCAGAGCTGCTTGAAGGGTAGAACGAGTTCGGGAGGAACACCCCCCGAAGTTATCGCTCGCTTCACGCCGACTCGTTCCGGAATCCAGGCGTCGAAGAACCTAGTCTCGATATGCTGTCCTTGCGCCGCTGCCTCGCAAACCCGCTGAACCTCGCGCATGTAGAATCCGGCCTCCTTCGTCGGTTGGCCGCCCCAGGTCTTGGCCTTGTTCATGAAAACGCCGATACGAGGCAGGGGGAACGGCTCAATCCGCATCTTGAGACTGTTCAGAATCAGGTTGGTACCCTTCGAAGCAAAGAAGTCTGGGTTGACGGGGATAAGGACGAGATCACAGCAGGATAGCACGCTGTACGAAAGGAGGGTGAACGAAGGAGGGCAGTCGAACAGGACGAAATCGTACTGAGGTAGTTTGGGACTGGCTTGGATCTTACCCAGCAGACGGCGGATGAAGTCCTTGACGCCGTCCCTATTGAACACCTCCAGCTCCATCCAATAGAGGTCCTCGACGGCTGGAACGAAGTGGAGGCGGTCCGACAGCTTGTAGATGAGGTCGAACCCAACGGGAAAATCGAAGTGCTCGCCGGGCTGAGTGAACTTGTCCAAGGCATCGAAGATGGTCTTACGTTTGTCAACCGATGCCTGGTACCATTTGCCGAAGTGTTCCTCCAAGCTCCCGGTGGCCTCGTTGAGGGCGATAGCCTGGGTCAACGACATCTGGGCGTCGAGGTCAAACACCAGAACTTTGGAGTCCGAAAATGCCGAGACCACCTCGGCCAGGCACCACGTCACGGTTGTCTTGCCGACCCCGCCCTTGAAGTTGATGGTTGCAACGGTCTTGGGGCTCTTTGACACCGTGACGTCTCCATTGGTGCTCGAACGGTAACCCGATGCGGTCATGACCGGAATCGCGCCAAAAACTGTACGGCTCGGCGAGAATCATCAAGGCTCACTGGCCGCTGCGCCAATTCCGTGGGGCGAGCCGCCGGCCACGGGCATTCGTCAAACGCGACGGAACGGCGGCAAGCCGGACCGTAGCCCCGGGCGCATGGGTGATGGTGTCGATTCGGTGTCGATTCAGGTGAGTAAGTAGGCGTTGTCTGGGTTGCGGGCAGGGCAGATTGCGCGAACCATCTTGTTGGGAGAAAGCAAGTTGGCGTTTTCGGGCCTTTGCGACTCGATCCTGATAAGCGTGAGGTCGGTAGTTCAACTCTACCCGGGCCCATTCGTGTAAGGCGTTAGGCCGTCTCGACTTTCACCGAGGCGGCCTTTTCGTGGCCTGGTTCATGGTGTCGATTCGTGGTGTCGATTCGGCGGCTCAGACGGCGATCGCAGTGGTATTTCGGCGAGCGGCGGGCGCCTGAAGCTGGTTCTCGTGGTAGGCGCCCTGCTAGCAGCGAGTGACCACTTGGGCGCTTTTCCAGCCGCCCCAATCGACCAGCTCGCGAAGCGGCCTGGCGCAGTTCGATCGCGAACTTCCGCCGGAGGGCATGCCAGCCCAGGCCGTTTCGACTCCAGCGCGATCCTGGAGCCTTCGCCACCAGGTTCGAGCGAGGTGCCTCGACGCTGGAACGCCAGGCGATAATGGCGAAGGGAAGACCCAGCCGTCGCCGATCCGGGCTTGAAGCTTTCGGTACGCTCGGACCGCATCGAGGGCCACGGCGGTAAGCGGAGTCGAGTGCTCGTGGCCCACCTTGTCGTTCTCGCCGCGCCAGCGGATCACCGAGGCGGTCGAGGTCGATGTCGGACCACCGAAGTCGAAGAATTGAAACGATCCGATGGCCAGTCTACTCTACCCGGGCCCATTCGTCTAAAGCGTTAGGCTGTCTCGACTGTCATCGAGGCGGCTGGTAGGCTTGAAGCGGCTGTTTCTTTCCCCAAGGACGCCATCCCGACGACGGAGTCCGAGGGGGGTCCAACCACCCACGGCGATGCTACTCGTCCCGCAACGTCACCTGCGGGTCGGTCCAGGCCGCACGGTGGGCAGGCACGTAGCTGGCCAGGGCGCCGACCAATAGCACGATCAGCGCGGCCCCCGCGTAGGTGGCCGAATCGGTCGCTGTTACGCCGAACAGTTGGCTGCGAAGCAGCCGGCTCGCCAGCACTGACGCGATCCCTCCGACCAATATTCCGGGCACGAGGTGGCGGAACGACTGGCCAACCACCAGACCGAGGACGTCGACGCGCGTCGCCCCGAGGGCGATTCGGATTCCCACCTCCCGACGCCGCTGTGCCACGAGATACGAGACGACCCCATAGATGCCGACGGCGGCGAGGAGCAGCCCGAGCACCGCAAAAGCGCCCAGCAGCGTCATCACGAACCTCCGGGCAGCGAGCGAGTCGGCCAGGAGCTGTTCGATAGTGGCTAGGTTCGCGACCGGGATCAAAGGATCGACTTCGCCGGTGGCTCGACGGATCTGCGGGATCAGGGCGCCCGCCTCGCCGTTGTAACGGATCACGTAGGTCAGCGCGTTCGTCCCGCTCTGCAAGTGGGGCAGGTACGCCTCTGGGCGGGCCGGTGCGGCGAGCCCGGAGCGTCGCGCATCGCCGACCACGCCGGCGATCGTCCGCCACACCGTGGCCGAATCGCTCGGGTCCCCAAAGGTGAACCGCCGCCCAACGGGGTCGGCGCCCGGCGGAACGTAGCGGCGCACGAAGGCTTCATTGACGATGGCGACGGGAAGGGCCCCCGCGTCATCCGCCAAGGTCAGGGCCCGCCCGCGACGGATCTCCATGCCGAAGGCGTCGAAGAAACCGGGAGTGGCATCATCGAGCACCACCGCTTCGCGCTGGGCGTCGTCGGCTGGGGGCGGCTCGCCCTCCATCACGATCCACGACCCAGCCGGCAGACGGGGAAGGAAGAGCGTCGACGCGGCGCCGATCGCGGTGACCCCAGGGAGGGCGGCGAGTCGCTGGTGGAGCGCCGTGTGGAACTGGCGGATGCGCTCCGGTGAGTCGTATCGCGCCACCGGAGCGGTGACCCGGAAGGTGAGAGCGTTGCCCGTCGTGAAGCCGGTGGCGACGGACGTCAGTGCGAGCAGGCTTCGGATCAATAGCCCCGCCGTGACGAGCAACACCAGCGCCAGCGCCACTTCGCCCGCCACGAGCGCTGGGCGCAGCCGTCCGACCGTCCCGCCGCCCATGGCTCCGCGCCCCCCATCGCGCAAGACGCGAAGCATGTCCTGTCGTCGGGCCTGCAGCATGGGGGCGAGCCCGAAGAGCAGACCCGTAAGTAGGGAGGCAGCGGAGGTGTACAGGATCACGGCGCCGTCGATCCGAATCAGAGCGAGGCGTGAGAGCTGTGGAGGGACCAGGGCCGCGAGCGCGGCAACGGCCCACGCGGCGAACAGCAATCCCAAGGTGCCGCCAAGGACCGCGAGGACCACACTCTCCGTGAGCAGGTGGGCCGCTACCCGACCGCGGTGCGCACCCAACGCCATGCGGATCGATAACTCCCTCTGACGCACCGCTCCTCTGGCCAGCAGCAGGTTCGCGACGTTGGCACAGCCGATCAAGAGCACGACGAGCACCCCGCCCAGCAGGAGGAACAAGGGGGTGCGCACGTCCCCAACGATGGTCCCGTGGAGCGGCTCGATCAGGACTCCCGCGCCGGTGTTCGCCCCTGGGTACTCCTGGGCGAGCTGGACCGCGACGTCGCTCATCCGCTGCTGGGCCAACCGCTCCCGGATGCCGGCACCGAGTCGTCCCACCACACCGAGCCAGAGCGGGCCGCGGGCCTCGCCGAGTTCGCCGGTCGGGGCGAGCGGCCGCCAGAGTTCCGCGTCCAGGGGGTAGCCGAAGGACGGCGGCATGACGCCGATGACCGTGTACGGCTCTCCACCCAGCTGTAACGTCTGGCCAATGACGCCGGCATCGCCGCCGAAGCGGCGCTGCCAGAGCCTGGCGCTGAGCAGCACGACGTGCGGCCCCCCCGGCAATATCTCCTCGAGGGAGAAGTCGCGACCCATCGCCGGCGGGACCCGGAAGACTCGAAGGAAGTCTGCCGTCACCCCGGCGGCACGGACTTGCTCCGGGTCGCCGTCGCCAGTGACACTGACCCAGGTGGCGGAAACGGCGGCCATCCCGTCCCAGACGTCTGCCCGAGCCCGCCAGTCGCGGAAGTTGGGATACGAGGTGACGTCCCGTTCGATCCCCTGGCGAGTGTTCTGGTTCCAAATCGCGTAGATCCGCTCGGCTTCCGGAAACGGAAGCGGCCGCAACAGGACGGCGTTCACCGCCGAGAAGATCGCCGTGTTCGCACCGATGCCCAGGGCAAGTGTGAGCACGGCGGCAACGGTGAAACCCGGAGACCGCCGGAGGGTTCGGAAGGCGTACCGGACGTCGCTCAGCAGCATCATTCGGGCCTCCGCAGCCGCCCGTGGGCGTTCGTCTCGGGCCAAGGGCACCTGGAGTCGGCCTCGGGCGCCGGCGCGATGTCGGGCCATTGAGCGGGTTGCGTGCCACCCGGACATCGTTCTCTAACCTGATGCGCCCCAAGCTGATCCAGCCGCCTCGACCGGTGCGCAGGCATCCCGGAGGTGTCCGTGTTCGGGAGGCTTCGTCCCGGGAGTGAACACATCACCCGAGGAGGTTAGGAGCCCCTGGCCCGCGCTGGGCTCGCAAAGTCGGCCCCACTCCGGAGTTGGTCGGTCCTCCCGACGAGGTCAATGGATCCGCACTCAAGTATTTGCCGCCGACGTCGATCCTTCTACTGGTCCCCAACACGCCGGTTATTAAGTGATCTTGCCCGTGGACGACCCCACCCGTGGCTGCCCCCACAGCCGAGGGACGCCGTGCTCGCCCTGATCGCCGACGACGATCGGGTCCAGCGAGCGCTGCTGAAGCGGTTTCTCCAGCAGTTGAAGGTTCAGGTGCGGGAGGCCCAAAACGGCCTCCACTTGCTCGAACAACTGGAGGACGCCGATCCGGATTTCGTGATCCTCGACCTCGACATGCCGATTCTCGACGGGCCCGAGGCTCTCCGAGCGATCCGGGCCACGCCGAAATATCGCGACCTCCCGGTTATCGCCGTCACCGGCCGGAAAGACCCGGAGATGGTCAAGTCGCTAATCGCCCTCGGAGTCGCGGACTATCTCATCAAGCCGGTCCAGTTCGCGCAGTTCGGGCCGCGGGTTCGCGCAGTCATGCAGTCGGCCGGTGGGCGCCGGGAGACGACTGAGAACACCCTCCTGGCGGTCGACGCCGACCCCGAGTTTCTCTCCTTCGTCAAGGAGACCTTCGGGTCTCAGTTCGAGGTCGAGGAGGCCGCAACCGGAGCCAAGGCTGTCGCCGCCTTCAAGGGACGGCGGCCCCCACCCGCCATCGTGCTGATCGGCGAGGGCCTCGAGTTGGTCACCGATGAAATGCTCGCGGCGTCGTTGCGGCGGCTCGCCGATCAGGCCCAAGCCCCCCCTCCCCGAGTGGTTTTGGCCACCGCCACCGGCGAGGTCCCTCCGGCCAAGGCGAGTCACTTCGATGGGGTAATTCGGAAGTCGTTGGTGCCGAAGGATTTCCTTGATGCTTTTCAGCGAGTCATTGACCAGGAAAGCTCGCCGAAACCGTAACTCCGGGGCCGCCTCCCGACCCGCGAACGGTGAGTGCGGACGGGTTGCCCAATCCTCGCTCCCGACGTACGATGGAGCCTTCCCGCAACGGGTCCATCGTGATCGACCGCACCCACATCGGCAAACGGTGGCCGTCTTTCGACGTCGAGGTCGAGAAAGGCCGCCTTCGCCTGTTCGCCAAGGCGATCGGGGAAACCCGGCCGATCTACCACGACGAAAGCGCCGCGCGGGCTGCCGGCTATCGTGGTCTTCTCGCCCCGCCCACCTTCGCTTTTTGCCTCGGGGCCGACGATCCTCGGGAAATGGAGTACCTGCGGGAGCTTGTCATTCCGGTTGCCCGGATGCTTCACGGCGAGCAACGGATCACGCTGGTCGAACCGATTTGCGCTGGTGACCGGGTCCGGGTGACCAGGCGGGTCCGCGATATCTACGAAAAGAAAGGCGGGGCTCTCGAGTTCGTCGCCTTCGAATCCGAGGTTCGCCACCAGGACGACGATCGGCTCCTGGCCACCGCCGATTCGGTTCTCGTCGTGAGGAACGGATGACCGCTCCGGACCGGGAACCTCGAGTCGGCGATCAGCTACCGAGCCTCGCGTTGCCTCCCCTCAGTCGGGCGACGCTGGCGCTGTACGCCGGTGGGTCCGGCGATCACGTCCCCCTCCACATCGACGCCGAGTTCGCCAAGGCCGCCGGCTACCCCGACGTGTTCATGCACGGGATGCTGGGCATGGCCTACATCGGCCGGCTAGTGACCCAGTGGGTGCCTCAGGAGAGGATCCGGGACTTGTCGGTTCGGTTCGTGGCGATCACCTATCCGAACGAGGCGCTCACGGCGCGCGGGACGGTCGCGGCCGTCGGGATCGATGGCGTCCCCTCCCGGGTCAAGATCGATCTCAGACTGCTCAACGCGGCCGGCGAGCCCAAGTTGACGGGCACCGCCACCGTGGATCTGGCCTGATGGCCGCGACGATTCGACGGGCCCTCCGGTTCGGCGCCCTGCTCGCGGTCACCGCGGGGTACCGTGGGGCTGCCCCGGCGCTCGGCCAGCCGGCGGTCAATGCCGAGGTCGACCGCTGGGTCGAAGAGGCTCGGCGCGCCCGGCGCATTCCGGGGCTCTCGATCGCGGTGCTCCGCGACGGGAAGGTCGTGCATGCCAAGGGCTATGGGGTCGCAAACCTCGAGCACCAGGTTCCCGCCACCGCCGAAACGGTCTATCAATCCGGCTCCGTCGGCAAGCAGTTCACCGCGACCCTCGTAATGATGCTGGTCGCGGATGGGAAGATTGGTCTCGACGAACCGGTCCGAACCTATCTCGCCGACGCCCCCGACTCCTGGCGGCCGATCACCATCCGCCACCTCCTCACCCACACCTCGGGCCTGAGCGACTATCCGGACAAGATGGATTTTCGGCGCGACTACACGGAGGACGAGCTGCTCCAGGTCGTGTATGGGTCCCCGCTCCAATTCGCTGTCGGGGCGAAGTGGCGCTACAGCAACCTGGCCTACCTAACGCTCGGCGTCGTGATTCGCAGGGTGACCGGAAAGTTCTACGGCGACCTGCTCGCCGAACGAGTCTTCGGTCCATTGGGCATGGGAACTCGCGTCATCAGCGAGGCGGACATCGTCCCCCACCGCTCGGCCGGCTATCGGCTGGTCGAAGGCGCGATCAAGAACCAGGACTGGGTTTCGCCGACCCTCAACACCACCGCCGATGGCGCGCTCTACTTCACCGTGCTCGACCTCGCCAAGTGGGATGCCGCCCTCCTCGGCGAACGGTTGCTGAGCCGGGCGAGCTTGGAGCAGATGTGGACCCCGGTGACTCTGTCCGACGGGACGACCCACGGCTACGGCTTCGGCTGGTCGATCGGAGCGGTCAACGGTCATCGCCTGGTGGAACACGGTGGTGGGTGGCAGGGTTTTCTCACCCATATCGTCCGCTTGCTCGACGATCGGCTGACGGTCATCGTCCTGACCAACCTGGCCTCCCGCGAAACCCAGCCGGGCCAGATCGCCCACCGGATTGCGGCGATCTACCTGCCCGCCCTCGCGAAGCAATGATCTCGAGCGTGAGATCCCTTCCGGGCGCGACCAAGGGTTCGCCCCCGCATTTCACCAATTCGTCTCGTCGTCGTATCCGTCCTATCCGTCCTATCCGTCTTATCCGTCCTATCCGTCTTATCCGTCTTATCCGTCCTATCCGTCCTATCCGTCCTATTCGGAGCCTCCCCTGATGTCGAAACTGCTCGGCAAAGTCGCCCTCGTCACCGGCTCCGGTCGCGGGATCGGCCGGGAAATCGCGATCAAGCTCGCCTCCGAAGGCGCGCAGGTCGTCGTCAACGACCTCGACGAAAACCCGGCCAACGACACCGTGGCGGCCATCGTGGCCGCGGGCGGCCGGGCGGTCGCCTGTCCGGGGAGCGTCACCGATGCCGGATTTCCCGACCGGTTCATCAAGACCGCTCTCGATGCCTTCGGCGGCATCGACATCATCGTCAACAACGCCGGCTATACCTGGGACAACGTGATCCAGAAGATGTCCGACGAGCAGTGGGACGCGATCCTCGATGTCCACCTCAAGGCGCCCTTCCGAATCCTCCGGGCCGCCAGCGAGTTCATCAGAGCCGCCGTGAAGAAAGAGAACGAGAGCGGGAAGGTCGTGTATCGGAAGGTGGTCAACATCTCGTCGGTGTCTGGTACCAGCGGCAACGCCGGGCAGGCCAACTATTCCGCGGCGAAGGCTGGGATCAACGGGCTGACCAGAGCCCTTGCCAAGGAATGGGGACGCTATCGGGTCACCGTCAACTCGGTCGCGTTCGGGATGATTCTCACCCGGCTCACCGAGGCCAGCGCCGACGGCACCGCCTCGATCGACATCGAGGGGCGGCAGATCAAGGTGGGCATCAATCCCGACATGATGAAGTTCGCCGAGAAGCTGATTCCAATGGGACGGCCGGGGACTCCGGAGGAAGCGGCCGGCGCCGTGTACCTGTTCTGCATTCCCGAGTCCAACTACGTCTCCGGCGAAGTACTGATTTGCGGCGGTGGGTACAAGATGTAGCGAGCCGGGAGTTCTCGCTCAGGTGGGCCCCACGGGGATCCGGTGGAGGCCGAGAGCGGCCAGGAGCAGAATGGCGCCGAGGATCCCCTTGAGGGTGTGCCGATCGACGAACGACAGAGCCGCGGTCCCGCCGAGCACGCCGATCAGCGAGGCCGCGGCGACTACGCCCGCGAACCTGAGAACCGGACCGGGAAGCTGGCCGAGCCGGCGATAGGCGAGCGCTCCCGCCGCCACCGTCGGGATCGAAGCGGCCAGACTGATCGTTCCGGCCTCGACCAATGACAACCCGAAGAGGTAATGGAGGGCCGGGATCCGCATTTCGCCCCCGGCCACGCCCAACGCCCCGCTCGCGACCGCGATCGAAAACCCGACGCCGAACGCGACTGCGGCCCGCCCGATGCCGGGGGTCAACGTGATGCCGTGCGACGTGCCCGTCAGCGCCTCGAACAGCATCCAGAGGCCGACGACGACGAGATAGACCTGAACTACCCGTCGCAGCAATGGCGAGCCAAACCGTCGGCTCCCCAACACCCCGACGACCGACCCCAGCGCCGAAGCGACCGTGAAGATCGCTACCACGACAAGCCATTCCTCGGTCCACGCCAGCGTCGACCATCGGCGCCCGAACGACAGGCTCACCGTCGCGAACCCCACCGCGAGGTTCACGGCCGCCGTCCTCCGAATCTCGTGCAGCAGGTAAAGGAGCCCCGGCAGCCGGAATTCGCCCCCGCCGACGCCAATCAATCCGGCAGCGAATCCGGTCGTGACGCCGAGCACGGCCCCCTTGGCGTTGCGAAAAGTGGTCACCGACCAATTGTGGCTGCGATCGGCGTCGGCGGCAACCGCTCGCGAAAGTCACGACCCGAGGACGGAACTCAGGTACCGTTTCAGCCGTTGTGACTGTGCCTTTCGGTTCGTCAGGTGGAGAGGAGCGTTGACGTGCGGTGGAAGCTGTCTGGCCTATTCGGCCTCGTCTTTCTCCCCGGTTGTGGGACACCCCTGGGGCCGTGCTACCAGGAAGCCGTCGTCGTGGCGCTGTCCGGGACGCTCGACGGAGCCCCCCTCGCCTCCTCGGGGCGGGTCGGCCCGGCCAACATCGCCAGCTACCCCGACGTCAAGGCGTACACGATCGACGGCGAGTCGTTGCCCGGTCGGCGAATCACCTGGACCATCGACGCGTTGAACGGAGCCGGCTATCTCGCGGTCGAGCTGCCCGGAACGATCCTGTCAGGGCAGGTCTGGGCAAGCCCGAATGTCTTCGTCGGTGGCGGTTGGGGAGTAGCGCCGGGGAGCGGGTCGGGAGTGGCGGTCTCGGCGCGGTTCGATGCCAACCAGGCCGTGGTCGCTTCCGGGACCATTTCGGTGGTCGCCATCAAACCGCTCCGGGTTCGGCTCGACCTGACTCTGACCGATGCCCAGAACGTGGCTCGGCGGATCCAAGGTGTGGCCGAGTTCAGTTATCGGCGGGAGGCGTCGAGCTGTACGTAGGAAATCTCCGCAGGGCCCGTCCGCCGCCGGTCGGTCTACTTCCGGTAGCTCCCGTCTTCGCGATCCAGTATTCGTTTGAGGGCCTCGAGATGTTTCCTCGGTTGATCGACCGCGTCGGGATTTGAGTTCAGTGCCGTCACCATGGCGTGAACGGCCCGCGGCGGAATCGACCGCAGCGGACGACCGGTCGACATGGCGAGGACTTGAACCAGGCAGGCCCGCTCGAGGAAATACAGGTCGTTCCAAGCCTGGTGAATCGTCGCGCCAGTGACGATGACCCCGTGGTGGCCCAAGAAAAGCACCGTCTTGTCGCCCATCGCCTTGGCCATCCGATCGCCCTCGCCCTCGTCGAGCGCGAGGCCTTCGTAGTCGTCGAGATACGCGACTCGGCCGTAGAACTGGAGCGCGTTCTGCGACACCATCTCGAGCCGTCCCCGCTCGATCACCGTGAGGGCCGTGGCGTACGGCATGTGGGTGTGGAGCACCGCCCGGGCGTGGGGATGTTTCAAGTGGAGCCGGGAATGGATGAAAAACGCGGTGTCCTCGACGGCCTCGTCTCCCTCGAGGATCACCCGTCGATCGTCGGCAAAGACCAGCTGGCTGGCCCGCAGCTCGCGCCAGTGGTAGCCGAGGGGGTTGACCAGGAACTTCCGCCCGTCCGGCTCGACGGCGTAACTGAAATGGTTGTCGATGCCTTCGTTGAGTCCCAGGCGCTCGGCCCACCGCAACGCCGCGGTGAGGTCGACCCGATCGGAGGGGTAGGAGAGTGAAGTCATCGGCCGATGTTAACGTCTGCCAACTCGCCCGTCCATCCTACCTTTTCCGTCCTATCCGTCCTATCCGTCCTGTCCGTCCTATCCGTCCTGTCCGTCCTATCCGTCCTATCCGTCCTATCCGTCCTATCCAACCGCCTTCTCCCCCATCAAGGCCGCGAAGTTGCCCTCGGTGTCGGTGAAGAACGCCATCCAGAGTTCGTAGGTCGGTGCGCGATGCACGATGTGGGGTCGATCGCGGAACACGACGCCCCGGTCGGTGAGCGTGGTGTACGCGGCCTCCACGTCCGGCACCCGGTAATAGAGAATCGAGCCGGGATGATCGAACTCCGGCTTGTCGGGTTTGGAGATCATCAGCCGGACCTCGCCACACTTGAAGAAGGCCAAGCCGGGGTATTGAAACCAGAACGGCAATCCGAGGGTGTCGCGATAGAAGGCGGTGGCCCGTTCGACGTCGTGCGCGTTGAGGGCGAGTTGGCCGAGGGTGGCGTTGGCAAGGTCGCTCATGGGCTCCTCACTTTACCGAACTGAACCGTGGGGGTACCGTTGATCGGCGCCGGCGTTAGATTGTTTAGCTAAGCTAACTAAATATCATGAATCGACGGGACCGTCAAGGGAAGGGCCCCCCTCCCGGGCCCGCCGAAATCGCCACCCGGCTCCACTCCGCCGCGATCCACCTCCTCCGGCGGTTGCGGGTCGAGGACACCGCGACCGGGCTCACCGGGCCGAGGGCCTCGGCCCTTTCGGTGATCGTCTTCGGAGGGCCGGTCACCTTGGGCGAGTTGGCCAAGGCCGAGCAAGTCCGACCGCCGACGATGTCGCGACTGGTGGCGGGCCTGATCCGATCGGGGCTGGCTGAAGGGGGGCGCGACCCCGAGGATCGGCGGGTCCAGCGGATTCGCGCCACGGCCAAGGGGCGGGCTTTGCTCGAGGCCGGCCGCCTCCGCCGGGTCCGCCGTCTCACCAAGGCCCTCGAGCGGTTGCGTCCCGAGGAGTTTGCCGCCTTGGCCGCCGCCGTCTCGACGCTCGAAGGCGTGGCGCGCCCCAAGATCTGACTCCTACAGGGACGTTCATGACCGACCGCCGGGCCGTCAATATCGCCATCCTCGTCGCGGCGCTTGGGTATTTCGTCGACATCTACGACTTGATTCTCTTCAGCGTGGTCCGGAGGGAGAGCCTGATCGCGATCGGGGTTCCCGAGGCGGATCTCCTGAGCGTCGGGCTGATGCTCCTGGCTCGCCAGAATCTCGGGATGCTCCTCGGTGGGATCCTTTGGGGGGTTCTCGGCGACCGCCGGGGTCGGTTGTCGGTGTTGTTCGGGTCGATCCTGCTGTATTCGGTTGCCAACCTCGCCAACGCCTACGTCGAATCGGTTGAGGCCTATGCGATCCTCCGTTTCGTCGCCGGGGTCGGTCTTGCCGGCGAACTCGGAGCCGGGATCACCCTGGTGAGCGAGCTGATGCATCGGGAATCGCGGGGTTATGGCGCGGCCGTGGTCGCCTCGGTCGGGATTCTCGGCGCGATCGCCGCGGAGATCGTCGCCTCGTCGTTCGACTGGCGCACCGCCTACGTCGTTGGCGGCGTCATGGGCCTGATGCTGCTCGCTCTCCGAGTCGGCGTTCGCGAGTCGCCAATGTTCCAGTCGGTCAAAACGTCGACCGCGGTCCGAGGGAACTTCTTCGCGCTGTTCACCCGGCCCGACCGGGTGAGGCGCTACCTGGCGGCGATCGTGGTGGCGGTGCCCATTTGGTACGTGGTCGGGATCCTGATCACGTTCTCGCCCGAGTTCGTCGACGCCATGGGGCTCGGCTTCGTCCCGTCGACCGGTCGGGCCGTCGCCTTCCTGTATGGCGGTCTGGCGGCGGGCGACCTGGCGAGCGGGATCCTGAGTCAGGTTATCAGGAGTCGGCGCCGGGCGATCGGGCTGTTCCTGGCGATGACGGTTGTCGCCTGCGGAGCGTTTTTCCTTGAGGTCGCGACGACCCTCACGGGGTTCTACGTCTTGTGCGTAGCGATGGGTTTCACGACCGGCTACTGGGCCGTCTTCATGATCTCCGCCGCCGAGCAGTTCGGCACCAATCTCCGGGCCACGGCGGCGACCACGGCGCCGAACTTCGTTCGGGGAGCCCTGGTCCCGATGGTATGGGGGTTCACCCAGTTTCGGGACCTGTGGGGGCTCGGGGTCATCGGGGCGGGGATCGCGGTTGGTGTCGTGGTATTGGTGCTGGCGATTGTCGCTCTGGCGGGGCTCAAAGAGACTTTCGGGAAGGATCTCGATTACGTTGAGACCTAGCGCGCTCCGGCGGATCCGGAGCGCGCGGGGCCAAGGAGGTAGGATGCGAGTTGGGGCGACTTGGGCGTTGGTTGGTGCGGTCGGTGTCACCGCCGCCTGCCTCAGTTCCACCGGACCGAATACGACGCGGACCTCCGCGGTCGTCACCGGACAGATCACCCGGCCCGACGGTGTCACGCCGGTCGGAGGGCCCCTGGTGACGGTTCAGCTCCTCGGTGCCCGAGTCGGTAATTCTGCGCCCCTCCTCGGTACCGGGCTGGTGACCGGTTCGGACCAGGGCCGCTTCCTGATTCTCTTCCTCCTCAACGCCGAGATCCAGACGGGCTCGGCGATCATCAACGTCAACCCGGCGCCGGGCCAGGGGCTCTTGCCCTTCGATACGGCGGGAATCCCGGTCAAGATCATGCTCGGTGAACAGCCGGCCGAGAGCAGCTACGTTCAGATGTCCCTCCGGGCTCGGTCCCCCTGACATAGTTCCGCCGGTCGCGAGACTACCTCGGTATGTCCCGCGATCCGGACCAGCGGTTCGACCGGCTGATCGTCGAGTTGGGCCCGGCCCTCCGCCGGCTGGCCCAGGCGTACGCCGATGGCCCCGCTGACGCCGACGATCTCTTCCAGGACATTTGCTTCGCCCTGTGGCGGGCCCTCCCTTCGTTCCGGGGAGAGTCGAGTGAACGGACGTTCGCGTTCCGGATCGGTCACAACCGCGGTCTGACCCATCGGTCTCGGAAGCGGGCGGTCGCCTCCGAGCTGGACGAAGACCTGCGGGACCGCAGTCCGGGGCCGGAGAGCCTTCTGACCGCCGCGCTCACTCGGGAGCGACTGACGGCGGCGGTCCGCCAACTTTCCGAAACCCAGCGGCAGGTGGTGATGCTGAGCCTCGAAGGGTTGACCAACGGCCAGATCGCGGAGGTCCTGGGTGTGACCGAGAACAACGTGGCGGTGCGGCTTACCCGGGCCCGGAAAGCCCTTCGGGAGATACTGGTGGCGAGAGGAGAAGGCGATGTCGAGCGCCCTTGAGGAGGACTGGCAGGAGTTGGGGAGAACCTGGCGGGCTGGCCCTGCCGTCGACCCGTCCCCGATCCGCCGGCTGGTCGACCGGCAGACGCGGGTGTTGCGGCTGGCGGTGCTCGGCGAGATGGCGGTGACCGTCGTGATGGTCGGCTTGGTGTGGTGGGTGCTGGTCGAGCGGGGCGCCGTCGCGCTTGGTTGGGTGGTGGCGGCCGGGCTCCACGCGGTGGTCCTCGGGGGTTTCACGATCTGGAATCGAATCGGAATCTGGCGGCCGTTAGGCGAGTCGACCGCCGCCTATCTGTGGCTCGCCCAGGAACGATCCCGCCGGCAACGGCGGTCGGCGACCTTCGTCCTCGGGCTGACGGGTATCGAGGTCGCGGCGCTGCTGGCGTGGCTGGTATTCGGCGCGGAGCCAGACCGTCCGACAGGATCGGGTTGGGGATGGCTGCTGGTCGCGGGGGTCTTCGCGATGGCCGTTGGGTGGGCGTGGTGGTATCGGGTCCGGGCGGTGCGGCAGTTGGCGCGGCTCGGGGTCCTCGAGTCCCAGCTGATCCTAGAAGGAGGTGGAGCATGAGATCGTTTCGGAGGACTGGGATGGCGGCCGCCCTGGTCGTCATGGTCGCGCCGACGTCCCAGGCCCAACCGGTCACCGCGATCGTCGGGGCGACCGTGATCGATGGGGGTGGCGGTCCGCCGCTCGAGCGGGCGGTCATTCTGGTCCGGGGTGGTCGGATTGAGGCCGTTGGTCGTGAGGGCGACCTGGCGCTTCCCCGGGGTGCCGAGATCCGGCGCCTTGCCGGCCGATTCATCACTCCCGGTTTCATCGACATGCACGCCCATGTCGCCTTTGGCCCAATCGTCGCCGAGCCCGGCAAGCCGGGGGCCTATCGGATGGATTACGACGATCGGGCGTCTCGCGAGATGGCCAGCACGCTGTTGGGTTTCGGGATCACCACCGCCCGCAACCCCGGTGCGCCCACTCGAGAGGGCGTTGGGTTGCGAGATGACATTCGCCTGGGACGAATCCCCGGTCCCCGGCTCTTCACGGCGGGGGAGGTCATCGACGCGACGGTCTGGCCCGGTCTGACGACCGCCGTCGCGACCGAGGCTCAGGTTCGTGCAGAGGTGGCCCGTCAAGTCGGCTTGGGGGTCGACTACGTCAAGCTCTACGCCAGCCTCGGGCCGAAGCTGATCGCGGCCGGGGTCGACGAAGCCCACCGTCAGGGGGTCCCGGCCATTGCCCATCTTTTCGGGACGACGTGGACCGAGGCCGCCCAAAGCGGCATCGACGGCATCGTCCACATCGTGGCCGGGTCGCCGAAGCTCCTCCCGGAGCATCGGCGGGCCGAGTTCATGAAACGGTTTCGCGGCACCCAGTTCATGCTCGAGTGGTTCGATTACGTCGACTTCGAGAGCGCCGAGTTCACCGAGATGGTCGCGGCGCTGGTCGCCAACCATGTCACCGTCGATCCGACGCTCGTGGTCTTCGAGGCGATGGCTCGGGGCGATGACCCAGCCGTGACCAACCACCCGGACCTCCGGTACGCCCCGACATCTCTGCTGGAAAACTGGCGAACGGACTTCACGTTCGATCGTGGCTGGAAGCCGGACGATTACCAAATCGCCCGGAGAGCGTGGCCCAGGGTGTTGGCGATGACCAAGCGGCTTGCGGACGCCGGCGTGCTGATCACGGTCGGCACCGACGTTCCGAATCCTTGGGTTCCGCCGGGGGCGAGTTTTCACCGGGAACTCGAGCTGTTCCGGGACGCCGGGTTCACCAATGCCGCTATCATCCGCCTCGCGACCCGAGACGGCGCCCAGGCCCTCGGCGTGCTCTCGGACGTCGGCACCATCGCCTCGGGCAAACGGGCGGACCTCGTGGTCCTCAGCGCCAACCCGCTCGACGACATCCGCAACACTCGACGGATCGAGTGGGTGGTCCAGGATGGCAAGTGGTACACCCCGAAGTCACTGTTGCCCACCAGATAATGCTCCCGATTCCTCCGATTCCTGCATCTAACTGCACCCCCGCCCCAAACCTCACCACGGTATTCCGCTATGCCGATCCCCTCACCCCGAGATCGCCGCGCGCAAAGGCGTACCTCGTCGTTCGCCACTAAGGCTTGAGAATCGGCCACTTGGGCGCTCGCCGTGCGGAGCGCCAGGGGCCGCGGTGCCGATTGTCACGCACTCGACTCCCCTGCCGGATACCGGCACACAAACTGCCTAACTCCTTGGCAACTCGTGACAAGTCAATCGAGTGCTGCATTGCGTTGCAGGACTCGGACAAGGAGCAATCGTATGAACCACCGATCGATCTTGCTTTCAATCGGCCTTCTCTCGGTGAGTGGGGCGAGTTTGTCGGCCCAAGCTGCCCGGAGCGCGTCGCCGGGACCTGCCAAACCAGCCGACGTGATTCCCGCCGATGCCCCGATGTACGGGCGTCAGGGAACCTGGTTCGGAGTGGGGTTCGGGGCCGGCTCCACGTCCCTCCATTGCCAGATCTGTGACAACGCCGAGGTCGGAAGCCGGGGAACGTCCGGGTACCTGCGAGTCGGGACCACGGTGAACGGCCGGCTGCTGGTGGGCGCCGAGGTCAACGGATGGATGCGGTCGGATGAGAGCGGCAATCAGCGGGTCGTGACCGTGAGCGGTAACGGGTATTGGTATCCCAATCCGCGGCACGGTTACTACGTCAAGGGTGGATTTGGCCTCTCCCGCTACAAGCAGTGGTCCACCAACGACAACAACGACGTCACCAACGGCCTTTCGACCGGCGGGCTGACCGGGAGTGTTGGCCTCGGCTACGAAATGCGGGTCAATCCCCGGATGTCGTTCGTGCCGTTCGTGAACCTGCTCGGCACTGCCCGCGGGGGGCTCTCGACCGAGAGCGACGACGGGACCCACTTCGAGCGGAATCGGCTTCCCAACCGGGCGAACGTGCTGTTTCTCCAGCTGGGGATGGGCATCACTTGGCACTAACGGGGAAGGGCGGGCGCCGACGGACGACGGCCCCCACCGCCCCCTCGGAACGCGGGCGAAGGAGCAAAGGCATGAGGACGATCTCGATTCGAATGGCGGGCCTCCCGATTCTCCTGGGCGTCGTGGTGGCGGGGTGCGGCGACCTTTCCGGCCCGGGCGGCGGCGATCCGCTCGCCGCGCCCCCGAGTATTGCCTTCAGCACCTGGCGCCCGGGGCCGAACGACACCTGCCCGCTCTCGGTCCACCAGAGCTATTCGACGGTCGGGCCCGATGGCAAAGCCTACCCGACCTGGCATCCTCCGGTCGATCCGGCGACCAATTGCACCTTCGGTCACGAGCACGGCCGCGATCCGCGGGGCTCCAATCTCTACGCCGAGGTGGGCGACCTCCCCCTGGGCTTCGCCAACGAGCAGCTCGATATCTGGGATCCGAACGGCAAGCGACACGAAGACCACGTCGGCCACAAGTACGAGTGGGAGAATGGGATCCAGATGCACGTGGCCAACGCCGGGTCGATCCTCTCGGTTCGTTGCGACATCCTCTACAAGCTGCACCAGGGAACCCACTCGAAGGACGCGTTCACCAACAACCTCCACGAGGTCCAGTACTACGCCAAGTGCAACGACGGCACCGAGGTCAAGATGATCATGATGGCCGCGATCGGAACGCCGGGTGAGTTCACCCGGACGTGCGATGGCGCCCGCGTGCGAGTCGGGACCGCGACCCCGGCCAATTCGCCTAACGGCGGCGGCCAGCGGGTCATTCCCGACCGGACCTGCGTCGACCGGCACCTCTTGGTGCCCCAAGGGTCCACCTCCGACGCGCGAGCCGCCCTCCACGAGAGTTGGCAGCAGTCGCTGGTGCTCAAGACGGCCGAAGGCCGCGCGATCGCCCACATGAACCCTTACTTCCAGGCGTTCGCGCCGAGCCGGTTCCATGATCCGTCCAAGGCCGATCTCACCGGCCGGCCGATGGAGATGTGCTACGCCACCGAGGCCAACGGCGATCAGGCTCGCGGTGGCCCCTGTGGCGCCGCCACCCAGAACGGAGCCATTGCCGGGATCGTGTTCGACGACCCGAGATCGCCGTTCAATGGGGTGCGCCGAGTGTTCGACATCAACTCGCTCGACATCGACAACGATGCCGGTCCGACGGTGTGGTACACCGATCCGTTCGGCCGCAACGCGAAGACCAATCCGTTTCCGGGGTCGATCCGCCAATACGTCGCCAAGATCAACAACACCGGGCTCGATCTGTCGGGACCCGGCATCGGGTCGAACCGGAACTACGGCGGTCCGGGCGTGCACGCCCCGAACTAGTCCGAATCGACGAATACGGGTAGGGCGAGTCGAGGGCGGCCGGGGACCGCCCTCGCTCGTTTTTGGGGGGCTACCGCCGGGGGTGTCGGCGCCTATCCTTCCCCTGACTCTTCCACCGTGAATGACCGCATGCCCCGTTGCTGGCCTTTCGTGGCGCTGTGCGCCCTCGAGGTGTCCTTAGTCGCCGCCCAAGTTCCCCGGACCGAACGGCGCCGCTGGCTCGATTCAGCGACCTCGGTCACCGATGATCCCCGCCGGATTCCGATTCCCGCCGGACTGACCGCCCCGCAAGGCACCATCGTCCTGAGGGGCGGGCGGATCTGGGACGGCACCGGGGCCGCGGCTCGCGCCGGCACGCTGGTGATCACTCGCAACGCGATTTCGGCGGTGCTTGCGCCAGGCGCCACCAACTGGCCCTCCGACGCCCGAGTGATCGATGTGAGCGGCAAGACGGTCATGCCGGGGCTCATCGATCTTCACACCCACCTCGACTACCGCAAGCCGGGCGGCTCCGAGACCCGGGCCTGGAGTCAGGCGGACGGGGCGCTCCGAGGGGTCGAGCGGCTCCGCTATTACATCGAGAGCGGTATCACCACCGTTCGCGACGTGGGCTCCGAGGGAGACACCCCGTTTCTGCTCAAGCAGTGGGTCGCCGAGGGGCGATTGGTCGGGCCGCGGGTCTTCGCGGCGGGCAACGTCATCTCGGGGCGGGGCGGGCACGGGGCCGAGGTGGACCTCGAAAAGGGGCGCCCCCTGCCGGCCGCCCGCGAGGCGTCGGGTCCCGACGATTGGCGGGAGGCGGTGCGGGAACAGTTCCGCAAGGGTGCCGATCTGATCAAGGTGACCAGTCATTTCAGTGAGGCCGAAATCACGGCCGCCGTCGAGGAAGCCCATGACCTCGGCCTCAAGATCACCGCCGATGCCGAGACTTTCTACATCGAGCGGGCGGTCCGGGCCGGGGTCGACATGATCGAGCACCCGCTGCCGCGGACCGATCAGGCGATTCGATTGATGGCGGAGCGGGGAACCGCCTCCGATCCCACCCTGATTCCCTACTTGATCATCTTTCGCTCCTCGGGTGGGTACTTCGGGTCGACCAGCCGACGGTTCACCTTCAGTCACGCCGCCAATCTCGCCGTGGCCAAGAGAATGAAGAATGCCGGCGTTACGTTAGGCATCGGTACCGATCTGGTGGTCGACTGGTTCGAGTACCTCCCCTGGCCCTATCACGAGGAGATCCGCCAGTTCCTGAGCCTCGGATACACCCTCCCCGAAGTCCTCGGCATCGCCACCCGAGTCAACGCCCAACTGCTCGACATGGGCGATCGGCTCGGCACCCTCGAGGTTGGGAAGCTGGCGGACGTGTTGGTGGTCGCCGGCAACCCCGACCAGCGGCTCGAGGACCTCGGCAACGTCGAGTTGGTCGTTCGGGACGGCCGGGTCCAGGTCGAGGGCGGGCGGACGGTCTATCCGCGCCACGTCCCGAAGGCGCCACCGCCGGCTCGGTAAGGGACGGGGTGGGCTGGAAGTTGCTCGGGGCCGATGAATTGTATACAATACGGTCCCCCGCCAGCCAAGGTGCCCGCCCGATGCTCTCCTCCCGCCGCCAGTTTCTCGCGGCCAGCGCCGCCGCTTTCGCCATCCCCGCGATCAATCGGGGTCGGTTCGCCGTGTTCCCCTGGTCGTCGGCCGAATACTCGGCCCGCTGCCTCGCCTTGATGCAAAAGAGCACCGTGCTCGACATGCTGAGCCCGCTCACGCTGAACTTCCCGATGATGGCGAAGTGGACCGCCAATCCCGAGCTCTTCACGGCCGCCGATTTCGAGCGGTTCAAGTCCTCGGGCATCAACGTCTTTCACGTCGCCGTCGGGGTGGGCGGACCGGACCCCTTCATGGCCGGATACCGTTTCATCGCCGGCTGGAACAGCTTCCTCGCCGGCAGCGACCAATACTTCATGCGGATCGATTCCGCCGCCGATCTTGGCCGGGTCAAGGCCTCCGGGAAGATCGGGATTCTCCTCGGGATTCAGAACTCCGAGCATTTCCGCACCCGAGAAGACGTCAACACCTTCCACGCCATGGGGCAGCGAATTTCGCAGCTGACCTACAATAGCCGGAACCTGATCGGCAACGGGTCGACCGAGCGGCGCGACGAGGGGATCAGCGATTTCGGGATTGCGATCATCGAACGGATGAACACCGTCGGGATGGCGGTCGACGTCTCTCATTGCGGCGACCAGACCTCGCTCGACGCCTTCGAGCTTTCCAAGATGCCGGTGCTGATCACCCACTCCAACGTCAGGGCCCTCGCTCCGGGTCATCCGCGCTGCAAGCCCGACGAGGTGATCAAGAAGTGCGGGGCCGCGGGCGGGGTGATGGGGATCACCGGGGTACGGAATTTCGTCAAGGCGAGCGAGCCGACCACCATCGAAGACTTGCTGAACCACTTCGACTACGTGGCCAAGATGATCGGCGTGGAGCACGTCGGCATCGGAAGCGACATCGATCTCGACGGCTACGACGACATGCCACCCGAGGACTACAAGCGGCTCAAGGCCGGATACAAGGGCAGCTATGCCTTCCGCGACAAGATCGACATCGACGAGGTGGCCCACCCGAAGCGAATGTTCGACTTGACCGAGGGGCTGATCCGGCGGGGCTACAAGGACGACCAGATCGAAGGGATTCTCGGGGGGAATTTCCGTCGGGTGCTCGGTCAGATCTGGGTCTGATCGATGCAACCGCTCGAGTGGATCCTGGTGGTGGGCGTCGGGCTTCTCCTCTTGGGTTGGGCGGCTGGGGGTCGGGTTCGGCGTTGGTGGCCGTTGCTGTTGGTGGTGGTGACGGCGGCCCACCTCGTCGTCGAGGGCCAGCGGTTGGTGATGTGGCCGCTCTATCTCATTGTCGGGGTCGCCGCAGCGGCGGTGCTCCTCCGGCGCGACGCCGGTCCGCCCACCCGGCGGTGGTGGAGGGCCGTCGGGCGCTGGGCGGTCGCGATCGTGCTGCTCGTTCTCGTCGTGCCGCTCCCGTGGCTGTGGCCCGTGATGCGGCTCCCGGCGCCAAGCGGGCCCTATCAGGTCGGCACCAGCTGGTTCGTGGTGGCCGATTCGGGGCGACGGGAGCGATTCGCCAGCGGCGGCCACCGCGAGTTCCCGGTCAAAGTGTGGTATCCGGTCGCGCCGGGGACGGCCGGCACCCTCGCCCCGTACGCCCGCACGGAGGAGATGGGTCTAGGGGGGCTGGTGCCGGCCATTCTTTTCGAGCAGGGGCGGTACATCCGCACCCACTCCATGACTGACGCGCCGCTCGCGCCGGGTCAGAACCGGTTCCCGGTGCTGGTGTTCTCCCACGGATACACCGGGTACGCGGCCCAGAACACCGTGCAGATGGAGGAGCTGGCCAGCCTCGGTTATTTCGTCTTCAGCATTGCCCACACCGGGGAGGCCTCCGCGACGCCGTTCCCGGATGGGCGGGTCGTTCGGGTGGACTCGGCCGTAATGGCGAGAATGCGGGCGCAGGCGACCGACACCGCCGGGATGGCGCGAGCCTTCGCCCTGATGGCCAGGTTCGATAGCGCCACGACTCGCGACGAGCGCCAGGCGATGTTCCGCGAGCTGATGGCGGTCACCCCGGAGCCCCTCAGGACTGAAAACGTCGCCGAATGGTCGCTCGACACCAAGGTGCTCGTCGATCGGCTCGAGTCGATGAACGCCGGGACGATCGATTCGCCGTTCACCGGTCGGCTCGCGCTCGACCGGTTGGGCGTTTTCGGGATGTCCTACGGCGGCGCCACGGCCGGAGAGTTTTGCCGACTCGATCGGCGGTGCAAAGCCGGGCTCAACATCGACGGGGGTCAGTATGGCGGTACGATGGAGGATTCCCTCACTGTGCCGTTCCTCATCCTCGCGAGCGAGCAGGCGTACGGGGTCCACAAACCGGTCCTGGACGTGGCCAAGGGACCTACGTATCTGGTGAAGATTCCCCAGACCACCCACATCGGACTCACCGACCTCACCCTCCAGGGTCCGGTGATCTTTCGGTGGACCGGTATCACCGGCCGACTCGACCCCGATCGGCGAGAGCGGCTGATGACGGAGTACGTGGTGGCCTTCTTCGACACGTATATCAACGGGAAACCGTCGCCGATGCTCGATGGGCCGTCGGCGGAGAACCCCGATGTCATTTTCGTGAGGAGCAATCCGTGAAGCGTTCGACGTTGGTGTTCCTGTGCATGGGCGCGATCCCGGCGGCAGCCCAGACGGTCTCCAAGCCGGACCCGCTCGCGGGACTCGATGGGTACGTCGAGAGAGTCCGCCAGGAGTGGGCGATTCCGGGTCTGGCGGTGGGCATCGTCAAGGACGATTCGCTGATTTACACCAAGGGGTTCGGGCTCAAGGAGATCGGGAAGCCGGATCCGGTTACTGCTCGGACTCTGTTCGCGATCGGGTCCAACACCAAGTCGTTCACCGCCACCGCCGCGGCGATGCTGGTCGACGAGGGCAAGCTCAAGTGGAACGACCCGGTGACCAAGTGGCTTCCGGGTTTTCAGCTGTACGACACCTATGTGACTCGTGAGCTGACGATTCGCGACGTGCTCTCGCATCGGTCCGGGCTGGGCCGGCGTGGGGATGCGCTCTGGTACGGCACCTCGTTTTCGCGAGACGAGATTCTTCGGCGGATTCGCTACCTGACTCCCAACGCCGGCTTCCGGACGGAAATGGGCTACCAGAACATCATGTTCCTGGCCGGGGGGCAGGCGGCGGGCGCCGCGGCCGGGATGGGCTACGACGACTTGATTCGACGGCGAATCTTCGAGCCCCTGGGCATGCGGACCAGCGGGGTGAGTCTCAAGGAGCTCAAGGGACAGGCCGACGTTTCGACCCCCCATTCGATCGAGAAGGGTGTCGCCAAGCCGATTCCTTGGCGCGACATCGACAACATCGCCCCGGCCGGGTCGATCAACTCCTCCGTCGAGGAGATGGCGCAGTACCTCCGCTTCCATTTGGGGAACGGAACCTATCGGGGCACTCGGCTCCTCAGCGCGACCAATCTGGGCGTGACCAAGACGACGCACATCAACGCCGGCGGCGTTGGCGACAGCTTGACACATTTCTCGGCCTACGGATTGGGCTGGGTGCTCCAGGACTATCGTGGCAAGAAGATCGCGTGGCACAACGGCGGCATCGATGGGATGCTCTCGGAGATGTGGACCATTCCCGAGGCTGGTCTCGGCATCGTGGTCCTCTCCAACGGCTCGCCCCACTCCGCTGGGCCCGCCGTCGTCTGGGACATCATCGACCGGTTCTTGGTGGGGAAGGCCACCAAAGACCACCAGGCCGCCGGACTGAAGCAATGGCAGCAGATCATGGCGGTCCAGGAAGCCCAGCAGAAACAGCTCGAATCGAAGCGGGTCAAGGACACCAAGCCCTCGTTGGGCCTGGAGCAATACGTGGGCACTTATAGCGATCAGCTCTATGGCGATCTGTCGATCACGTTGGAGGGTGGCGTCCTGACCTTCGGGTACCACTCGACCCGAGTTCCCCTCGAGCACTGGCATTACAACACCTTCAAGGGCAAAGCTGGGGCCGGGCTGGGGGCGATCTCCATGGTGACCTTCCAGCTCGATGCCGCCGGGAAGGCTTCGACGGTCGAGGTCGAGGGCCTCGGCTCGTTCCGCCGATGACCTTCGGACTCACCTCCAATACCGCGCCCGCGGATTTCGATCCTCGCCGAGATCTGCCGGCCGGGTTCTTCGACTACTACCTTGGCCTCCATCGGGAGTTCACCCCCCGACAACAGGCCCACGCTCGGGCGCGGCAGGCCGCGCTCGCGGGCGCCCACCGGGGCGAGTTGCCCGGGCATCTACCGCCCTCGGCCGCGACCACCGGCGACTGGCGAATCGAGCTTCCCGATTGGTGCGCCGATCAGCGGAACCAGATGACCGGGCCCGCCGACGACGCCGAGCTGGTCGTCAAGATGCTCAACTCCGGCGCGCCTGGAGTGATGATCGACCTCGAAGACTCGATGGCGAACGAGTGGCCGAACCTGGTGCGAGGTCACGCCAACGCGGTCGAGGCGTTGCATGGTGCGCTCGCCTACGACGACCCGAAACGCGGCGGCCGGGTGGGAATCAAGCCGGGCCCCACGGTCACTTGGACTCGAGTTCGGGGCCTTCACCTCAATCAGGCCGGCGTCGTCCCAGGCGAACCGACGTCCGCCTCGCTTTTCGATCTCGCCCTCCTGGTGCGGGGCATCGATCCCAGCCGCCTCAAACACCCGCTGGCGATCTACGTTCCGAAAAGCGAAAGCGCTTCCGAGGCGACCTGGTGGCGGGACGTGTTCCGGCGACTGGCGAGCGATCGAGGCCTCGCGCCCGATTTCATCAAATGCATGGCGCTCGTCGAGTCGCACCCATTGGCTTACCAAATGGAGGAGTTCCTTCACCCATTGAAGGACCATATTCTCGGCCTCAACCTGGGTCGCTGGGACTACATGGCCAGTTTGATCCACTTTAACCTTCCCAACCCGGCCTGGGTGTTGCCCGACCGCAACACCATTCCGCATGATGTTGCATTCTTCCAGCATTTGCGAGAGCTGTTGCCAGACATTTGCCACAAGCGAGGGATGCTCGCCATCGGGGGGATGACAGCGTTGTTCCCGAGTCGGACCGACTCTGCCCTGAATGACCGAGCCTTGGCGGTGCTCGAGCAGGACAAGCGGAACGAGGCCCACGCGCTGATGGATGGCGCCTGGACCGGTCATCCCGATCAGAACCCGATCGCGGTGGGTCAATTCCCGGCGCCCAACCAGGGATTTCGGCGACCGGCTTCGATCGATCGGTATCCGGATCTTCGACCGACTCCTGCAGGAGTTGGCAAGCACACGACGGCCGGTTCGCGGGCTGCGGCTCGGGTGACCATTCAATACCGGTTTGGAGTGCTCTCTGGTCGCGGCGCGAGCCTGATCGAGGGGTACATGGAGGATCTGGCGACTGACCGGATCTACCGATTGATGCTGGCACAGAGGGTGCTTCACCGCGATCAGGTTCGGGTCGTCGACGAGGGCGGCAAGCCGGTGGCCCACACGCCGGCATTCCTGACCCAACTCTACGATCAGGAACTCGAAGAGCTTCTGGGGCGTTGCGAAGACGTCAATGAACGAGAGCGGTACCGCCAGGCTCGCCTCGAAAGCGAGGCCATGATCGTCGAGAGCCGGCCTGACCCGGTGTGACGGTCCTGGGGAGTGGGCGGGGCCCGGAGGAGGAACCCCCCGTGATCGATCAGCTGCAAGTCGAGTGGCACCCAACCCGGGCCAGCGGCCCGGCGATTCGACCCGAACCCGCGCGGCTGCACGACTACTGGCACAACGATCCGCGATGGGCCGGGATCACCCGGCCGTATCGGGCCGAGGACGTTCTCCGCTTGCGCGGCTCGGTGCTGGTCGAGCACACGCTGGCCCGACTTGGGGCGGAGCGGTTGTGGGGGTTGATGACCACCGAACCCTACGTCAACGCGCTGGGCGCTCTCACTGGCAACCAGGCGATGCAGCAGGTCAAAGCCGGTCTCAAGGCCATCTATCTCTCGGGCTGGCAGGTCGCCGCGGACGCGAACCTGGCCGGTCAGATGTATCCCGATCAGAGCCTTTACCCGGCGAACAGCGTCCCGATGGTCGTGAAGCGAATCAATCAGGCGCTCCAGCGGGCCGATCAGATCGAGCACGCCGAAGGGAAGGGTGGGGGCGTTCATTGGTTTGCCCCGATCGTCGCCGACGCGGAAGCCGGCTTCGGCGGGCCCCTGAACTGCTTCGAACTGATGAAGTCGATGATCGAAGCGGGCGCCGCCGGGGTCCATTTCGAGGATCAGCTCGCCAGCGAAAAGAAGTGCGGGCACCTGGGCGGCAAGGTCTTGATCCCGACCCAGGCGGCCCTTCGCAACCTGATCGCCGCCCGTCTCGCGGCGGACATCGAGGGGGTCCCGACGATTCTGGTCGCCCGCACCGATGCCAATGGTGCGGCCCTCATCACCAGCGATGTCGACGAGCGCGATCAGGCATTCCTGACGGGTGAGCGGACGGCCGAGGGGTTTTACCGGGTCAACCCGGGCCTCGAGCAGGCGATTTCACGGGGTTTGTCATACGCCCCGATCGCCGATTTGATCTGGTGCGAGACCTCGACCCCGGACCTGGCGGAGGCGCGCCGATTCGCCGAGGCGATCCATCGGGAGTTCCCGGGCAAGATGCTGGCGTACAACTGCTCCCCGTCGTTCAATTGGGAAAAGAAGCTCGACGCGGCGACGATCGCCACGTTCCAGCGGGAGCTGGGCGCCATGGGGTACAAGTTCCAGTTCGTCACCCTGGCCGGGTTCCACTCCCTCAATCACGGGATGTACGAGTTGGCCCGGGGATACGCCGAGCGGGGTATGACGGCGTACGCTGAGCTCCAGCGGGCCGAATTTACCGCCGAAGCCGACGGCTACACGGCCACCAAACACCAGCGCGAAGTGGGCACCGGATATTTCGACGAGGTGACCCAGGTAGTCAGTGGTGGGTCGTCGTCGACCACCGCCTTGGCCGGGTCGACGGAGAACGCCCAGTTCCATTGATCGCCTGAAAGGGGTCCGGCCGACCGGGAGGGGCGGGCTCAGGCCCGCCCCTCTCTTGCACGTGGAGGGGTCCAAGACGGATAACCGGGGCCTCCTTCATCGATCGGTGTAGAGGAAGTAGTCGTAGAGGGCCCGGGCGGACTGGGCGATGGTGGCCTCGAGATCGGCGCCGGAGAGCTTCGCCGATTTCTTGACGTAGACGGCGATGGCCATGTGGGTTCCATCGGACAGGTCGACGATCCCGACATCGTTGGCGGTGCCGGGGTAGGTCCCGGTCTTGTGAGCCACTCGGGTTCCGGGTGGCAGCATGCCCTTGATTCGCCCCACACCCGTCTCGCACCGATACATGATGTCGAGGAGATAGTCGCTGTTGGCACGGTTCAGGAGCTCGCCCTTCCACAGTTTGGTGAGGACCGTCATCATCCCGCGAGGGCTGCCGTGGTCGCGGGCATCCTTCTCGTAGTAGTAGGGCACCGAGTCGCGGCGGGCTTTGGAGAGTTGGGCCTGCTGCTGGTCCCATTTCGCCCGCGAGAACTTCCCATCGGTCCAGATATCGGTGATCCCGTACGGGTGAGCGATCACCTCGGCGGTCGGTCGATCGACCCGGACGTCGCCGATCCCGGCGTCGCGAAGCCGTTTCGTGACGGCCTCGCCCCCGCCGCCGAGCTTCAAGACCAGATCGGTCGCGTTGTTTTCGCTCAGGATCATCATCGTCTCGATCAGGTTCCGGACCGACATCGCGAAGCCCGGCTTCCGGAACAGGAGATGAGCCTCGCTTCCGAGGTGGAGATCGGTGGTGTCCCACTCGATCATCCGATTCAAGTCGAGCTTTCCTTGCTCGACCAGCGTGAACGCCTGGATCGCCATCGGCAGCTTGTACGTGCTGGCGAGCGGGTATTGCTCGTCGGCCTGGTAGAAGAAGGTCCGGCCGGTCTCCAGGTGGGTGGCGGCGATCCCCAGGGTGCCGGCGCTGAGGGGCTCGATCCGGGCGATCTCGCGGTCGAGCTTCTCGCGGGCGGACTGGGCGACCAACGAGGGGACGGCGGTGACGATCGTGGCAACGACGAGGACGAAACGCATAGCGACTCCGGGCGAGTGTCGATAGGTTGCAGGGTCTCAAAATTGTATCCAATTCTCCAGACAGGCGCCACCGACCCCCTCGGGCGCCGGGAGCCGTCCGCAATGCGCCTGATCGGAGTTTCCCTGTTGGTGGCCGCGACCGCCGGAGCCGGGACCGCCTCGTCCCAAGTGTCCGCCGGCTCCTACGCCCGGGCGGAAGCCTCGCTGGCGACCAACGCCAACAAGCTGGTCCTCCGAGATGGCATCAAGCCAAACTGGATCAAGGGGGGCGACCGGTTCTGGTACCGGACTACCACCCTGGCTGGCGCCGAGTTCGTCTATGTCGACCCGGCCCGCCGGCTTCGCCGACCCGCCTTCGATCATGGCCGGCTGGCGGCGTCGCTGGCCCGAGCAGCCGACACGGTGGTGGTCGGCGACTCGCTGCCGTTCCAGGCCTTGGTTTGGGACGAGGAGGGCAAGGAGACTCGAGTTGTGGTGTCGGTTCGGGGGAAAACGTGGCGGTGCGATCTGGGGACCTATCGATGCGACTTGACGGCGACGCCCAAGCCTCCCGATCCCAACGAGCTGATGTCGCCCGACGGCAAATGGGCTCTCTTCCGAAAAGATTACAATCTCTGGATTCGGGCTACCGCCACCGATGAGCGGCGAGCGCTAACGACCGATGGCGAACGCCGGAACGACTATGCCTCACATGCCGAATCGAACACCAACCGGGTGACGTCGGAGCGGCTCGAGCTTCCCAACCCGCCAGTCGCGCTGTGGTCCCCGGACTCGAGGCGGATCCTGACCTACCGATTGGACCAACGAGGTGTCCGGGAGCAACACCTGGTCCAATCGGTTCACCGGGACGGGCTCCGCCCAAAGCTCTGGTCGTTCGTGTTTCCGTATCCAGGCGATTCGGTGCTGCCGATGGCGTCCTGGCGGATCTTCGACGCGGAGGGCGGTCGGATGGTGGCGGCCGACGCGCCTGCGGTCAGCGCCGCACTCGACGTTCCGCTCGTTTTCGGCGACGCCTGGTGGGGCGACTCGGCCGGAACCGTGGCCTATTATCTCGTGCGAGACCGAGGTGTCAAGGCGTTCAGGGTCCGGGCCCTCGACCCGACGACCGGTCGGGTCCGAACCGTCGCCGAGGAACGGGGACCCACGATGGTCGAGCCGGCCCCTCTCTTGGGCCTTCCACCGCTGGTCAAGGTGTTAGGCGGGGGCCGGGAAGTCGTCTGGTTCTCCCAGCGGGATGGCTGGGCCCAACTCTATCTGCTCGACGGCACCACGGGTCTGCTGAAGAACCGAGTCACCAACGGGGCATGGGCGGTCCGGGAGCTGGTTCGGGTCGACGAGGCGGCGCGGCGAGTGTGGTTCACGGCCGGCGGTCGCGAGCCGGGGCGGGACCCCTACTACCGACACCTTTATAGCGTCAACCTCGACGGCACCGGACTTACCCTGCTCTCGCCGGAAGACGCCGACCACCAGATCACCGCCAGTCCGAGCGGTGGCTGGATGATCGACCGGTTCAGCCGGGTCGATTTGGCGCCGACCACGGTGCTCCGGTCGGCCGACGGCAAGACGGTCGTCCCGCTGGAGCGGGCCGACATTTCCCGGTTGCTGGCGACCGGCTGGCGCTATCCCGAACGGTTCACCGTCCAGGCGGCCGGCGACACCACGACGCTCTACGGGATCATCCTCAAACCGTCGACCTTCGACTCGACCAAGCGCTATCCAGTGGTCGAGGAGATCTACCCCGGTCCCCAGGTCAACAAAGTGCCCAAGGGGTTCGAGGCGGGCGGGGATCACCGCGCCATCGTCGAGCTCGGATTCGTTGGAGTTCAGGTCGATGGCCGGGGGACCCCGCTCCGATCGAAGGCGTTCCACGACTACTCCTACGGTCGATTGGAAAACGGCGGCGGGTTGGAGGATCACGTCGCCGCCTACCGGCAGCTGGGCGAGCGGGAGCGCTTTCTCGATCTCGATCGGATCGGGATTTTCGGCCATTCGGGTGGTGGGTTCGCTTCGGTCCGGGCGATGCTGTTATACCCCGAGACCTACAAGGTCGCGGTGTCGTCCGCCGGGAATCACGATCAGCGGGGCTATCTGTCGCTGTGGGGCGAGACCTACCAGGGCATGCCGAGCGGCGACAACTACTTGGCCCAGGCCAACCCGACGATCGCGAACAACCTGCGAGGGAAACTCCTGTTGGCGTTCGGGGACATGGACGACAACGTGCCGCCGGCCCTGACCATCCAGCTCATTGACGCCTTGACCAAGGCGAACAAGGACTACGACCTGTTGATCGTTCCCAACGGTCACCACGGGATGATGGCCAGCGGCTATTTCAGACGACGGCGGTGGGATTACTTTGTCGAGCACTTGATGGGCGCCAAGCCGCCAGCCGGCTACGAGCTCAAGACCCCGCCTGAGGTCGCCTTTGAAAAGTGAGGCACTGTGATCCGAATTGACGATCTCGAAACGCCGACCCCGGTGGTCGACCTCGACGTATTGGAGCGCAACCTCGACCGGATGGCGGAGTACACCGGTCGGCACGGGCTCGGCTTGCGGCCGCACATCAAGACCCACAAGTCACCTCGGGTCTCGGCGGAGCAGCTCAAACGAGGGGCGGTGGGGTTGACCTGCGCCACGACCCACGAGGCCGAAGTCATGTCGGAGCTCACCGACGACGTACTGGTGGCCTATCCCCCGGTCGGGGCCGCGAGGCTGGCCCGGCTGATGGCGTTGCCACCGGCCGTTCGGCTGATGGTGGCGCTCGATTCCGCCGAGGCGATCGAGGGCCTGGCCGCCGCGGCCCGAGCGGCGGGCCGGGCCGTCCGAGTGCTGATCGAGTGCGATTTGGGCATGCATCGGGTCGGGGTGACGTCGATCGACGAGGGCATCCGGCTGGCGCGGCTGGTGATCGCCCGGGCGCCCCTGGAGTTCGCCGGGGTGACATTCTATCCCGGCCACATTCGCCAGGCGAAGTCGGAGCAGCAGGAACCGCTCGCCAAGCTGAACGCGGACGTGGCCGCCTGGCTGGGCGCGTTCGAGGCGGCGGGGCTCCGGCCCGGGATTGTCAGCGGTGGGTCGACCCCCACCGCGTTCCAGGCTCACGAGGTTCGAGGGCTCACCGAGATTCGGCCGGGAACGTACGTCTACAACGATCGGGAGATCGTCTCGACCGGCGCGGCTGCTCGAGAGGATTGCGCCTTCACGGTGCTGGCCACGATCGTGAGCACCGCCGTCATGGGCCAGGCGGTTTGTGACGCCGGCTGCAAAGCGTTGGGTCGGGAGCCGCTCCGGGTGGGTCCGGGGGCCGGGTTCGGTGAGTTGGTCGACCACCCCGAGGTGACGGTGAAAGGGATGTCGGAGGAGCACGGCATCCTCGACTTGAGCCACACCTCGTGGCGCCCGAAAGTGGGCGACCGGGTCCGGATCATTCCCAATCACGTCTGCATCGTGACCCACTTGAACGACTTCATTCACGGGGTCCGAGGCGACCAGGTGGAAACGACCTGGCCGGTCGCGGCGCGGGGGCGAGGCGCGTTGGCTTAGCCTAACGGGCGGAGTCGAGCGGATCGCCGTCGAGGAGGACCAGGTCGGCGGGTTGCAGTCGTGCTGCCCGCCTTTGGGAGGCGAGCAGCACGTCCCCTGCACCGGAAAGCAGGGTCACGCCTCTTTGCTCGTCACGAGGGACCAGCAGTATCCGAAGAGGCAAAGCTTCACCATCGTCCGACTTTTTGCCATCATCGATCGGGCGCCGGTCCGAACTGGAGTCCACAAAGCGGCGTTTTCGACCCGAAACTCCGGTACATCCGACCGCTCGCCGACGACGACTGGGGCCCGTTCGACCTGGATTTCGCTCACCGGAACGCCGGCGGCCTGGGCGAAGAGCGCGGTCGCGCCGTTGACGTCACCGGTTTCCGCGGCCTGCTCGAACTGGTCGGCAAACTGGTGATCGCCGGCAAGTCGCCGGAGGAGATTCTGGTGGGCGGAGGTCGCTCGCATCAGACCGTCGACTGCTTGGAGCCGCGTCGCGTGTTCGTGTTGCATCGGCATCTGCGGGCGTCCGAGGGGGCGTTGCGCGGCGAGGCTCGCCGGCAGGGCGATGATCGCGGCGATCAGTGGTAACCGCTGTCGCCGAAGCCCACCCCGAGCCTGGTCGCCGCCCGCCCGGTGCCATTCGGACCGGTTGCGTCAATTCAGCCGGGGGCCTAAGCTCCCTTACCCAATGGCAACGGATCGATGAGCAGTCGCCGCACCTTCGCTCATGAGGCAGCGCGAGGCGTGGCGGCTGCATGGCTGACGGCCAGTTGGGCCGACGTCGCGGCGGCCTTTGCTCAACCGACCGGTGTCTTTCAGGTCTTGAGTCCCGCCGAGGCCCGCGACCTCGAGGCGATGGCATCCCAGATCATTCCGACCGACGATACGCCCGGCGCCCGTGAAGCCGGGGTCATCCACTTCATGGACAAGGCTCTCGCGACGTTCGCAGCGGATCAACTTCCGTTGGTTCGCCAAGGACTCACCCGACTCCGGGGACGGATTGCCAGGCGGTGGCGGGGTGGCGTGACCTTCGCGACCCTCCGCGGCGCCGATCAGATAGCGATCCTCAAGCGGCTCGAGCGAGATGATGCGCCTTTCTTCGAGGTGGTGCGTACCGCGACGGTCATGGGGATGTTCGCGAACCCCGCCCGCGGTGGCAACCGAGGCAAGATCGGCTGGCGGCTGCTCGGGTTCGAGGATCGGTTCGTCTGGCAGCCACCGTTCGGCGACTACGATCAGCTCCGGCCGACGGGCGGCCGATGAACCAGGACCCGAAGCTTGGCAAGCAGTATCGGCCCGACGAGAAAGTCGATTTCGTGGTGGTCGGCTCCGGGCCCGCGGGCGGCGTCATGGCCCGAGAGCTTTCCAGGGCGGGGTTCAGCGTCGTGGTGCTGGAGCAAGGACCGTATCTCACGGAGGGCGATTTCCGTCACGACGAGGTGGCCGTCAACTGGGATGCCGCCCTGACCAACGATTATCGACTGCAGCCCAACACCTATCGCAAAACGGCCGCCGACAAGGCCCGCCAGCAGCCCGCGGTGTGGTACGGGCGGTCGGTCGGCGGTGGGTCGGTACACTTCACTGGGAACTACTGGCGATTTCACGAGATCGACTTCATCGAGAAGAGCAAACGGGGCGGGGTGGACGGCGCGGCGATGGCGGATTGGCCGATCACTTATGCCGACCTCGAGCCCTACTACAGCAAGGTGGAATGGGAGATTGGGGTCTCGGGCCTTGCGGGCGCAAGCCCCTTCGATCCACCGCGGAGCAGACCGTATCCGCTGCCGCCCTTGCCGCCAAAATCAACCGGCGTGCTCCTCGAACGAGCGGCCAAGAAGCTGGGTTGGACGGCGTTTCCGGCGCCGATGGCGATCATATCACAGGTGTACCGGGGCCGCTCCCCGTGCGTTCAATGCGGGTTCTGCGAGGGCTATGGATGCGAGGTCCGAGCGAAATCGAGCACCCTCGTGACCATGATCCCCGAGGCCGTGGCCACCGGCCGGTGCGAGATCCGGCCACTGAGCTATGTCCGGAGAGTCGAAACCGATGCTCGCGGTCGAGTGACCGGCGCGACCTACTTCGATCGGAACAAGGCGGAAGTCTTCCAGGCGACCAAGGCGGTGGTCGTGTGCGCCAACGGCGCCGAGACGCCGCGCCTCCTGCTGATGTCAGCCAGCCAGCAGTTTCCTCAGGGCCTCGCCAACGCCAGCGGCCTGGTCGGTAAGCATCTGATGTTCAACGGAGGGCCAATCGCTTTTGGTCGGTTCGAGGGCCGGGTCAACGGCTACAAGGGCGTGGTGGTGACCCGGATCGTCCATGATCTCTACGAGCTCGACCCGAAGCTCGGGATCTACGGCGGCGGTGGATTCGATTTTCGCTTCGATCTCGGCCCGATCGCCTTTGGCCTCGGCGGCCTTCCACCGAGCGCGCCGCAGTGGGGCCGCGGGCTCAAGGAGGCCCTCAGCGACTACTATACCCGAACGGTGATGTCATTCGCTCACACCACGTCGCTGCCGGTCGAGTCGAACAGCATTTCACTCGACCCGGAGGTCAAGGACGCCTGGGGGCTGCCGGCGATCAGAGTCACCTTTCGCGAGCACCCCAACGATCTGAAACTGTATCGCTACTTTCTCGATCGGGCGAACGACCTCCTCGCCGCCGCCGGCGCCCTGAAACGGTGGGAATTGTCGATCAACGACGAAAGCGGGGGAGGGCAGCCGCACTTGTTGGGAACCTGTCGGATGGGGAAGGACCCGCGGACCTCGGTGGTCAACGCCGACCACCGGGCCCATGACGTACCCAACCTTTTCCTGGTCGACGGATCCAGCTTCGTCACCGGTGGACGGGGACAGCCGACGATGACGATTCAGGCATTGGCCTTTCGGGCCGCCGATCGGATCGCCGAGCTGGTTCGCCGGGGCGATCTCCGAAGCAGCTGAGTCAGCAGGGGTCAACCACCCCAGACCCTCTCGTATACCCGTAACCAATTGCCGCCGAGCAGCTTGTCGAGGTCGGGCTCGGACCAGCCCCGTCCCTGGAGACCGCGAATCAGGTTCGGCAGCTTAGAGATGTTCTCATAGTCCTTCACGGTGACGGCCGGCCCTTCACTGAGTGCCTCCGGTGGGAAGGTTACCGACTTTTCGGGCTGGCTATTGAAGGTCTCGCCCCAGCCCCAGACGAAGTCCGGTCCCAACCCGACGTGGTCGATGCCGATCAATTTCTTGAGGTAGTCGTACTGGTCGAGATGCAGGTCCAGGGTGGCCTGCGGGCTCACCCGCCCATGCGCCTGGTAGTTGGACCGGTTTCGAGTGTGAAAATCGGAGATGGCGGTGACCCCGACGACGCCACCGGTTTTGGCGATGGCCACGAGGACGCGATCGGTAGTGGCGCGGATGTTTGGGTTGAGCGCGGCGGCGTTGGTGTGGGTGCACACGACCGGCACACCGGTCGAGATCGCGAGCGCGTCGAGACTGGTTTGCTCGCCGGTATGACCGCCTACGTCGAGCAGAATGCGTCGTCGGTGGATTTGTTCCACCAGCCACTTACCGGCTCGGGTGAGCGGGACGGTCGGGTCGACGCAACCACCCCCGAAAATATTGGCCACGTTATAGCAGATCCCATGGATGCGCAGCCCCAGGTCGTAATACATCTGGAGGCCAGCAGCGAGCCGATCATAGGAGCCGGTTGGATCCTTGGGGATCAGCGCCTCGAGCAGGTTGGCGTGCTGGACGCCGAAGATCATCGACATCTTGGCCTGGCGCTTGGCCTCGCGAATCTCCGCCACCGTGACGGCCGGGATGATGGCGTCCCGATGTCGGGCCAAAAACCCGTAGGTAGCTGCGTAGCTCGCCGGATCGCCCAAGCTCTTGTGGACGCAATCGACCCCACCGGTTTTCAGGAGGCCAAGGAAACCCTCGTTGACGATCGAGGTGTCGAGGCCATCGACCACGATACGGGGCGATTGGACCGAGGCCGCCGCGGGTCGATCGCCGATCCGGGCGAGGCCGGCGGTCGCGGCCACGGTCTGGGCGAACTGTCGTCGATTCATGATCGCGTCCTGCAAGGGGGAGCCCGATTCTACGGCTTGCGGCCGGGAATGTCGACCACCGCGAGTATTATTCGCCCACCCCTATCCCATCTCTATGCCGCCTATCGCCCGCATCACCGTGTTCTTCGTCCTCGCGTCGGGCGCCCTCGGGGTCAGGCTCGAGGCGCAACGGACCCAGGTCCCAGCAGAGCTGACGGAACAGGTTCGCCGGATCTTTGGCTCGGCCACGTTCGCGCCGACCGAGCGGTTCGGGCCGGCCCGGTGGATCGAGGGCGGCACCGGCTATGCGACGGTCGAGGCCTCGCCGGCGGTCGCGGGCGGTTCCGACATCGTTCGTTACGATCCTGCCACCGGTGTTCGGAGCGTCCTCGTGTCCGCCAAGTCGCTCGTCCCCGCGGGCCAGGCGACCGCCCTCGAGATCGACGACTATAGCCTGTCGGCCGACGGCTCGGCGCTGCTGGTGTTTACCAATACCCGGCGGGTCTGGCGGACCAACACCAGGGGTGATTACTGGGTTCTCCACCGTGCGACCGGCCGCCTGAAGAAGCTCGGCGGCCCTCACGCCGCCGAGTCGACGCTCATGTACGCCAAGTTCTCGCCGGCCGGCGATCGGGTGGCCTATGTGCGCGACGGCGAGATCTACGTCGAGTCGATCGCCAGCGGCGAGGTCGTGCGGCTCACCACCGGCGCCGATTCGCTTCACGTCAACGGGATGACCGACTGGGTGTACGAGGAGGAGTTCGCGCTCCAGGATGGCTTTCGATGGTCGCCCGACGGAAGCCGGATCGCCTACTGGAATTTCGACATGACCGGGGTCGGCACCTTTCAGTTGATCAACGACACCGACTCCCTCTATCCCCGGGTCATCCCGATTCAGTATCCCAAGGTCGGCACCACCAATTCGGCGGTCCGGATCGGGATCGTCGGGGTTGGTGGCGGTCCGACCACTTGGGTCGAGTTGCCGGGGGACCCGCGGCAGCAGTACGTCCCGAGGGCCGAGTGGGCTGGGAGCCGCGAGCTGGTCCTCCAACACCTCAACCGATTGCAGAATACCAGCCAGGTGGTGCTTGCCGACGCCGGCACCGGCGCTGCACGGACGGTGTTCACCGATTCGGACAGCGCGTGGGTCGACGTGGTCGACGATCTCACCTGGCTCGACGGGGGCAAGGAGTTTCTTTGGTTGAGCGAACGGGATGGCTGGCGCCACGCCTATCGAGTCGCCCGCGACGGCAGTCGGGCCGTGCTGATCACGACCGGTGACTACGATCTCATGTCGGTCGAGGCCGTTGATGCCAAGGGTGGCTGGCTCTATTTCATCGCCTCGCCCGCCAGCGCCACCCAGCGATTCCTCTATCGGACCCGTCTCGACGGCAAGGGCGGCCCGGAACGGGTGACGCCTACTGGCGCCAGCGGGTCGCATCGTTATGACATCTCGCCCGATGCCCGGTGGGCCTTCCACAGCTACTCGTCGCTCGAGTCGCCGCCGAGGGTCGAGTTGGTGAGCTTGCCCACCCACCAGAAGATTCGCACGCTGGCCGAGAACGCGGCTCAGCGCGCGGCCGTGGCCAAAGCCATTGTTAGGCCGGCGGAGTACTTCAAGGTGGATGTCGGCGGCGGGGTCATCGCTGACGGCTGGATGATCAAGCCTCGGGACTTCGATTCCACGCGGAGCTACCCGGTCCTGGTATACGTCTATGGGGAGCCGGCTGGTCAGACTGTCACCGACCAGTGGCAGGGATCGCCGGGGCTCTGGCACCGTGCCGTCGCCGACCAGGGCTACGTCGTGGTGAGTATCGACAACGAGGGGACGCCGGCCCCCCGGGGCCGGGCCTGGCGCTAGGTGGTCTACGGCGCAATCGGGATTCGATCGAGCGCCCAGCAGGCGGAGGCGGTGCGCCAGCTGACTCGGCGTCACCGATATCTCGATCCGCGTCGGGTGGCGATCTGGGGCTGGAGCGGTGGGGGGTCGAGCACGCTCCAAGCGATGTTCCGGTATCCCGAGGTCTACCAGGTCGGGATGTCGGTGGCGCCGGTCCCCGATCAGCTCCTTTACGACACGATCTACCAGGAGCGGTACATGGGGCTCCCCGCCCAGAGTCCCGACGCCTTTGCCAATGCCTCACCGATCAACTTCGCCGAGGGGCTCGCGGGGCGGCTTCTGGTCGTCCACGGCTCCGGGGACGACAACGTCCACTATCAGGGCACCGAGCGATTGGTGAACCGACTGGTGGGCTTGGGTAAGTCGTTCGACTTCATGGTCTACCCCAACCGGAGTCACTGCATTTGCGAGGAGAAGGGGACCACGCTGCACGTGTACTCGCTGTTGACCCGATATTTGGTCGAACACCTGCCGCCGGGAGGCCGTCCCGTTCCCTGACGCCGGCCCACGACCTCTAGTCGGGCGCCTTCATCGAGCTGATGATCGGCGCGACCGGCAACGCCTTGAGGTCCACCACCTTGCCGTCCTTGATGACCGCATGAATCCGACGGTAGTTGCGGGCGCTCTCCAGCGGATTCGCGTCGAGGATGACGAGGTCGGCGATCTTGCCGGGCTCCAGCGTCCCGATATCCCGATCGAGTTTGTAGGCCCGAGCAATGTGACTCGTCGCCGATTTGAGAATCTCCATCGGCGCCATGCCGAGCTCCTCGAGGGACTGGATCGCGTTGAAGTGACCCTCGCCGAGCTTGACTCGGGCGTCGACGGTATCGGCGGCGAGGGTTTTGGATTCCGCCAGCAAGACCGGGTTCTGGATTCCGGCGTCGGTCGAGATCAGCATCTTGACGCCGGCCTTGATCATGTTGCGATTGTTCTCTTTCGCGACCTTCATGTAGGGGGTCAGCACCCCGTCGGGCGTTTCCTTCACAAGCGCGTCGAGGTGTTTCTGAGTGACCGATAGCACCGAAACGGAAATGCCCCGGTCGACCAATTTTCGGATGGTCTCGGCGGGAATCGGGTAGCGGGGACCGGAGATGTCGCCGTGAGTGATGATATCGACGCCGGCCTCGATCGCCATGTCCAGGCTCTCGGGCGAGGTCGTGTGGGTCTGCACGGTGATGCCGGCGCGGTGGCCCTCCTCCACGATGACCCGCTGGACCCTCTCGGAGAACGAGATCAGGTTCATGTCGACGTGCCCGCTGGCGCCGTATTTGAGGAAGTCGACACCCAACCCCGCGTAGGCCCGGATGGCCGCCCGGACCGAGTCGGGCGGCATCCACAGCAGCTCGCGTCCGGTGCCCTGCTCCCACGTCTCGTTGATCCGCTTGGCGAACGCCTTGCTGACATGGGCCGCCGAGGCCCCTCGGAAATCGGGGCCCAGCGGGCCGCTGAACCCGATGATGTTCCCCGCGAGGTAGATCCGGCTCCCCGGCGCCTTGCCGGCGTTGATCAGGTCGCGGGCCTTGATGAGGGCCGCCCTTGGCCCCCAGGTATCGAACACCGTGGTCTGACCGGTCTTCAGCGCGATCTGGGCCGCCTCCACGATGATCTCGTGATAGCGGTCCTCGTACTTGATGAGGGTCTCGAGATCGCCGTTGAGGAACAAGTGGAGATTGGCGTCCATCAGGCCCGGGATCAGATACTTGCCGCGGGCATCGATTCGAGTGGCGCCGGCAGGGATCGTGATGGCCGTGGCCGCGCCGACGGCCGCGATCCGACCGTCGCGGATCAGGAGGACGCCATCGGTCACCGGGCGCGTTCCGGTCCCGTCAATGATCGTGGCGCCGGTGACCGCGAGGGTCTGAGCCCCAGCCGCCGGGGCCGTGGCGATGAGAAGTCCGGCGAGGGCGAACGCCGCCCGGGGCGGGTTAGCACGCATGAACGGTACTCCCTCCGGTAATTTGGGCCAGAACGCGAAGAACCGCTGATACGTCAGTCGGCCAAACAAGAGAGCGCCCATCTTCGCGAACGCCGGGCCGGCCTCGGGATGCCCGGGCGCCTGCATCACACCGTCAGCCGTCACGTTCGTGATGGCGATGATCCTACCCATCGGCTGCTCCGCGCTCAATGGTGCGGGGTGGGGAATCGCGTCACGGCGCCGACCGTTCGATGCAGCCCAACGGTTTGTCGCGGCGAGGGCTACCCGACGGCGCAGGCCATGTCCTGACCGCAGCACATCGGCGATTTGACCTTGCCATGCCCGTCGGGACATTTCGCGACCATGACCGCGGAGCCGTCCGGCCGGGTGAGGGAATCGTTGACCAACTCCTTGCCGCAGTGGCCGCACGTCATCGTGCCGACGCTCATGCCGCATTTCCCGCAGGTATACAACGCCATCGATCCGCCTCGCCGAAGTGAACCCACATTGTAGCGCCTCGGTGTTGGGGATGCCACCGTCCAGCGCCGTCTCGGTGGCGACCCAGGCCGGTGACATGCCGCCGCAGCCAAGCCCCCGCTCGCGGCGGCCTGGCGGCGGCACTAGGTTGTCTGGATCTCACGCCAGAGGTCCGGATGGTCGCTCGCCACCGTTTCACCGTCGTCGCTGCGCTGCTCGCGTTCGGCGTTTCGTCGCTCCCCGCGCAGGCGCTGCCGACCGCCCCGGTCGTTTCCGCCCGGGTGGATTCGCTCGCTCGAGCGTGGCTGGCCGCTCACGGATCGCCGGGCATCTCGATCGCCGTCCTTCGCGGCGGCGACACGCTCGCGTACGGCGGGTGGGGGATGGCCGACCTCGAGAACGAGGTTGGCGCCACCCCACGGACCGTCTACCAGATCGGCTCAGTCACCAAACAGTTTACCAGCGTGGCCGTGATGCTGGAGGTCGAAAAGGGCCGGGTCCGGGTCGACGACTCGATCGGCGTCTACCTCGCCAACCTGCCCGCCGCCTGGCGCGGCGTGACGGTGACCCAGCTGCTCAACCACACCTCCGGGATTCCGAGCTACACCAGTCTCGGCCCAGCCTGGATTCGGCGGTGGGGCGAGGAGATGCCGCCCGACACGATCGTGGCGCTGACGGCGGGCAAGCCGATGCACTTCGCTCCCGGCACCCAATGGCGCTACAACAACAGCGGCTACGTGATTCTCGGGATGCTGATCGAAAAGGTCAGCGGCCATTCCTGGGCCGACGACGTCTTGGCCCGTTTCGCCGAACCGTTCGGGTTGCCCGACACCCGGTGGTGCGACGTCCGGCCCGTCATCTCCCGCCGGGCCCACGGGTACGAGCCCGCCGCCGCCGGCTTCCGCAACGCGGCGTTCCTCGCGATGTCCCAGCCGTATTCGGCCGGTGCGCTGTGCTCGACGGTCGGAGACCTCGCGAAGTGGAACGCGCTGCTCCATGGCGGCAAGATACTGAGCGCCGCATCGTACGCGGCGCTGACCACCCCGCAGGGCGTTGCGGCCACCGGCCCAATGCGCTACGGATTCGGGATCGCCCAGGACACCCTCGGAGGTCGGGCGATGATCCAGCATGGCGGCGGCATCAATGGCTTCTTGTCGGAGAACGCCTGGTTCCCGGAGTCACGCACCTCGGTGACGGTGCTCACCAACAGCACCGGAGGGAATCCCGGCAAGCTGATGCGCCAGGTGGCGCGGGCCGCGCTCGGGATTCCCCTGCTCCAGCCGCCGGCGCGGATCGCGTTGCCCGCGGGCGCCTTGGCCAAGTACGTCGGCGAATACGATGTCGCCCTGCCGGGGGGCGCCCGGCTGTTCCAGGTGAGCCAGAAGGACGACGCGCTGTCGGGCAAGCTCGATGCCCCTGGTCAAGGCCCGCTCGAGCTGGTTCCCTATGGCGAGCACAGTTTCTTCGCGTCGTTCGACGACAACATCCGGGTCGTGTTCACAGTGGCCGCCGGCCAGGTGACGGGCTTCACACTCCGCCAAGGGGGCGGCACCTTCCCGGCCAAACGCCGTCCGTAACGACCGCGAACCGATCCCCATGACCGGTCACGACCGGCCAACGCTGGCCCGCAAGCTCGGGACGACCGAGGCGACCACCATCATCGTCGGCGGGGTCATCGGCTCGGGGATCTTTCTCGCCCCGAGCCTGGTGGCCAACAGCGTCGGGTCACCCGGCTGGAGCCTCGCGGTCTGGGCGGTGGCCGGCATCCTCGGCACCGCGGGCGCGCTCTGCTATGCCGAACTGGCGGCGGCCATTCCCGAGTCGGGCGGGACCTACCAGTTCCTGAAACGGGCTTACGGGAGCCGACTGCTCGCCTTCCTAGCGGGGTGGATGTTCTTCTTCGTCGACGGGCCGGGATCGTTGGCGGCCGTGGCCACCGCATTCGCCTCGTACGCCGGGGTGTTCCTGCACACGGGGCCGCTTGGAACCAAAGTCGTCGCGGGTTCGGTGCTGGTGGCGCTCGTCCTGGTCAACATCGTGGGGGTCCGGACCGGTGGTTGGGTCCAGAACGTCTTGACCAGCCTCAAGGTGCTGGCGCTGGTGGCGATCGTCCTCCTCCCGCTTGCCAGCGGCCAGGGCTCGTGGAGCCACTTCGCCGCGATCGGGACCGAGCCGTCGGGCGGGCGGCTCGCCGCGGTCGGCGCGGCGATCATCCCGGCCTCGTTCGCCTACAGCGGCTGGACTTTCACGAGCTACGTCGGCGGAGAGTTCCGGGACCCGGGTCGGGCCATCCCCCGGGGGATCATTTTCGGGATGGCCGCGGTGATCGTGATCTACTTGGCGGTAAACGTCGCCTACCAATACGTCTTGCCGTTTGACCGGTTGAGGGCGTCGACGGTGGTGGCGAGCGATGCGATGGGCGTCGTGATGGGCGACCGGGCCGCTGGCTTCGTGGCGGCGGCGGTGATGCTATCGACGCTCGGAGCCCTCAACGCCGCGGTGCTCGCCTTTCCCCGGATGGGGTACGCTCTCGCGAAGGACGGGCTCTTCTTTCGGGGGTTGGAGCGGGTCCATCCGCGGTTCCAGACCCCGGTGGCCGCGATCGTGGTTCAGGGTCTGATTGCCTGCGCGTTCGTCGCGTCGGGCACCTACGAGCGGATTCTCGGCTACTTCGGCTTCACCGATTTTCTGGCCTACGGCCTGGTGGTGCTCGGGCTCATGGTGCTTCGAAAACGGGAACCGGGATTGGCGCGGCCCTACCGGGTCTTCGCCTATCCGGCGACGCCGCTCCTCTTCCTGGCGCTCTGCGTGGCCTACCTCGGCACCGTGCTGGTGGGCCGGACCACTGAGTCGCTCATTGGCGTGGGGCTGACACTGACCGGAATCCCCTTCTACCTCCGGTGGCGACGCCGCGGTTCCTGAACGCCCTCAACGTCGCGGCTCGCCCGCCAGCTCGGCCATCCGCTGCTTCACTTCGCGGACCCGCGGTTGGAGCTCGGGATCGGCGTCCTTCCAAAGCCTCACGAAACGGCCATAGTACTCCAGGGCCTTGGCCCGGTCGCCTTTGCCTTCGGAGAGCTCGCCGGCTGCCTTGAGGCTTCGTCCCAGGTCCCACCGGTCGGCGGACAGACGAGCCAGGCCGGAGGGAGAGACGGAGCGCTCGTACACGGCAAGGGCCGAGTCTTTCTGTCCGGCCAACTCGTAGGCGCGCCCCAGGTCGGCCAGACCCCAGGTCGTGCACGATCCGGTCGCCTCGTTGTACTCCCGTAACGCGGCGATCGCGTCCTGGGCCCGCCCCTCCCCGAAGGCAAGCAGGCCGGCGGCGAGCAAGCGGCTCGGGTCGCCTCGCCGAACCGCCTCGGGCACGCTGGCCTCGTATTCAGTCATCAGGTGGCGGCCGCGAGCTGGTTGGCCGGCTCGGGCATATGCGACGGCCATTTGGGGGGCCGGGCGATCCAAAGGCGTGATGGCCGCCCACGAATGACGAGCCAGGGCGCTATCGATGGTTCGGAGGGCGGCAGCGGGCTCGCGACCGTAGAGTACTTGGGCCGAGGCCAGCTCGGTCGCGGCCGCGAGGTAGTCCGCGGGGAGGTTCATCTTCTCCCGAAGTGTCATCACGAGGCGGAGCTGGCGTTCCGCCTCGGCGAGTTTTCCTTGGGCTTGCGCCAATGCCGCGAGTCCTTCGGCCGCCGTCACCTGGGCGCTAGGAGCCGGCTGCCCGGCAAGCTCGCGGAAGGAGGCCTCGGCGCTGTCGCCGGCCCCGGCGGTCCACGCCATCCGCGCTCGAAGGGCCGGCACGGCCGGGCTGGCGGGGAAGGCCTTGGCGAATTGCGCCAACGTTGCCCGGGCTTCGGCGACCTTGCCCTGAACCATTTGGGTGCGAACCGCTCCGCGGTAATTCACGTCCACAGCCCCGGTCTCGATGGCGCGAACGTAGAGGCTCTCGGCCTCGGCGAAGCGGCGAGCAATCTCGAGGTTCACCCCGAGGTTATTGAGCGCGGTCCCTTCGTCGGGTTGAATCGCGAGCACCGCGCGGTAGGCGTTGTTGGCCTGCTCCACGTCGTAAACGGCTGCATCGAAGTACCAGGCGGTGGCCAGGTAGCGCTCCACCTCCGGCAGGCGATCCCGATGCTGATAGGCTTTGGTCGCCGCCGCGATCATTCGGGTCGTCTCGATTCGCAGGTTGCTCAGCTGTACAGCCAGCTTCCGGTAGGCCATCGCGAAGCCGCTGTCCGCTGCGATTGCCTGCTCTAGAAAGGCGATCGCCGCGTCCTCGTTCCCTTCGTTCGACACCCGGATCGCCTGGGTATAGAACCGAAGCGCGGGCAGCGAAGCGGTGGTGACCTGCTCCAACGGGTCGTTGGCACGGATGGTCCGAAGTGATTCGCCAATCCGCTCTCGCATCCGCTTCGACAGGCGGTCGATGGCCTGGAGGATGCCGCTGTCGTCGTTGGCGGTCTCCCGCAGCGCCACCAACTCCTTCCCATCGGCAGGGGACAGGAGCTTCGCGGAGAGGACATAGCCTCGACCGACCGGAGCAATGTCCCCGACCACCAGGGCTTTGCTGCCCTCGCGGACCGCCAGCTCTCGGGCGGTGGCCGCGTCCAATCTCCGACCCGGGTCGCCCTCCATCCGTTGGAGCGCCGCCGATACCTCCGAAGAACCCATGACCGAGACGATCGGCGACTGCGCCAGGTCGATCCGAAAAGCCTCCGTGACCGAGGGCCCGAGGGTCGTGTCGGCACTGCGGTTCTCGAAGTCGGCCACCAGGAGTCGGTCCCGGGTGTTCAGGGCGCCGCTGGCCACCAATGTCCCCACTGGGCCGATACCGAGGAGGCGCATCGCGGTATAACCGGCGGCGCCGAGACCAAGGGCCCCGAAGGCCAACAGGCCGCCCAGCAGCGCTTTCCGCCAGGTGACCCAGGTGGGTACCGCCGTCGGCGGAGGCTGGCCCGGGCCCGCGTTCGCCGCCTGGCCCCGCCGCCGTTCGACCAGACCGGTGACGATCATGATCGGGAGTCCCGCGACGAGCAGTGCCGCCGCCCCGGTAAGAACCCAATCCGGCAGACCGAGCCGCACCGTGAGGAAGTAGGCGATGCCCAGCGCCGCCGTTGCAGCCAGGAGGTAGAGGCCGCCCACTCGGATCGGGTGACCGTACCACCGGTCCGTGGCAACGACGACCGCCGCGGTCGCCGAGGTCGGCGTCATCCCGCCACTGGGGGTGGAGAACGCCTCCAGCTGGGCCATCAGTTGATCGGCGGTCTGCCACCGATCCGCGGGGCGCTTCGCCAGGCAGCGCATCACCACGTCGGCCAGAGCGGCGGAGACGGTGGGGCGATGTCGGGTAACCGGTTCCGGCGTCTCCGTCACGTGGGCTGCCAGCACTTGCTGCGGCGTGACCCCGACGAACGGTGGCCGCCCAGTCAGAAGCTCGTAGCCCATGACGCCGACGGCGTAGATGTCGGCCCGGTGATCCACATGCGGGTCGGCCGCAGCCTGCTCGGGCGCCATATAGGCTGGCGTACCGAGGGCGACTCCGACGGTCGTCATGGCCTGCCGCCCGGTGGCCTCGCTCACGGCCTTGGCAATGCCGAAGTCGGTGACCAGCGCATGCCGGCCCGAGAGCATGACGTTATCGGGCTTGACGTCGCGGTGGACGACGCCGCGGCCGTGGGCGTAGGACAGCGCATCGGTCACGTCGCGGAGGATCCGGACCGCTTCGGCGGTGGGCAGTTCGCCCTCTCGGGCGAGCCGATCCCGGAGCGACTGGCCCTCCACGAAGGGCATGACGTAGTAAAGGAACCCGGCAGCCTCGCCGGAATCGAGCAGCGGCAGGATATGGGGATGCTGGAGCCCGGCGGCGATTTCGATCTCGCGGAGAAACCGAGCAGCGCCGAGCGTGGCCGTGAGCTCGGAGCGGAGCACCTTGACCGCCACCTGGCGGTGGTGCTTCAGGTCCTCCGCGAGGTAGACGGTGGCCATTCCACCTTGGCCGAGCTCCCGCTCGAGGCGGTAGCGGTCGGCGAGGGCGGTTGCCAGGGACTCAAGTTGATTGGCCAAGCCTGTCAGGGCTCAGGGTGGGTAGGGAATCCTGTCGAAAACTACGTCGGCGGGGCGGCGGGTGCCATCGTCGGTAGCGATGTTGGCCCTGGTGAACTACCATCAGGCGTCTCTCAGCCTCCTCGAGCGTTCCATGACTTCCCCCAAGGCCCACGGCGTCGACGCCGTCAGCAAAGAATTCGAGCGGTTCGACCAAGTCGGCCGACCCCAGGAGTACCGTCTTGCCGAGAGTGCCGGCGAGTCGTTCGACGAGGACTTCGTCATCAAGACGTGCGACATGGGGCTGTTCTTCGACGGCGGTCCCGAGGGCCAGGCCGAGTTCGCGCAGCAGCTGGGCCGAGCGATGGAGGAGATCGGGTTCGCCATTCTGGTGGGGCACGGGGTCGATCCGGCGCTCTACCCGTCGGTCCCCGAGCGGGTGATCGAGCAGTTCACTCGGCCCTCGCTCGACGAGAAGCTTCGCTATACCGCCCAGCGGATCGGGTCCGTGAAGCAGGGCTACTTCCCGATCAAGGAAACCTCCGACATCCACCCCGACTTGGTCGAGGGGTGGGTTTTTTGCCGGCGGGCCTTCGACCTGGGTGAGCCGCGGGCGGAGCCGTATCGGGTCGGCGACTTCTGGCCCCTTCCGGAGGCGGAGCCGTTCTTCCGGCGGGTGGTGCTGGCGCACGAGCGGCTGATCTTGCCGCTCACCCAGAGCATCTTCCGGTATCTCGGCGTCGATCCGCATCACTACGATCGCCGCCTAACGAAGACCAATTTCGGGTTCCGGCTCAACTATTACCCGCCAATCTCTCGCGAGGACGACGAGTCCGGGGCCGGTCGGCTCTTGGGGCACGAGGACGTCGATCTCTTCACCATCCTCCCAGCGCCCGACGTCGAAGGGCTCCAAGCGCTCCATCGGACCAGCGGCAAGTGGGTTCGGGTCCTGGCGCCGCCCGGGTCGATCATTCTCAATACCGGCGACTACATGCAGCGGATCACCAACGACATCTTGCCCTCGACCACCCATCGGGTCAGCAAGCCGCGCGACCCGTCTCTGCACGGGAAGACCCGAGTGTCGTTCCCGATGGCGGTCTATGTCTGGGAGGACGAGATTCTCGAGGTCTTGCCGGGCCTGCCGAATCCCAAATATCCGCCGATCAAGGCCGTCACGTTCCACACCCGGACCACCTCGAAGTTCTACGGCGAGGGGTATGCGGTCGAGGATCCGAAGGCCAAGTAACCAGGAAAGGAGTCAACCATGCAGCGACGCGCACTGATCCGATCGACGATGGTTGCGGCGATCGGAACGACCCTTCCGCGAAAGCCGTTCTTGGAGTTGTTCCGCGGCGGACCTCAGGACCCAACCGACCTTCTCGCGGTGCGGGGGGACGGCAGCAAGGTGACCCTCAGTGGCGCCATGCTGAAGGAACTCCGGAGCAGCTTGCGGGGCAGCCTGCTGCGGGCCAAGGATCCGGGCTACGAGGAGGCCCGCCAGGTGCTCAACCCGACGATCGACAAGCACCCGGCCCTCGTCGTTCAGCCTAACGGCGTCACCGATGTTCGCACGGCGGTGTCGTTTGCCCGGGCCCACGGGTTGCTGCTGGCGGTCAAGTGCGGTGGGCACAGCTTTTCGGGGCAATCGACCTGCGATGGCGGGATGCTGATCGATCTGGTGCAGCTCCGCGGGGCCCGAGTCGATCCGGCGGCGCGGCGCGCCTGGGTCGCCGGCGGGTCGCTGCTCGGCCTGGTCGACCACGAGGCCATGCCGCACGGCCTGGTGACCCCGTTGGGCACCGTGTCCCACACCGGGGTCGGCGGACTGACGACCGGAGGTGGGTTTGGGCGGGTCGCCCGACGGTTCGGGCTGGCGCTCGACAACGTGATGTCCGTCGACGTGGTGACCGCCGATGGGAGCGTCCGGCACGCGAACAAGGAACAGAATGAGGACCTCTATTGGGCGGTCCGCGGGGGTGGCGGCAACTTCGGGGTCGTCACCTCGTTCGAGTTCCAGCTCCATCCGATGGAGCGCCAGGTGATCGGTGGGAGTCTGGTGTTTCCGTTCGCCAAGGCCCGCGATGTGCTCGCGTTTTACGCCGATTACTCGCCCGCCGCCCCCGACGAGCTCTACCTCGACTGCTTCGTGACCCCGCCGACCACGCCTGGCGGCACCGACGGCGCGGCGGGACTGCTGGCCTGTTATTCCGGGCCGGCGAGCGAGTCGGATCGGGTGCTCGGTCCGCTCCGCAAGCTCGGGACCCCGTTGGCCGACGACATCAAGCCGGTCGACTACGTGGCGCTGCAGCGGTCCGGCGACGTCTCCGATCCCCGTGCCATGGGGAGCTATGTCAAGAACGGTTTCAGTTCGGAGATCAACGCCAAGCTCATCGGCACCATACTGGACGGTTTGCGCGGCGATCCGGGCCGCTCGAGCACGTTGTACTTCCAACACCTTGGCGGGGCCATCGGGCGAGTCGACCCGTCGGCGACCGCCTACGCCTACCGATATGCCAAGCAGAACATGATGATCATCACCGCCTGGAAGGCCAGCGATAATGCCGGTCCGCCGATCGAATGGTCGCGGCAATACTGGAAGGCCCTGGAGCCCTTCACCCGCGGCTTCTATATCAATGAAGTGGCGGGCGACGAGGGGGCGCGGGCCGTCAACGCCAACTACCTGGGGAACTACCCGCGCCTGGCCGCCATCAAGGCCAAGTACGACCCGACCAATCTGTTTCGGTTGAACGCCAACATTACTCCCAACGCCTGACCATGGACTTCTCTCTCTCGGCCAGTGAGCTCGCGTTCCGCGACGAGCTCCGAACCTGGCTCCGCTCCAACGTTCCCGCCGACTATGGCTCGCCGGCGTGGCCCGAGCCACCTGGTCTCGCCGGTCGGCTGGAGGCCTCCCACGACTGGGTTGGGCGACTGCATCGGGGCCGCTGGGGTGCCATCACCTGGCCGAACCAGTTCGGCGGTCGGGACGCGACCCCGATGGAGCAGTTCCTCTTCTACGAGGAAATGTCGAATTGCCGAACGCCGATCCCGCTCACCGTCATCGGGATCGGGATGGCGGGTCCCACGATCATGGCCTATGGCACTCCCGCCCAGCAGGACCGCTACCTCGAGAAGATCGTCTCCGGCAAAGAAATCTGGTGCCAGGGCTTCTCCGAGCCTAACGCCGGAAGCGACCTCGCCAATCTGGCCACCTCCGCGGTCCGGGAGGGTGACCTCTACCGGGTCAACGGTCAGAAGATCTGGACTTCCTTCGGGCCGGTCGCCGACTGGTGTCTCCTGCTGGTGCGGACCGACCGAACGGTGGCCAAGCACAAGGGCCTGAGCTACCTGCTGGTCGACATGCGGTCGCCGGGCATCGAGGTCCGGCCGATTCGACAGATCACCGGCGAGTCGGAGTTCAGCGAGCTGTTCTTCACCGACGTCCTGGTGCCCGCCACGAACTTGCTGGGCCGGGAAAACGACGGCTGGCGGGTGGCGATCACCACTTTGATGCACGAACGGGCCAACATCGCGGCCCTGGTCTACGTCAACTTCAAGCGCGAGCTCCGGGAGGTGGTGGCGCTCACCAAACGGCTGACCCGAAGCGGCCAGCCGCTCGCGGACGATCCACTGGTCCGGAAGAAACTGGTGCACTTCTACGGAATCTCCGAGACGATGCGGCTCAACAATCTCCGAATGCGGGTCGGGAAGACCGCGGCCGACGATCCCGGGCCGATCGGGTCGATCTTCAAGCTGACGTGGGCGACGTCCAACCAGGCGATGCAGGAGTTGGCGGTGGACGTGCTCGGCCCCGACGCCGAGCTGCTCACCGGTCCCGATGCCGAACGGGGCGGAGAGGGAGTGTGGCTCAAGCGCTACCTCCGATCGCTCGCCAACTCGATCGAGGGCGGCACCTCGGAGATTCTCCGGAACATCGTCGCCGAACGGGTTCTCGGCTTGGGTCGCGCCCTGGCGCCGAAGGGAGCCAACTGATGAAAACAGCGTTCACGGATGAATCCCGGATGCTCCGGGAGAGCGCCGCCGCGCTCTCCGCCGCCGAGTTTCCGATGGAGCAGATCCGCAGGATGGCGGATCTCCCCGAGGGCATTACGAAGGAGGGCTGGGAGGCGCTCGCGGCCCAAGGCTGGCTCGGCATCCTGGTTCCTGAAGAGCACGGCGGCTTGGGGCTGGGGATCACCGAGCTGGCGATCGTGCTCGAAGAACTCGGGCCGGCGTTGGTTCCTGGCCCGTTCTGGAGCGCCGCGACCCTGGGTGTGCCGGCGGTGGCGTTGAGCGACAACAGTGGGTTGCGGAGTCAGTGGCTCGACGATTTGTCGAGCGGGGCGCGTCGGGCGACGCTGGCGCTTCAAGAAGACGGTGGGTTGCCGTCTCCTAACGGTTCGCTGCTTGCCGCCGAGGTCGAGGGCGGCGGCTATCGCCTGAGTGGCACTCGGCGCTTCGTGCCGGACCTGGTCGGTGCGGACGGGGTGGTCGTCGTGGCCCGCGGCCCCCGGGGCCCGCTCGCGTTCCTGATCGAGCCGTCGCGGACGGGGCTCGGGATCGAGGAGAACCTGATCACCGACTCGACCAGCCGGTACGGAACCTTGGCTCTCCACCGCGTCGAAGTAACCGATGCCGATTTGCTGGGTGACTGGTCACTCGTGGAGAAGTTGCTCGATTATGGCAACGTGGGAATTACGGCGATGTCGGTGGCCGCCGCGCAGGCCGTGCTCGATCAGGCCGTGAACTACGCCAAGCAGCGAATCCAGTTTGGCGTCCCGATCGGGACGTTCCAGGCGGTCCAGCATTCGCTGGTCGATGTGTTCGGGGAAATCGAGGGCGCCCGATCGGCCTATTTGTACGCTGCGTGGGCCGTCGACCACGGTCACCCCGATGCTCGGCGCGCCGTCGCTTTGGGGCGCCTCACCAGTAACGCCGCCTATCATCAGGCGTGCACCACCAGTCTCCAGGTCCACGGTGGGATCGCGTTCACTTGGGAATACGACCTTCACCTCCACTTGAAGCGGGCGCTGCATCTTCGATGCTTGCTGGGGACGGCGGCCGACTACGAGGAAGTCATTGCTCGAGCGTTGTTAGCATGACCGATGGCGAGGGGACGGCGGGTGTGGTGCGCTATTCGCGCCCGTACCTCCGGTACGCCCTCGGCGTGCTGGTGGTCGTCTACGCCTTCAATTTCATTGATCGCCAGATCATCGTCATCCTCCAGGAGTCGATCAAGCACGACATGGGGCTGACCGATGGTCAGCTCGGCCTCCTGAGCGGGCTCAGTTTCGCGATTTTCTACTCGGCGTTGGGCCTCCCAATCGCCCGGCTGGCCGATCGGGTGAATCGGCGCAACGTGATCGCGGTGTCGGTGGCGATCTGGTCCCTGATGACGGTGGCCTCGGGGCTGGCGCGCTCGTACGGGCAGCTGCTGGCGGCGCGGATTGGTGTCGCGATCGGCGAGGCCGGTGGCAGCCCTCCCGCCCATGCGATCATCTCCGACTACTTCCCGCCGCGGGAGCGGGGGCGAGCGCTGTCGATCTATTCGACCGGGGTGTACATCGGGATCCTCTTCGGTTTTATGGCCGGTGGATGGATGGATGTGACCTTTGGATGGCGGACCGCGCTGCTCATCGTCGGGGTCCCAGGATTGCTCGTCGCGTTGGTCGTCCGTTTCACCATTCGGGAGCCGGCCCGAGGTCATTCGGAGGGCACCGCTGGCGCCCACCAGGCTCCGCCTCTCCGAACGACCCTAACGATGTTGTGGCGGCTCGCTTCGTTCCGTTATTTGGCGCTCGCCGCCGGCTTCACGACCTTCGTGAGTTACGGGACCGGCAATTTCGGGCCCTCCTTCCTGGCCCGGTCCCACCACCTGGGCACCGTCGAGATCGGGATTCTCCTGGGATTGATCGGCGGCCTTGGTGGGATCGCCGGCACCTATCTGGGCGGTTATCTAGGTGATCGGGCGGGTGTTCGGGACATGCGATGGTACCTGTGGATCCCTGCGATCGCGTTGACGATCGCCCTGCCGCTGCGAATCACCGCCTATCTCGTCCCCGATCTCCGGATCGTCTATCCGCTCCTCGGCGGGACCGAATTGTTGTTCATGACCTATCTGGGGCCTTCGATTGCCGTATCCCACGCTCTCGTGACGCCGAGTCTCCGGGCCTTCATCTCCTCGATCCTGTTCTTCACCTTCAGCTTGATCGGACTGGGGCTCGGTCCTCTTTTCACGGGCCTGGTGAGCGACCAGCTGAGTGGTCGGTTCGGTCCCGACGCGTTGCGGTGGGCCATGGCCATCAATTGCCTTGCCTGGATTCCCGCCATCGGACTCTACCTTCGCGCCGCCGCCGCGCTGCCGGGCGACCTGACCCGGCGGACGGCGTGAGATAACCGTGCCGGGACCGGCGGGTTGTTACCGCCGTCGGGATCTCGGTGGCTGCGAGCCGGGAAGCAGACTGGCCCGCCGCGCTTTCGCGGGGCGGGCCATCCTGCCATCTGAGCGACATGCCTAGCGACTACGTGGCGACCCACTCTCGATCGAACCACGCGGTTTCGAGGTAGGCGTTCAGTCGGCGGAATCCCTCCCTGGAGCGGTCCCGAAGGCGACCAGCTTCTTCCAGGTTGCCCTGACGTTTGTACGCCACGGCCTTGATCCCGGTACACTCGGCGACCAACAAACTCGACCCTTGGGTTTCAGCGAGCTCGCGCGCTACGTCGGCCAGCCGATGGGCTTCTCCATATCGCCCGGCTCCGAGGGCGAGGGTCGCTCTGACCCGGCCGATCTCGGCCTCGCGGACGCCGTCACCGGCGCGCTGGGCGCTGGCTTCGGCCCGATCGAGGAGGGCCTGTTGGTCGCGGGTTCCGGTCCAACCTCGGGTTTCTGCCAAGCCACCAAGGGCGAGCGCCACCATCGACCAATCCTCGATGCTCTCGGCGAGGCGCAGCGCCTCCTCGCCTGCCTGTCGGGCTGCGTCGAACTGACCGAGGCCGCGGAAAGCGAGATTGAGGTTGTGAAGCAGGTCCGCCTGGGCCTTCAGGTCGGCCAGTTCGCGGGCCAGCTGGAGAGCGCTCTGGAGGAGGGCTTCCGCCGCGTGGAAGTCGTTCCGCTGGAGGATCAGGCAGGCGAGGTTGTTGGTCACCTGCGCCAACACCTGGCGATCATCGAGGGCCAGGGCGAGCACCCTCGCCACGCCGAAACGGTATTCGGCTTCCTCGGGCTGACCTTGCTCGAAGCTCACTCCGCCGAGAACCAGGTTGGCTCGCATCTGACCGCGAACATTGCGCATTCTGCGGAAACTGCCCAACGCCGCAGCGGCTCGCCCCTTGGCCAGCTCGAACTGACCCTGACGCGCGAGTGCCCGGGCCAACTCGACCTGGATCTCGGGGACGTCGGAGATTTCGGTTTGGGTCCAATTCTCTGCCAAGCGAATCGCTTGGTCGGGCCGGCCGCTGTCCACCAGCTGCCGCAACATCGCGGCGAGCCCGTGTGGATTCCGGGCCGGGACGGGTTCATGAGTCGTCGACACGGGTTCCTCAGTAGGCGATGGCATACTTGGAGAAGTGCGTGAGGTAAGCATCGACCAGCTTCGTCGACACGGCGTCTTGCGACGATGGCCATTCCAAGATGTTGTCGGAGTCGTCGATATAGGCGACCCGGTGGACCGCAGTCTGGTCGCAATGCCCGTAGGCGAGGGTGAGCCGGACCGGCGACTTGAACTTGAGGCCGTGGGGGATCAGGACGACCTCGGACTTCAATGCCGAGGTGACCATGACGCCGATCGAGGTCGGCCCCGACAGGGCTCCGGCCGGCACGTCGAGGCGATGCGGGCCGAATTGGAACACTCCGCCGGCCGATCCGACGATCTGAGATCCGGCGTCGAAGGGAAGCGGGGCGCACGGCACGAAACCGGTGGCCGAACCGCTGGCGAACGCAGGCCGGTTGGGATTCCTGGCCCGCCAGACGACGACGAGGGAATCGTAGACGGCTTCGCTCTGTCGTCGGTACCGCTCGATCACCCGCATCGTCGCGAGGCGTTGGGCCAGGAGATCCGCCTCCTCCAGGGCCGGGGGCCCGTGGGTCGGTTCCACCACCGCCGATGAATTGGGGCTACACCCGGCCACCGCCACAAGCACCGGTACCAGTGCCCACCGTCGGAAGTCGTTCAGGACGAGGTTTGCCATTGTCGGCGAGTCTCCATGCAGGGTCGGATCCCTAGATGGCAAGGTCGGGACCGCCGACTCGACGATCCGCCGAGCGCAAGAAAGAGCGCCGGGGCTGTCAACCGGTGGTCAGAGTCTTGACACTGCGAGCTTTCTTGAGACAGTCACCGAGCCGGGTGCAAGACTCTGCCGAGAACCGGGGCAACAAGTGCGGCGAGGGCCCAACACCAGGCTCGGCCCGAGAGGCGCACCGGCCGTTGCTCGAATGGCCGGCTGGTGACGACCTGTAGTGACTGGCCCGTCGCTTGCGGGACGGCATCGCCACGACCCGGGCTCTTCGCTTCTCGTTAGGGCCGACCAAGTTGGAGCGATTCATGCCGCTCGCGCCCGATGCCGCCTCTGGGCCAGTCCCGACGAACGCCGAGGCGCTCGCGCAATCGGCGCTCGAACTCGACCGCGCTGGTCGGCCAGCGGAGGCCATCGTTCAATACGAGGCGGCGGCCCAAGCAGCCGACACGAGCGGAGAGCGGTCGGTCCTCGCCGAGGTGCTTCGCCGGCTGGCGGTGGTTCGTCACCACCGGCAGGAGAGCGAGGCTGCCTGGGCCCTGTGCCGAGCCAGCTACGCGATCGCCACCAGCCTGGGGTGCCGACAGCTGACCGCAGAAGCGCTCAACACGTTGGCGGCCTTCTCGCTCGATCACGGAGAGCACGATCAAGCCCGCCAGCATTTCTATGCTGCGCTCTGTTCGGTGGGAGACGACGCGGCGTTGCGGGGCCGCATCGAGCAAAACCTGGGAATTCTCTCGACGATTCAGGGCGACTCAGCGAGGGCCCTCGACCACTATCGGCGGGCGATCGAGGGCTTCTCCGCCGCCGGAGACGACGAGGGGTTGGCAACCGCCTATCACAACCTCGGCATGGTGCGCGCCGACGAGCGTCAGTTCGCCGCCGCCACCGAGCATTTCGCCGAAAGCCGGGCGCTGGCGGAACGGCTCGGCAATCGACGGCTGCGCGCCCTCTGCGACCTGAACCAGACCGAGGTGCACATCCTTCAGGAGCGTCTGGCCGATGCGACCGCCAGCATCAATCAAGCACTCCAACTGTTCGACGAACTGGGTGATCGCTCAGGAAAAGCTGCGGCGTATCGGTTCCTCGGCGTCATCCATCGTTTGAGCGGCAAATTGGCGCTGGCCCAGGCCCGCCTGGAAGACGCGATTGCTCTGTCGCGGGCGGCCGACACACCTCTCGACGAGGCCGATGCATCCCACGAACTCGCCTTGGTGTACCGCGATCGGGGCCAGAACCGCGAAGCCCTCACCCTCCTCAACGCGGCTCGCCGACTCTTCAGTCGGCTCGAGGCCCGCAACGAAGTGGTGGATGTCGGGGCGAAGGTGGGCGAGCTGGAGGCAACCTACTTGGCGGTTGTTCAGGAATGGGGCCAATCGATCGAGTCCACCGACACCTACACCTTTGGTCATTCGGAGCGAGTTGCCACCTTCGCCGTGGCCGTGGCTCAAGCGTTTGGTCTCGACGATGCAGACCAAATGGCGGTCCGGGTCGGCGCCTACTTGCATGACGTCGGCAAGGTCCGGGTCCCGCCAGAGATCCTCCAAAAAGCCGGGTCGCTCACTGCCGAAGAGTTCGATCTGATGAAGCAGCACCCGGTTCTCGGCGTCGAGTTGCTGGCGTCAATCGCGTTTCCCTGGGATGTCGTCCCGATCATTCGGTGGCATCACGAGAAGTGGGACGGCACCGGATACCCAGACGGTCTCCGAGGCGAGGAGATTCCGCTCCCGGCGCAGATCGTCTGCATCGTTGATGTGTTCGACGCCTTGACGACGACCCGGCCGTACCGACCCGCCCTTACCCGTCGGGACGCGATCGCAGAGATCCGAGCCCACCACGCCTGGTGGAACCCACGGGTGCTCGACGCCTTTCTCAGGTCGGTAGGGAGCGATGCCACGGGAATCGGCGCAAGACTTCCGGGGATGGCGTTGGCCACCAGCGCACTCATCGGGGTGGACGCTCGCTAACCAGCCCGGCGGACAGAAGCCCTATCGAATGGCCCAGCCGTTCACCGGGCCCCCGTTGAAAAACTTCCCTGGGGTCATCACCCCGTCCCGCTTGAAGACGATCCCGTCCTTCATCACGAACCTGACGTCGCGAAGGGCGTCGATCGTCTCGAGCGGGTTGCGCCGCACCGCGATCAGATCGGCGATGAGTCCCACCTTGATCGGCCCGCGCTTGTTCTCGGTCTCGCTGACCTTATAGCCGCCGATGGTCATCGCCCGAAGGATGTCGACGTTGGGAATCCCGGCCGCCTTCCAGGTCTCGATGAACTCGATGGCGATCTGACCGCGGGTCTTCCCCGGGATGTAGTAGTCGGCATCGGTCGAGAAGGTGAGCGGGACTTTGTTCTCCCAGGCGTTCTTGAGCCCCGCGACCGTCTGCCGGTAGCCCTCCGCGGTGGTGTGGCCGGTGAGCGAAATTGGGGTCTCCGTCCCGGCCCGCCAAACTCCTTTTTGGGCCATCAGCTTGTGGTTCTCGTCGTTGAGCCCAATGTCGTGGGCGATCGACCAGATCCCGGCGTCGATCGCGCGGCGGGCGCCCTCGACGGTCTGGCAGTGCCCCTCGACCTTGAGCCCAGCTTTGGCCGCCTCGCGGATGAAGAGCCGGATCTCGTCGGTGGTGTAGCCCCATGGTTTGCAGTCGACGCAAATCTTGATCACCGTCGCCCCATAGAGGGCGTTCTGGCGAACCGCCTTGACGATTTCGTCTGGGGTATCGGCGTCCAGATACTCGGGATAGACGATCTTCTTGTCGATCGCCATCTCGGGCGTCGGCCAGAACTGGCCACCCATCCCGCCGATGATGATGCCCGAGTTGATGATGGTCGGTCCAGGGATCCAGCCCTGCTCGATGGCCTTGCGGAGCGCGGCGTCGGCGTAGTTGCCGGCGTTGCCCATGTCGCGAACGATCGTGAAGCCGGCGTCGAGCATCTGGATTCCGTTCGACACCGCCTGGATGGCGCGGAGGGGAGTCCCGTCCATCACGTAGGTGAAGTAGTAGACGTTCGACTCGGGCTCGGCTTTGTAGGTGAGGGCCAGGTGGTTGTGGGCATCGACGAGGCCCGGCACTACGACCTGATCTGACAGGTCGATCACCTCGGCCCCTGTGGGAACGGTCAGACCCGGCCCGATCGCCGTGAAGCGACCTCCCTCGATCAAGATCACCTGGTTGCGAGCGACGGTCCCGGATTCGGGATCGACGAGGCTGCCGGCCCGGATCGCGGTGACTTGGGCCAAGAGGATCGATGCGGAGAGTAGCAGCGTGGCGCCAGCAAAACCTGCGAGGAGAGACTTGGTGGGCATCGTGTCACCTGGGTTTGATGGTCGCGGAATAACGACAAGTTACCCGCTTTTCTGGTTGCCGGTGCGCCTGGTGTCGACCCGACATTGGCAGCTATGGCTCCGGCTTGCGTTCCCCTTTGCGCCGAGCGTACCGTATGGGCATGCCGGACCTGGCCAAGATCTGGACCCTCGAGGAGGTCCTCGCCCTCCCCGACGACGGCAATCGTTACGAGCTGGTCGATGGCGAGCTGCTGGTGAGCCCGAGCCCGCGGGGCCGCCACCAGCGGGCAGTCTTGATCCTTTACCGCCTGGTGGACCCCTACGTCCGGCAGCATCGACTTGGCTGCGCCGGCCTGGCCGCCGCTGACATTGATCTCAAGGAACGCCAACGAGTCCAGCCGGACCTCTTCGTCGGGGCGCTGGTCAATGGCAAGGAGCCAGTCGACTGGGAGGAATGGGGCGTCCCGATCCTGATCGCCGAGGTTTTGTCACCCTCGACCGCTCGCTATGACCGGATAACCAAACGACGCCGCTACCAACGGTCCGGTGTCGACCCCTACTGGATCGTGGACCTCGATGCGCGACTGGTGGAGGTCTGGCAACCGGCTGACCTGAGTCCCCGAATCGTCGATGAGTCGTTGACTTGGCAGTCGAACTCGGTGGTCGAGCCGCTGGTGATCGACTTGCCTAGCTATTTCAGGGAGGTCTGGAGCGAATAGGCCGGCCCGTTAGAAGCGCTTGCCGAGCCGGATGAAGAGGGCCCGCCGCCCGTTGGTCGCGATGCCATGACCCACGTCGATCGGTCCAGCCGGGGTGTCGGTCCCGAGACCCAAGCGGGCGCCGCCGAGCCAGCCATCACCGTCGACACCCGGCGCCCAGGTCCGGCCGGCGGCCAGCAGGAGACGGACCTCGATGGGGCCCTTGATACCGTACCCCAGGCGCAGCGAGCCGCTCGCCTCCCGGAGTCCGCGCCGCTCGCCCAGGTGGAGCCCCGGGAATCCGTCATCGCCGCCGAGCGGAAAGGCCCACTGGGGTGGGAGGTCCTCGCCCCACCCCAGCCGGAGGGTCGGGACCATGCTCCAAGCGCGGCGGGAGACCAACCAGGTCGACGCCACGTTGGCCGAGCGAAAGCCTCCGGTCAGGGTAAGGTCACCGGCGATCTGGGGACCAGAGATCCCGGCCCGGAGCACCCGGATCGACGCACCGGCCGTGGATCGGCGCCTCGCGCTGGCGGCGTCCCACGTGGCGACGTCGAGGCCGAAACGCGTTCGCCAGGCGGTGCCGGTCGAGACTTCGATCCCGCCGTTGAATCGGGCGTCGGTGGTGGCGAGCGCTGGGAGCTCGTCGCCATTGCCGGCGAACTGGCGGACGTCCTCAGCCCCGACCCGGACGGTGGTCATCGGCGTTAGGCGCGACCAGCCGGCGTCGAGGTGCCAAAGGGCGGTACCGTACAGCTCTCGCCGGAGTTTCCCGACCGAGAGCAACAGACTGGTCTCAAGCGTGGTCCCGAAGGCCTGACGGTCGAAGATGCCAGCCCAAGCCTGGCCGCCGAGTTCGTGATCGTAGCTCAGCCCGGCGCCGCCGACCATTCTCGGCGCCGGAATCGGCTCGATCCGGAAGCTCACGGTATCGGCGTTCCCCGTGGGGTTGAGCCAAACGCCCCGGAGGGCCTCGGCCTGGGCGAGTCCGATCAACCGTTCACGAAGCCGAGCGGCATCGAGCGGGCCCTGCGGAGTCAGCTTCAGCATTCGGGCCACCAGGGTGCTGTCCGCGATGGATCCGGCCGTTAGGCTCCATCCGGCCAGTGTGCCGGGCAGCCGTGGGACCACGAGTGGCGGGCGGTACGGCAGGCAACGCCCCCGTGGGATCGTGGAGTCCGCCGCCCGGCGTCCTCGGACCAGCAGGTCCGCCACCGCTTCCCTGGAAAAATCGAGGCCGCGAAACGACTGGACGTCCGGTCGGACGTAAATGTCGTCCGGGGAGAGGATCGCTGGCCGCTGGTGGAACAGAAAGCCCAGCAGTTGATCGGCGAGGGCCAACGGCGACTCGACGTCGAGCGACTCCTTCGGCTGCTCGGTCACATCGGAGACGATCACCCGCTCGGCGCCCGCCGCCCGGGCCTGGGCGATCGGAATGTTGGCGGAGAGGCCGCCATCGACCAGCACCGCCTCCCCAACGACCACCGGCGGAAACACCAGCGGAATCGCGCTGCTGGCCCGGACCGCCCGGGCCAGGTCGCCCTCGGTCAGCACGACGGTGCTCCGATCGCGGAGGTCGGTCGCGACCGCTCGGAACGGAATCGGGAGCCGATCGAAGTTTCCTCGAGCCAGGAGATTGCCACGGAGCAGCGCGGTGTTGAGTCGCGCGTTGGGTTGGGTCTCGTCGACTACCCCAGTCTGGAACTCGAATCCACTGCGACCCCGGACCAGGAAGAGGAGCGGGATCCGTTGATCCCACGGATGGGGCGCGGTGGTCCGAAAGGGCCGGACGATTTCCGAGATCGGAAGGCGGCGGGCGAGTGAGTCGATTTGCCGAGCGGTGTAGCCGCTGGCATACATCGCTCCGACGATCGCCCCCATGCTGGTGCCGACGATCAAATCGGGCCGAACCCCAAGGCTATCGAGGACACTCAGCACCCCGATGTGAGCGAGGCCCTTGGCCCCGCCGCCGCTGAGGACCAACGCGGTCGTCGCGGGCCGGCACTCCTGCGACGCCGCGACCCGCGCCAGCATGAGGAGTGAGAAAAGGACGAGCCGCGGAGTCCGCATGGCGGGAAAGTAATGGCCTGGCCTGGGTTGCTCGCGCAAACCGGCGGTCGGAGCCATCTTTGGGGTCGGTCGCGCACTCTCAGGCCAGCCGCCATCTAGGAGGTGCCCGTTGCGGGCCTTCGTCGTTACGCTTGGACTCCTTGCGACTGGCGCCACATCGATCGCCGGGCAATCGGCCCGTCTCGGTACCCTAACGTTCCCCAATTCCGGGGCAGCGGGCGCCCAGCCTGACTTCATCCGCGGAGTGCTCTACCTCCATAGCTTCGAGTACGCCGCCGCGGCGGAAGCCTTCCGCGGGGCCCAGACCAAAGATCCCGGGTTCGTGATGGCGTATTGGGGTGAGGCGCTGAGCCACACCCACCCGATCTGGAACGAACAAAACCTCCCCGCCGCCCGCGCCGTGCTCGACCGGTTGGCGTCGACGCGAGCGAGCCGCGCCGCCAAGGCAGCGACCGCGAGGGAACGGGCCTGGCTCGAGGCGGTCGAGACCTTGTACGGCGACGGCAGCAAGGAACGCCGAGATACGCTCTACGCCAGAGCAATGGAGCGGGTCGTGGCCGACCACCCCGACGACGAGGCCCGGGTCTTTCACGCGGTGGCGATGATGGGCTTGAGTCGAGGGGTGCGCGACCTCGCGACGTACATGGCGGCCGGCGCGGTGGCCCTCGACGTGTTTGCCCGCCAGCCCGACCATCCGGGCGCCGCCCACTACGTGATCCACGCATTCGACGACCCGATCCACGCGCCCCTCGGCCTCAACGCGGCCCGAGCGTACTCGACGATCGCGCCAGGGGCTGCCCACGCCCAGCACATGACCACGCACATCTTCCTGGCGCTCGGGATGTGGCCCGAGGTAATCTCCCAGAACACCGTGGCGTCGGGACCCGATCGGGGCAAATGGCAAGCGGGCCATTATACCTATTGGCTCCATTACGGTCTCCTCCAGGCCGGCCGGGTCGAGGAGGCCGGGTCGCTGATGGCCGACCTCCGAGCCCACCAAGGACCCGACGCGCCCGCCTACCAGCGAAGCCACCTGGCGATCACCCGCGCCCAGCAGGTGATCAGTGGCGAACGGTGGGACGATCCATCGTTGGCCTGGGCCATCGGTCTGACCGGGGCCCCCCCGGTCGCACGGGCCGTCGACGCCTTCGCGCGAGGCTACGCCGCGGTTCGAGCCGGCGACGCGGCAAAGGCGTCGTCGGCCGTCGCGGAGATCGATGCGATCGATAGTGGACCGGGCCTCGCCTCCATGCCCGCGCTCCTCGCCAAGGAACTGAAGGCGGCGATCGCCCACGCGGCCGGAGCGCGAGTCGACGCCGAGCGGATGCTGCGCGAGGTTGCCGAGGCCTCTGCCGCATTGCCGGCGGAATTTGGCCCCCCCGACTTCGTGAAGCCGCCGTACGAGCTGCTCGGCGAGTGGCTTCTGGAAGCCAATCGGCCGATGGAGGCGAAACAAGCCTTCGTGAGGGCGCTGGCCCTGATGCCGGGACGGCTGCTGTCGACTCGGGGGCTCTCGCGGGCGGAAACCCGGCTGGCGGGCGGCGACAAATGAGTCCGCGGTCGAGCGTCGTTCGCGGGAGCAATCCGACATGCTGAGGGACCTGTTCGACCGGCTCGGCGCGCTGCCGACCGCCGCGGTGGTGGCCCTCGTTGCGGTGCTCCTGATTCAGCTCGGGCTCCAGGTCTTCGGCCTCATCGACCTGGCGAGGCGACCGCGAGTGCCGGGCGGTCGGAAATGGGTGTGGGCCGTCGTCATCGTAGCCGGAAATCTGGTCGGGGCGCTCGTCTACCTCGCGTTAGGCAGGTCGGTGCCGCCCATTGTCGACGACCGGGGCGGCGTGGGGAGCGCCGGCACCCGTCAGCAGGCGCTCGATAAGCTCTACGGCGATCGCGACCGCTGATGACCGTGGCGGCGGTGGAGATCCGCGACCTCACCAAGCGGTTCGGGGCCGCCACCGCGCTCGATCGGGTGAACCTGGCGGTGCCGGCGGGATCGGTATCCGGATTCTTGGGGCCGAACGGGGCGGGGAAGACCACCCTGCTCCGGATTCTCACCGGACTGGCGCGACCCTCCTCGGGCTCCGCGACCGTGCTCGGGTCCGACCTGCGTGCCATGGGCCCCTCCCTCCGCCGCCGGATCGGTTTTCTTCCGGATGTTCCCGGCTTCTATCCCTGGATGACCGCCGCCGAATTCCTCCGATTCGCGGGCCGGCTGTTCGGCCTCGACGGAGCGAGGTTGGCTGACCGGGTGAGCAGCCTGCTCGATTTGGCCGGACTGGCCCGAGTCGGGACCCGGATCGGCGGCTACTCCCGGGGAATGAAACAGAGGCTTGGCGTGGCGCAGGCCCTGATCAACGCGCCCGAACTGCTGCTGCTCGATGAGCCCACCAGCGCCCTCGACCCCATCGGCCGCCGCGAGGTGCTCGAGATGATCGCCTCGCTCCGGGGGCGGACGACGGTCTTTTTTTCGACCCACATTTTGGCCGACGTCGAGCGGGTCTGCGATACCGTCGCCATTCTCGATCGCGGTCGGATCGCGATCAGCGCCACTGTGGCCGAGCTGAAGCGACGGACCACCGCCGAACGAGTGACCGTCGAGATCGAGGGCGACCCGCAGCCGCTGGCCGATCGAATCGCGGGGGCCCCCTGGCTCGGCGGTTGTGAGCGCGACGGCTCGCTCCTTCGGCTCAAGGTCTCCGACCGCCAGGCCGCCGCTCGGGCGGTGCCTGAAGCGGTCGCGGCCCTGGGACTGGGGCTCCGGCGGTTCGAGTCCGACGAAGTGACCCTCGAAGACGTCTTCGTCGAGATCGTCGGAGGCGGCCCGCGATGACGGGTTTCGCGGCCTTTCTGTCCAAGGAGCTTCTCGAGATTCGCCGAACCTGGCGAATCTGGGTGATTCCCGGGATGCTCCTGTTCTTTGGAATCACGAGCCCGATCGTAGCTTTGATGACGCCCTCGTTGGTCGCCGGGCTCGCCGGCTCGCAGCCGGGCCTGGTGATTCAAATCCCCGACGCGACAGCCGCCGACGGATACGGCCAGTTTCTCAAGAACCTGAGCCAGCTGGTGACGCTGGCGATCGTCATCGCCGGTGCGGGTCTGGTCTCGACCGAGCGGTCGTCCGGCACCGCTCTCCTGGTGCTCACCAAGCCGATATCCCGCGGGGCTTTCCTGGCGGCCAAGCTGGTGGCGGAGCTGCTCCTGGTTTCGTCTTTCACGGTGATCGCGGCGGTGCTCTGTTTCGGGGTGACCCGGATGGTGTTTCCGCCAGCCGCCGCCGGGTCGTTCTTCGCCGCCGTCGGACTCTGGCTCGCCTCGGCGATGCTCTTGGTGTCGATGATGATGCTGTTTTCCGTGCTCTTCCCCTCGCGCGGCGCGGCGGCGGGGGTGGGCCTCGGGTACCTGTTTCTGACCTTGCTGGTGTCGATCTGGCCGCCGGCGGTGCGGTATTCCTTCGTGGGTCTTGGCGATACGGTTGCCAAAGTGCTGGGGTCGCGCCCCGCCGAGGTCGGCTGGCCTCTGGCAACCGCGGCGATCGTCGCGGTGGTCGCCGTGGCCCTCGCCATCCGGCTCTTCGAGCGACAGGAGCTGTGAGGCGGCCGCGGGGTCCGCATGCTTCCCCTCCTCCGGAGCCGCGCGATGACCATTCACGACATGACCGTGCGGGCCATCGACGGTCGCGAGCACACTCTGGCCGAGTATCGCGGCAAGGTGCTCCTGATCGTCAACGTCGCGAGCCAATGCGGATTTACGCCTCAGTACCGGGGACTCGAGGATCTCTACCGGCGCCTGGGCAAGCGCGGCTTGGTGGTACTCGGTTTTCCCTGCGACCAGTTCGGCCACCAAGAACCGGGTACCGAGGCCGAGATCGTGGAGTTCTGCGGGCTCCACTACGACGTGACCTTTCCGATGTTCGCCAAAATCGAAGTCAACGGCAATGGCGCCCACCCGCTTTATCGCCACCTCAAGGACGCCCGCAAAGGGGTTCTGGGGACCAAACGCATCAAATGGAACTTCACCAAGTTCCTCGTCGATGCCCGGGGCGAGGTCGTCGGGCGATACGGTCCCCGCGACAAGCCCGAAACCATCGAGCCCGACATCGTTCGTCTTCTCGAGGCGTCGTGAGAGGCGGCTCCCCGCCCGGCGCCGGGCTACCGATCGGCCGTTCCCGTCGCCACTCTTAGCAACCAGCCAGTCTCGGGGATCTGATGCCGAAGCCAGCCGTGCTCGTCTTTCTCGCGGCGTCCATCGTTGCCTGTCGGGCCGCCTCGCCTCAAGGCCCGGCACCCCGTTCGTCGACCCCCGCGTCGACCCCCGGCGTCCTCCGGATCGACACTGTCGCGGTGGGCCTCGAGCATCCGTGGGCCCTGGAGTTCCTCCCCGACGGCCGGATGGTGGTGACCGAGCGGTCCGGTCGGCTTCGGATCGTCAGCACCACCGGTGCCCTGTCGCCGCCGGTCGGCGGAGTTCCGGCGGTTGCCGCGCAGGGGCAGGGCGGGCTCTTGGACGTGGCGCTCGACCCCCAGTTCGCCGACAACCATCTGCTGTATCTCTCCTACGCGGAGCCGGGCAAAGGCGGCACGAGTGGGACGTCGGTGGCTCGGGCCCGGTTGATCGACGACCGGCTCGACAACCTCCAGGTCATTTACCGGCAGACCCCCAAGTATCGGGGCGGAGGGCATTTCGGCTCCCGCCTGGCCTTCAGCCGCGACGGCAAACTGTTCGTGACGCAAGGAGACCGGATGAACTGGCGGGACAGCGCCCAGTCACTCACCGCCGGCAACGGCAAGGTGATCCGGATCAATCCGGACGGCACCGTCCCACCGGACAATCCCTTCGTCGGTCGGGCCGGCGCATTGCCACAGATCTGGTCGCTTGGTCACCGAAACGTCCAGGCGGGGACGATCGACCCCGTGACCGGGGAGTTGTGGACGGTGGAGCACGGGGCGCGCGGCGGTGACGAACTGAATCGCCCCGAAGCCGGGAAGAACTACGGGTGGCCGGTCATCACCTACGGCATCGATTATTCCGGTGTCAAGATTGGCATCGGCGCGGAGAAGGAGGGGATGGAGCAGCCGGTCTACTACTGGGATCCGGTCATCGCCCCCTCCGGTATGACGATCTATACCGGCGAGGCCTTTCTCGAATGGAAGGGCAATATTCTGATCGGATCGATGACCCCAGGCGCTCTGGTTCGCCTGGTGATGGCCAACGGCCGGGTCGCTCGGGAGGAGCGGTATTTGGGGGAGCTCGGAGAGCGGATCCGAGACGTCCGCCAGGGGCCGGACGGACTCCTCTACCTGGTGACCGACAGTTCGGATGGGCGAGTGCTCCGAGTGTCGCCGTCACGGACTCGCTGAGCGGGGGCGACGCCCGCCCGTTAGGGGCCAATCGCGGTCGCGCCGAGTGGCTGGCCCTCGACCCGGTCGATCACCCCCGGTCGGCTGCCGCGGCCGGTGCCGGGAAGGTTGTTCGGCGAGCCGGCGTTCCGGGTGCCGGCCCGCGCCTGCAACTGAACCGTCCCGGCCGGCGCCGCTTCCACCGCTTTCAGGTAGGCGTTGGGGTCGTGTTCGAGGGCGCCCGCGGGCAGGGACTGGTACAACTCGCCCATGTCCCGCCGAATCATCTCGTGATAGAACTCGGGTAGCTGGTCCGTCTCGCCGTCCATGTAGTGGCGGACCGAGCGGTCGCTGTCGAGCAGGCGCCGGATGCTGGTGTGGTATTTGACCCGGCCGAACCCTTCGGAAGAAACCCCCCGAACCACGTTCATCCATTTCGGAATGATGGCCGGTGTCCCCCGGAATCGCCGAGCGATTGCGCCCCACGTGAATGAGTAGCTGGTGAGATCCACGAGGCGGTCGTAGAACTCCGGCCAGGCGTAGTTCTTGGGCCGGACGTTCATGGCGTGGTTGTTGTTGAGGAAAAAGAAGGGGAACGGCAGAACCCGTCCCTGGCGCTGATACTCGAGGTTCAGTGGGGCGGCCTGGCCAAAGGAAGACAACAGCGAGTAGGCCGGGAACGCTCCGGGTGCCAGATCGAGGAACTTCTTCGTCAATTCGAACGGCTCGGCGCCCTCGTCGCAGTCGAGCCCCAACACAAAGTTGGTCTGGATATACGGGATGTAGCGAAGGATCAGGTTCACGTGCTCGGCAACCTGTTTGACCTTGTCGAGCCCCGTCCGGGTGGTCTTCGACTTGTTGCCCATGTCATACCACGACTCGATCCCCGGCAGGATCGCCTGGAATCCATTCTTGCGAAGGCGAGCCAAATGGGGTTCGGAGAGAAGCGAGAGGCTGCTCTCCGCGACGTGTCGCATCCGGCCCGGCGGCACGGCGGCCTCGATGGCTGCCATCGAGTCGTCGAACCGGACCCCGAAGTTGGGATCATGCCACCCGACGATCGGATTGCGGTGCTTGGTGAGCAGGAATGCCAGGTCGTCTCGCAACTGCTCGAAGCCGAGCGGCTGGTAGGGGACCGTGGAGTCGATGCAGAAACTACAGGTGTAGGGGCAGCCCAGACTGGCGATCATCGGGACGATCTTGATGGTAGGCGCCTTGGCGAGGGTCGCCTCGACGTACTTCCATCGTTCGGGCAGGCTTGGCAAATCGGCCGGTTGCCGATCGGCGAACAGATGCCGGCCGAGCGGCCGGTGGGGCGCCCGCTCCTGGAGTACCTCGGTGATGATAGCCTTGTCGGTGAACCCGAGCACATAGTCGAAGTATTTCTGGGCGTCCTCCGGATAGCAGCGAGCATGCGGTCCGCCGATGACCGTCACCGCGCCCCGCTGCCGGAATCGATTGCTGAGGGCGTAGGCGAGGAGGGCGGACTGGGTGAACGCTCCGACGAACACCAGGTCGAGGTCGGCCGGGAATGCGTCCGTCAGGTTTTCCCGTCCCGTGTAGCAGACGAAATGGACTTCATGTCCTAGCTGTTCACACCAGACCGCGATCGCCTGAGGCATGAAGCTGGCCAGATTGGGATTCATGACCCGGCCGTAGAGGGACGGGTTGGGACTCTTGGTCACGAGATCGAGAACGCCGATACGCAATCGGGGCAGGGAACCTCCTCGGCATGGTGCTGACGATTGGATTGTAGCACCTCCGTCGGCAACGGGCTAGCGCCACCCCCCGGCCATCACCCGTCCACCGAGGACCCCCTGCCCGTGGGCCAGGCGCACCGATATCTTCGAAAGGACTACTCCGGACGAATTCTTTGGCCGATTTGCGCAGCCAACTCGAGACGGCGATCGGATCCAGCTACCGCCTCGAGCGGGAGCTGGGCGGCGGCGGCATGAGCCGGGTCTTCCTGGCCGAGGAAGTCGCTCTCGGCAGGCGGGTGGTCATCAAAGTCCTCCCGCCCGAAATGGCGGCCGGCGTCAACCAGGACCGGTTCCGCCGCGAGATCCAGCTCGCCGCCAAGCTCCAGCACCCCCACATCGTCCCGCTGCTTTCGGCCGGTTCGGCCGGCGATCTCCTCTGGTACGTGATGCCCTTCATCGAGGGCGAGTCGCTGCGGGTCAAGCTCGGGCGCGAGGGGGAACTGCCGGTCAAAGAGTCGCTCCAGATTCTCCGCGAGATCGCCGACGCCCTTTCCTATGCCCACGATCACGGCGTGGTCCATCGCGACATCAAGCCGGATAACGTCTTGGTCAGCGGCCGCCACGTAATGGTCACCGATTTCGGGGTGGCCAAGGCGGTGAGCGAGTCGACCGGGGGGCAGTCGCTCACCTCCCTCGGCCTGGCTCTGGGCACGCCGGCCTACATGGCGCCCGAGCAGGCCGCGGCCGACCCCCATGTCGACCACCGGGCCGACCTCTACGCGATGGGGGCGCTGGCCTATGAGCTGCTCGCGGGCCGCCCGCCGTTCGCGGGCCTGAGTCCCCAGTCCGTCCTCGCCGCTCACGTGACCCAATCCCCCGAGCCGCTGGCCAGCTTGCGGCCCTCGGTTCCACCCGCCCTCAACGCGCTGGTGATGCGGTGCCTCGAGAAGCGTCCCGCCGATCGGTGGCAGCGGGCCGAAGAGTTGATGCCCCACCTCGAGGCGATGTTGACTCCGAGCGGAGGGACCGCCGCCACGGGGGCGATTCCGGTGACTTCGAGCGCGGTGCCGGCGCCACCGGCCCATCCAGGACGGGTGGCGGCCCTATTCGTGCTCGGGTCGGCTGGGATGCTGGGGTTGGTATGGGCCGTGGTTCGGTTCGCGGGACTCCCGACCTGGGTCTTCGGGGCGGCGATTGCGCTGCTCGCGATCGGTCTCCCGATCATGCTCTTCGCAAGCCGCTCGGAGCGGCGGCGCGCCGTCGCTCAGCAAACGGGCGTCGTTACCCTGACGCCGACCGGTCCATTGGCGCCGATCTCCACCTACCGGGGCGCGCTTCGGGGCGGAGCGCTCGCTTTCGTCGGGTTGGCGGCGGCGGCGGCTGGGTTCATGGGCCTCCGGGCCGCCGGGGTCGGGCCGTTCGCGACGCTGGTGAGTTCGGGGGTGCTCAAGCATCGTGACGGTCTGGTGATCGCCGACTTCGACAACCGGTCGTCCGATTCAACGCTCGGACAATCGGTGACCGAGGCCCTCCGGATCGACTTGGCCCGCTCGCCGGTAGTCAGGCTGCTGGAGAGCGGCGACGTCGCCGCGGCGCTGACCCGGATGCAGCGGGAGCCCATCGCCCGGCTGAGCCCGGAGGTCGCCCGGGAAGTGGCCGAGCGGGAGGGCGCCAAGGCGGTGGTGACCGGCGAGATCGCCCCGTTAGGCGCCGGGTTCGTCCTCACCGCCCGGGTGATCGCCGTGAGCGATGGAAAGACCCTCCTGGCCGAGCGTGAGACGGCCGACGGTGCCGGTGGGCTGATCGGCGCGGTCGACCGCCTTTCCCGGAAGCTTCGGGAAGGAATCGGTGAATCGCTCCAGTCGATTCGGGCGGGGCAACCACTGGAACTGGTCACCACCGGCTCGCTCGAGGCGCTCCGGCAATACACCCAGGCCGAGCGGGCCGCCGACCTGCTGAGCAACGAGGACGCGGTCCGGTACCTCGGTGAGGCGATTCGACTCGACTCGACCTTTGCGATGGCCTGGCGGAAGCTCGCGGTCGTGCTCGCCAACCAGAACATCGATCGGGCCCGAGAGCTCGAGGCAGTCAACCGGGCCTACCTTCTGAGGGGGCGGCTCCCGGAGCGGGAACGGCTGTTGACGACGGCGTACTACCACGGAACGATCACGCTCGACCGCGATCAGGAGATCGGCGCCTATCGCCAGGTGATCGAGCGATGGCCGGACGACGTCACCGCCCTCAACAACGTCGCGATTGCCTACAACGCCGGCCACCAGTTCACCGACGCCGAGCGGTCCACCCGCCGGGGGCTCGAGATGGCGCCTAACGTCGGTGTGCTGTGGTTCAATCTGGTCGAGGCACTGATCGGCCAGAGCCGGTTCCCAGCGGCGGACTCGGTGCTCGTTCAATGGGCCCGCCACAGTCCCGGCTCCCGCAATCGGTACCTGGCCCGTTTCCGGCTCGCCTTTGCCGAGGGCGACTACCAGAAAGCCAGCCTCTGGGCCGACTCGGTGGCTGGGGGTGACCAGGTGGGACTTCAAGCCCTCGGGCGGCAACAGCGGGCCTCGCTGGCGGCGTTGGCAGGCCGTCCCAACGAGGCCGAGCGGTTCGGGCGGGAGAGCATCGACATTAATCGGCGCCGGGGCGCCATCGCCAACGCTTACAATACCGCCGCGATCGTGTTTGGCTCGGACCTCTGGCTCCGCAACCGACCGGACGCAGCCCGTCGGCGGATGGATTCGCTCCTCGCGGCACTCCCCATTGATTCGCTGCCGCCCGCCAACCGCCCCTACCTCAACTTGGCGGAGTTCTACGCCAAGGCGGGCGACCTGACGCGGGCCAAGCGATTCTACCAGACCTGGGAGCAGGCCTTACCGCCGGCGCTGCGCGCCAATGAGCCACTGCGATTTCAGAGCCAGGGGTTGATCGCGCTCGGCGACAATCGACCGCGCGACGCGATCGCCGCGCTCCGCTCCTTCCAGGAAGTCGACGGGTGTCGGGTCTGCTGGCAGTGGGAGATTGGCCAAGCCTACGAGGAGCTGCAGCTACCCGACTCCGCGCGAGTGGCCTACGAGGCCCTGGCAACGCTGCCCGAACCGGGAACCGTGGGCCGCCATTTCACGTTACCGCCCACCCTCCAGCGACTGGGCGAACTCGCGGAAACGCGGGGGGACAAGAAGGCGGCGATCGACTACTACACTCGGCTCCTCGATCTCTGGCGGCAGGCTGAGCCGGAGCTTCAGCCACGCGTCAAGGAGATCAAGCGACGGATCGGGGACCTGGCCGGCGAACCGCGCTCGTAAGACGCTCCATCCGGCTCAGCGGGGGGCCTTGAGCAGCTGCGGTCGTTGCTCCGGTCCCGGGGCGAACAGCAGCTCACCGCGTTCCGTGGCATGGATCCCGTGAACGCCGGTGGCGTTGGCGTAACCAGCCACGTTCCCGGTTAGGCGATTGACCTGGATGAGCCACCCGGGCGACAGATTCGGCTGGTGGGGATCCTGGGAACCGAGCCAGACGACCCCCGGTGCCAGCGCGAGTGAGAACGTTTTGCCGTACTTCGGCCACTCGCCGAGAAACTTGCCCTCCAAGTCGAAGCGCTGGACTCGGGCGTTCTCTCGATCGGCCACGTAGATGACACCTTGCTCATCGACGACGATCGAATGCGGCAGCCGGAATTCCCCCGGGCCCCTTCCCGGCCGACCCCACTCGCGGACCAACCGGCCGTCGGCGGTGTACTCCATGATTCGGGCGTTCCGATACCCATCGGCCACGAATACCCGCCCCCCGGGCCCGAAGCCGACATCGGTCGTTCCACAGAACGCAGTCTCGCAATCTTTCGGCACCCCGCCGACCGAGATCTCCAACAACGTGGTCCCGTCGGGCCGGTACTTGGTGACGAGCGAGCTCTTTGCATCGGCGGTCCAGACGTTGCCATCCGGATCGATCCGGATGCTGTGTGGTGTCTGGTAGCGGTCCTTCCCCCAGGAGCGGACCACGCGCCCCTGACGATCGACGACCACGATCGGATCGGCCTGTTTGCCCCGCTGCAGGAGGTAGATCAACCCCTCGCGGTCGGTGACGATCCAGGACACCATTCCCAGCTCCCAGCCGGGTGCCGGCGCCACGATGCTGATCGGGCTCGATTCGAGTGACGCGCGCGGCGACTGCCGGATGATCTCGCCCAGTGCCGCCGAATAGGCCTCAGGCGTCATCTGGGTCGGCTGTTGCCCAGCCAACAGCGCCGGAAGGGCGGTCCATGCGGCTCCCGTCGCGAGTCCCGTGGCGAGCAAGCGCTTCCATCGTGATGAGTCGGTCACCACTCCACCAGTTGGCCGACGCCCCGACGCTCGGCCTCCCGAAGGATGAAATCGGCCGACACCAAGTCCTCGGCCACCATGCCGAGCGACTTGAAAAGGGTGATGTCGTCGGGCGAGGATCGGCCCGGCACTCGCCCCGTTAGCACCTCGCCGATCGACCCGACGATGTGGTCGTCGCCGACGGCGCCGGCCTCCTTGGCGCGGCGAAAGTCGCCCGCCAACTCCAGGGCGCTGTCCTTGAAGTCGACGAACAGCCGGGCCCGGGCGATGGTTTCGATGTCGATCTCGGACGTCGTCGGAATGCTCGACCCCACGACGTTGAGATGCTGGCCCGGGCGGAGCCAGCGAGCCTCGAAGAAGGGCTCTTTGGCGGCGGTGGTGGTGCAGAGCACGTCGCCCGCCACCGCGGCCGCTTGCGCCGTCGGAACCGCGGTGATCTCGACCTCGTGGTGGGCCGACTCGACGGCGGCGAATCGTTCGGCCTTGGCGAGGTCGCGGCCCCACACCACGACCCGTTCGAACGGTCGCACCTTGGTCACCGCCTCGAGATGGGTGTGGGCCTGCTCCCCGTACCCGAAGATGGCCAGGGTCCTGGTGTCAGGTCGGGCCAGGGCGTCGGTGGCGACCGCTGTCGCGGCGGCGGTCCGGATCGCGGTAATCTCGCGGCCGTCCATGATCGCTCGCGGGGCGCCGTTCTTGGTCTCGAACAGGTGAACGAACCCCTGGTGGGACCCGAACGCGGTCCCGAAGTTGGCGGGGAAGACGGACATCACCTTGATCCCCAGCCACTCGGGGTCGCCGGTGTATCCCGGCATCATGCTGAGGAGCCCCCGGCGATCGGGAAGGTAGAGGGCTTGGCGGATCGGCTGGATGGCCTGGTTGGTGGCTACGAGGGACATCGCCTGGCGCATCAGCTCGATGCAGCGGTCGATCGGGAGGAGCGATCGGACGGCGGCGGCGTTGAGGACCCGGATTTGCATTGCCAGAAGGACGGGGTTGCTTCGCCGGGTGTCAAGGTCGCCGGTGGGTCACTGGGGGGGCTCACGGGGTGGCGATCGGGGGATACGCGGGCGACCGCGGGCACCGAGAACACGGCGCGCATTCGGTCCGCTCATGGTGGCGGTGCCGCTCCGGACGTCCCCGCCTCAAGGATTTCGGGACTCGTCGCAGGCCAGCATGGACAACCGACCATCGGGCCCGATAGCTTGGGACGCTCGCTCGCCAGCAGCCCCACGCCGACCGGATCCTCGCCGATGCGGAATCCCCCGTTCGTCAACGTTAGGCTCGGCCTTGCCGGCCTCCTATTCGCCGGAACCCTCGTCGCTCAGGGCACGCCGGTCACCGATGAGGCCCCCAAGCCCACTCATCCGGTTCGACTCGAGCCGAGCCATTTCGCCCCGATGCGCGACGGGGTCAAGCTATCCTCCGATCTCTACTTCCCGGCCGATCTGAACGGCCGGTTGCCGACGGTGTTGATCCGGACTCCTTACAACAAGAAAACTTTTCGGCTCGAAAAGGGGGTTGCCCGGTGGCTCGCCGGGCACGGGTACGCGGTGGTGGTGCAGGATGTTCGCGGTAAGTACGAGTCCGATGGGCTCTTCACGACCTCGGCCAACGACCGGAACGACGGCTTCGACACCATGTCGTGGATCGCGGCGCAGCCGTGGACCACCGGCAAGATCGGCACCTACGGCTGCTCCTATCAGGGCGAGGACCAGGTCCAGCTGGCCGCGATGCGCCACCCGAACCACGCCGCCGCGATTCCCCAGGCGGCCGGCGGGATCATGACCTACTTCGGCGCCTGGAATGGCGGCGCGATCGAGTTGGTATCGCTGGTTGCCTGGTACCGAACCGCCGGGGTCAAGCGGCACCCCAAGCTCTCGCCCGATCTGCCTCGCGACGAGTACCTCGCCTATGCGCCCTACTTCAACTTCGGGGTGACGGTGCCAGACGTGCCGGTTCGAACGCTGGCGGACATGTTGCCGATCGCCGGGATCACCGAGATGGCGGGCTCGCCGCCTAACGATTGGCGTGATTTCGTCTCCCACCCCCCCGAGGACCCGTTCTGGAAGGCGTTCGGCTATATCGAGCCGAGCGACAGTTTTGCGGTGCCGGCCCTCCACGTCAACTCGTGGTACGATCCCGCGGTCGGCTGGACCGGCGTCCTCTTCAACCAGATGCGGACCAACGCCACCAGCGCGGCGGGTCGGGACCATCAGTATCTCCTGATCTCGCCCGCGGCGCACTGCGGTTCGGAGCGGGGGGCGGCCGAGAAGACGGTGGTCGGGGAACGCGATCTCGGCGATACCAGGTTCCCCTGGTTCGGCACCTACCTGAAGTGGTTCGATCACTGGCTCAAGGGGGTCGACAACGGTGTCACTGCGATGCCCAAGGTCCAGTACTACGCCATGGGTCGGAATCGGTGGCAGTCCGCGGCCGATTTCCCGTTGGCGGCACCGACCGCGTTCTATCTTCATAGCGACGGCCGCGCCAACAGCCGGTTCGGGACGGGAACCCTGTCGCTGGTCAAGCCCCGGACCGAGCCGCCGGACCAATACGTCTACGATCCGGCGAACCCGGTGCCGTCGAGAGCCGGGCCGATTTGCTGCACCTTCTCGAACGAGCCGGCCGGGGCCGTCGATCAACGCGAGATCGAGGCCCGCCACGACATCCTCGTCTACACCTCGGAGCCCCTCGATCGGGAGACCGAGATCACCGGATCGGTGACGGCGGTGCTGTACGTCTCGTCGTCGGCCAAGGACACCGACTTCACCGTCAAGCTGCTCGACGTCCTTCCGGACGGCACCGCGTTCAACCTGCAGGAAGGGATCAAGCGAGCCCGCTATCGGGACGGGTATCGGAGCCCCCGAATGATGGAGGCCGGCGGGGTCTACCGGGTCGAGGTGGATCTCCAGGCCACCAGCAACGTCTTCCTCCCGGGCCATCGGATCAGGGTGGAGGTGTCGAGCAGCAACTTCCCTCGGTTCGACCGAAACCTGAATACCGGCGGAGTGAACTGGAACGAGACCACCTGGGTCACGGCCACCAACACCATTCACCACTCGGCCAAGTATCCGTCGCAGATCCTGTTGCCGGTGAGGTCGGCGGATCGGTGAATCGCGGCGATCAGGGCGTCATTCGGCCAGTCGCTGAAGCAGCGGGAGTAGCGCCCTGGGATCCTCGACGTGAGCGTTGTGGCCGAGCCCGGGGACAATGACTGGATCCGGCACCAGTCGGTGGAGTTGATCCTCCCGGCACATCGGATCCCGCTCGCCGGCGGCGAGGATCACCAGAGCCCGCGATCCGCCGAGCAGGCTTGGCATGTCCGGCGCACCGATCCCGAACAGGGCTGGGTCGAAGGCCAGCCGCCACCCGCTGGCGTCGCGCAACAGGGCGGCATCGGGCACCGCGTCGGGCGCCAGCAGTCCCTGGAGCCCGGCGACTTTGAGGTGCCGTTCCGCCGCCTCGCTTCGAGTCGGATAAAGGGAATTCGGCCGGGTCGAGAGCGCCCGCGCCCTCGCCAGTTCCTCCGCCGTCCAGACGACCTTGATGCCCAGCCCGCAAACCGCGGTGACCGGCACTCCGATCGATCCGGCTGCGAGGGCGAGCGCGACCACCCCACCCATCGAATGGCCGAGCACGGCGACCCGGCTTGCCGGCGGCACCGCCTGAGCTACCGCGGCGGCGAGCCGTTCGAACGAGTATTCAGGGAGCGGGGCCGACCTCCCATGCCCCGGCAGGTCCGGCGTGACCCAGCGGCCCGGCCACCTCCCGGGGAGCCGTTCCTCGAGGCCGTTCCAGACATCGCCGGTGGCTCCGAGGCCGTGCAACAGCAAGAGTACCGGATCGCCGGCACCGCCCTGCCTAACGCGCAGTGCCGCACCTGGCCCGGTCATCCCGAGCTGCGCGACCAGCGCACCGGCAGTCGCTTGACGCCCCGCTGGAAGTTGGAACGCAGGTATGCCGGCCTGCCGTCGTACTCCAACGAGCCCATTTGTGCCAGCACCTCCGCGAACAGCGCCCGCATCTGGACCCGCGCGAGCTGAGCGCCGAGACAGAAATGGGGACCATACCCGAAGGTGAAGTGGGGGTTGGGATGGCGGCGGATGTCGAGTCGGTCCGGGTCGGCGAACACCGCCTCGTCGCGGTTGGCGGAGGTGAAGGACACCACCACTTTGTCCCCCGCGCGGATTCCGACACCACCGAGGCGACAGTCCGATGCCGCCGTCCGACGGAACGTCATCACCGGCGTCCACCAGCGAAGCAACTCCTCGACCGCGCCGGGAAGCAGCGTCGGGTCGGTCCGCAACTCATCTTGGATCGCAGGATGGTCCAGCAGCCCGATGCAGGCCCCGGGCAGCCCGTTCCGGAGGGTCTCGTTGCCGGCGACGGCGAACAGCCAGAACATGTTCTCGAACTCTTCGACCGACAGTTGGCCGCCATCATCGTCGACCTGGGCGAGGAGGATCGACATCACGTCGGCTCCCGGGCGGCGGCGCTTTTCTTCGGCGAGGAGGTGGGCGTAGGTGTAAAGGTCGGCCATCCCTTCCCGAGTGCGCGGGTCAGGCATCGATCCATCCGGGCCGGGCGATGGGCGGTGGCGGAGTGCCTCCCGCGCCATCGACGTTCCGGTGGTGGCGTCAAACTCGGCGGACGTGGCATAGTCCGCGTCCTGGTAACCGATCACCCGGTTCGACCAGTCGAAGAGCAGCATTCGGTCCTCGGCCGGGACCCCGAGGACCTCCACCAAAGTCAGAAGCGGCAGCTCGGCGGCGACGTCCTTGGCGAAGTCGCAGCGGCCACTCGTCGCGGCGCCGACGGCCCGGGCCACGATCGCGCCGGCGTGGGCCCTGATCCGATCTTCGAGCTGACCGACGGCTCGGGGCGTAAACGACTTGGTTAGCAGCCGCCGAAGCCGGGAATGCTCGGGCGGATCCATGTTGAGCATCATCCGGCGGACGTAGCGGAGCGCGTCGGGGGTGGCAGGGTCCCGGATCTGAGTCCCACCGAGCGCCGAGGAGAAGAGCTGCGGCTGGGTCATCACCTCGGCGACGTCGGCGTGGCGAAGCACCAGCCAGAATCCAGGCCCGCCCGGCCAACCGAGGACCGGTCGTTCCTCGACCCAGACGACGGGTTGGTGGCGCCGGAGCCTCGCCAGCGCGTCGAAGGGGACCCCGTCGGCGTAGGTCGAAGGGTCGAACACGGCATCGGTATCGATCTCGAGAGAACTCTTTGGCGCGCCCGCCGGAGGACCAGGTCGACTGTCGTTGGACGTTGTCATTAGCAGTCTCCGAACCATGCAAAGGCTCAGCACCGAGGTGGCCGCCAAAGGATCTCGGCGCTCACCCGGGCTGGATCCACCTGGCCGGTGAGCGCGAGGGCCATGGTGACTTCGCGGTGGAGGATCTCGAGCACCCGCGATACTCCAGCCGCCCCCGCGACGCAGAGGCCATAGAGATACGGCCGGCCGATGAGCACGGCGCTGGCCCCGAGCGCCAGGGCTTTGACCACATCGGTGCCACGACGGATGCCGCCATCCATGAGCACGGGGCACCGTCCGTCAACAGCCCGAACCACATCGGGCAGGGCGTCCAGGGTCGCGAGACTGGTGTCCAGATTGCGGCCACCATGGTTGGAGACGATAATGCCGTCGACCCGGCGTTGAATCGCTTCGGCCGCATCCTGAGGGTGAAGAATCCCTTTCAAGACGATCGGCAAGGACGTGATCGATCGCAACCAGTCGAGATCAGACCAGGTCACCGGATTGCCGGAACTGCCGTACTGCGACTGGCCAAGGCGAAAGTGCGGCGTCACGAGCCCCTTTGGCAGGTCGAACTGAACCCGTTCCGGGCGATTCCGGGGACCGTAGGTCGGAGAGTCGACCGTGACGCAGAGCACCCGACAGCCCGCCGCGACTGCCCGCCGAACCTGCTCCTCGGAGAAGCCGCGATCGCGGTCCAGGTAGAGCTGGAACCAGAGCGGCCCGGTGGTCGCCTTGGCAACGTCCTCGATGGCGGTGGTGGTGGCGCTGCTCACGACCATGGTGGTGTTGCGAGCTACGGCACCTCGGGCCACCGCCAGTTCCCCCTCTGGGTGGATAACGCGATGATAAGCGGCCGGCGCGAGGAGCACCGGGTACGGATGGTCTTGTCCGAACAGCCTGATGCTGGTCTGGTGGGTCGAGAGGTCGCCAAGGAACCGCGGGCGGAGGCCCATTCGTTCAAAGGCGTCCCGATTCCACCGCAAGGTGATGTCATCGGCGTTTCCACTGGCGAAATACTCCCAGGCAACTGGGTCCATCGTCCCTCTGGCATGGGCCTCGTATTCCAGCAAGTTCAAGGGCTCGCCGACGCCTTGTCTCGAGGTAGGCTGCCTGGGAGGCCCACCAACAGTAGGCACCAGCGACACGGCCGCCAGCTGGGTGGCGTGGTGAAGAGCCTGACGCCTAGTCAGCATCGTCCAGCGCCTCCGGGTAGGGGTCCATGGGGGCCAGCGAGTGAGATCGAAGCGGCCCGAAACAGCAACCTCAGCGCCTCGTGAACTTGAGGTGAGTGACCTGGCGAAAAATGACGTAGTGATACTTCGGGTGCCGGCAATTGCCTGTTACGCGGGGCTCGAACCGCGGCGCCCGGCGCCGGTCCTGACTCCGGAGGAGCAACCCGGATCCGGTGCCGACGAGAGCAACCACAAACGTAAAGCCCGCCAGGAGTCCGATCGACGCGATGGTGTTGGGATGGAGGGTGTCCGGCAGGCCGAGGAGATGCTTGATCAGGTGAGGCAGGGGCACGAACGCCCACGCGGTGGCCGCGGCGAGCCACCCGGACCGCCCCCAGAAGGCCCCGAAAGTCGCCGTCGCGGCGAGCAACACGACGACGATGACGATCGGGCTGACTTCGCCTTGGAACAGGTAGTTGTCCACGTAGGCGACGAGGCCTCCAGCGACGAATCCAGCGCCGAGGCGCGGCCACAATTTGGTCGGCATTGTGGAGTTCTCCGTCTCACGGACGCCTTCGTCGAGTGGAGCTACTGGCTGACGGCCCGGTGGTGCCGTCGATCAGCGTGGACCTGCTCGAGCCCGGTGCCTCCATGCGGGTGGCAGGGTTCCCCGGCAACCAACGGGCATCGGTGATGTTCTGGCCGCGCCGGTACGCGAGGACACCGTTGCTGCAGCTGTTCAGGAGGAGCAGAGCGTCGGGCCGCCCATAGTTCTTCATCAAGTCGAGCATCATGGGCTCCTCCCCATCCCACGGATACCCGAAGACAACGTCGAACTCATCGAGCGAGTACCCGAGCTCGTGGTAGCCAGACGGCCCCGTGCCGAGCGTGCCGGTTCGCCCGTCCCCATCGCGAGTACGCCATCGATATCCGGTTGGGAGAAAACTCCCGGGGACGAAGCGCGCTCCGGAACCAAATTTCGTGGCCAGTGCGCGAGCCGGCGCTATCAAGCTCGAGTCCAGCTCGATACCATAGGCCTCGAATCCGAGCAGGCTCGCCATGACCGTAATGACCCCGGTCGCGGAACCCCACTCGAGGAAACGGGGATGCTGACCACGATAGGGCCACAGCGCCTCGCAGACGACGCCGTAGTCCGCGGCGACGAACGGGTGGAAACGGCGGTCCCTGACGTCGGCCGCGAAACGTTCCCAGATCGCCCACCCCTCGGTACAGAGGGCCTCGAGACGAGCCCGGAGCGCGTCGTCACTCGGGGAGAACGCCGCAAAGGCGCCGTCGTTCGGGCCGGAAGGACTGAGAGGCACCCGGGGAAGCTAAGCGATCGGCTCCCGGTCGTCTCGACCTTGCCGCGGCTCATTTCTTTGACGCCTCCCCGGCCCGCGCAAAGCCCCGCTCCGGCACCCCCCGCACGTAGCTGAGCCAGCCGCGTGGATCAGCCGCTCGGCCATGCACCAAGTCCAGGAACCGGCGCTGAATGTCGAGCGTCAGTGGGCCGGGCCGCCCCGAACCGACGTCGATCTTGTCGACGCTCTTGACCGGCACCACCTCCACCGCGGTCCCGCAGAAGAAGACCTCGTCGGCCAGGTAGAGCAATTCCCGCGGTAGCGGCCCCTCTCGTACCGGAATTCCCGCCTCCTGCGCCAGGGCGAGGATGGTGTCGCGAGTGATCCCGTGGAGCAGGCTGCCGTTGATCGGGGCGGTGTGAATGGTCCCGTCCTTGATCACGAAGACGTTTTGCCCCGATCCCTCGCTCACCAACCCGTTCCCGTCCAACGCGATCGCCTCGGCGTATCCGTCGGCCAACGCCTCCATCTTGACCAACATGCCGCTGAGGTAGTTGCCGGCCATTTTGGCCATCGACGGCAGGGTGTTGGGAGCGACCCGATTCCAGGTCGAGACACAGACGTCTACCCCATGTTCCAGCGCCCCCTCGCCGAGATACGCGCCCCAAGGCCAGCAAGCGAGGTACACCTCGATCGGGCTGGAAAAGGGGACCATCCCGGCCGCGCCGTAGCCACGGATCACCGTGGGTCGGAGGTAGCAGGCCTCCAGGCCATTGCGGTCGACCAGATCGCAGCAGGCGGTCATCAGCTCCTCGAGGGAGTAGCTCGGCTCCATCCGATAGATCTTGCACGAGCCGAGCAACCGGCGGAGGTGATCGCGGAGGCGGAATACCGCCGGACCGTTAGGCGTGTCGTAGCAGCGGATCCCTTCGAACGGCGCCGACCCGAATTGCACCGAATGGCTGAGGACATGAATCTGGGCGTCTTCCCAGCGGATGAACTCACCGTCGCGCCAGATCCACTCGGTTGGGGTCAGCTTGTGCATGGGGCCTCGGGGGTGGGGGACCGTCGCCAACGTCGCGCGGGCTCGAACCGTATCAAGTTTGTCACCGATCGTCCACCGTCGCTAGGTGTCGCCTGGTCCCAGTCCTCGAGGTTGCTCTCGGGGAGGGGAAGGCGATCTTTGAAGGATCGCCGTTCCGTTCGCTCGTCCCCAACCCGGAGTCGGTCTCATGCGAGCCGCTCTTCTCTCGTCCCTCCTCCCCTTCATGGCCGCTCTGACGTCCCCCCCGGTCGGGGCCCAGCCCGCCCGGCTGCTCCGCCAACCGACGGTCAGCACCAGGAACGTCGCGTTCGCCTACGCCGGCGACATCTGGGTCGCCGAGCGATCTGGCGGCGTGGCCCGCCGGGTCACCTCCATGCCGGGCGCCGAGAGCGTCCCTCGGTTCTCGCCCGACGGCACCCTGATCGCCTTTACCGGCACGGTGATGGGGAACCAGGACGTCTACGTCGTTCCGACCGAGGGGGGCGAGCCGAAACGGCTCACTTGGCACCCGGAAGCGGATGAGGTCCGCGGTTGGAGCCCCGACGGCAAACGGGTCGTCTTCATGTCCCAGCGCTCGTCAGCCCCTCGAGCCTACGGCGGGTCGCCCCGATTCTGGACGGTGAGCACCGAGGGCGGGCTGCCCCAGGTGATGCCGATGCCACGGGCGTATCGGGGGACCTACTCGCCCGACGGGAAGCGGTTCGCCTACGAGGTGTTGGCGCCGATGGACAAGGAGTGGCGGAACTATCGGGGCGGCCAGGTCCGGCCGATCTGGGTGCTCGACATGCAGAACTACGCCCTCGAGACGCTCCCCTGGAAGGACAGCCGAGACTCCGATCCGGTTTGGGTGGGCGGCACCATCTTCTTCATTTCCGACCGCGACCTGGCCGGGAACGTCTACGGCTACAATACCGCCACCAAAGACCTGAAGCAGCTCACCAACTACGTCGACTACGACGTCAAGACGTTAGGCGCCGGCGGGGGAGCGGTGGTCTACGAGCAGGCCGGCTATCTCCATCTCCTCGATCCCACCACCGGCCAACACCGCCAACTCGACATCACCATCAAGGGCGACCTCCCCGCCACGCTGGCTCGCTGGGAAGAAGTTGGCGACATGATCCAGAATCCCTCGCTCACCCCGACCGGCAAACGGGCGTTGTTCGAGGCCCGGGGCGAGATCTTCTCGGTCCCGACCGAGCGGGGCGACTGGCGCAACCTCACCGCCAGCTCGGGTGCCGCCGACCGGTACCCGGTTTCCTCGCCGGACGGCGCCCGGATCGCCTGGTTTTCCGATCGCAGTGGCGAGTATCAACTGATGATCGGCGATCAGGATGGAGTCGAAAAGCCGAGGGCGATCTCGCTCGAGCAACCGTCCTACTACTTCTCCCCGATTTGGGCCCCCGACGGCAAAACGATCGCCTACACCGACGTCGATCGCCGACTGTGGGTCCTCGACGTCGCCAGCGGCAAGGCCAAGGTCGCCGATCAGGATTCCTCTTCCGGCCCGGGAACCTCGTGGGATCGACCGGTCTGGTCGCCCGACAGCAAGTGGCTCGCCTACACCAAGCGGCTCGACAACGGGTTCCAGGCGGTAACGCTCTACCAGGCCGAGCTCGGTCGCCAGCATCGGCTCACCGACGGGTTGGCCGACGTGATCACCCCGGCGTGGGACGCCGGCGGGAAGTATCTCTGGTTCCTCGCCAGCACCAACTATGGTCTCAACACCCAGTGGCTCGATATGAGCCGCAACGATCGGCCGGTCGACCGGGGACTCTATCTGGCCGCGCTCAGCGCCACCGAGCCCTCTCCGTTGCTGCCCCGGAGCGATGGCGAGGCTGGAACGCCGGCCGAGCCGCGGACTGTCGTCGGGCCGACTGGCCCGATGCGGGTGGATCTCGATGGCATCGATCGGCGGGTTCTCGCGGTCGACCTGCCGCTCCGCGACTATGGATCGCTCACCGCCGGACCGGCGGGGGTGGTGTTCTTCCTCGAGCGGGTTGGCGGCGGTGGCTTTGGTGGCGGCGGCGCCCTCAAGCGATACGACCTGGCGGCCCGTGAGGCGAAGGACTTCCTGCCCGGCGTCCAGACATTCACGATCTCGGCCGACGGCAAGAAGCTCCTCTACCGCTCGGGCCAGACCTGGGGCGTGGTCGCGACCAGCGGCGCCGCCCAGGTTGGCGACGGCAAGCTCGAGACCGCGTTCACGATGCGGGTCGACCTCCGGGGGGAATGGCGGCAGAGCTTCCGAGAGGGGTGGCGCTACGAGCGGGATTTCTTCTACGCCCGCAACCTCCATGGCGCCGACTGGACCGCGGTGTGGAAAATGTACGAGCCATGGGTCGCTCACCTCGGTCATCGCTCCGACCTCACCTACCTCCTCGATGTGGTCGGGGGTGAGCTATCGGTCGGCCACTCGTTCTCGAACGACCCGCCACTGCGCGACGCGGAGATCCTCAAGGTGGGGCTGTTAGGCGCTGACTTCGAGGAGATCAACGGCTTCTACCGGATCGCTCGGATCTACACTGGCGAAAACTGGAACCCCGACCTCCGGGCCCCACTCGCGGCCCCCGGCATCGACGTCCGCGAAGGGGACTATCTGTTGGAGGTAAATGGCCGGGAATTGCGGTCGCCCACCAGCCCGTACGCGCTCCTGGAAGGGCTGGCGGGAAAGCAAACCCAGCTCCGAGTCAACGACCGCCCGGTGCTGGAAGGATCCCGACTCGCCCGGGTCCTGCCGGTCGAGAGCGAGTACCAGCTCCGACTCCGCCGGTGGGTCGAGGACAACCGCCGCAAGGTCGACAAGATGTCGAATGGGCGGCTCGGGTACGTCTACTTGCCCAACACCGGCGCCGGGACCAACGGCGGCTACGGCTACTTCAACCGCTACTATTTTTCCCAGCAGGACAAGCTCGGCGTGGTGCTCGACGAGCGCGACAACGGGGGCGGCCAGGCGGCCGACCACATGGTCCAGATCATGGATCGCAAGGTGATGGGCTTTTTCAGTAATCGGGTCGACCCCAACCGCCCGTCGGTCTCGCCCGGGGCGGGGATCTGGGGACCCAAGGTCATGGTGATCAACTCCAACGCGGGGTCGGGTGGCGACATGCTGCCGTACATGTTCCGGAAGTACCGGCTCGGGCCGCTCGTGGGCACCCGAACGTGGGGCGGCCTCGTCGCGACCGGTACCCTCCGGCTGATCGACAACGGGACCCAGACCGCGCCGCGGCCAGCCTTTTTCAATACCGATGGCCAATGGGCGGTCGAGAACGAAGGGACCCCGCCGGACATCGAGGTCGAGGAAACCCCAGCCGAAGTGATTCGCGGGGGCGACCCCCAGCTCGAGCGCGCGGTCGCCGAGGCGCTCAAGTTGCTCGAGAGCTACCGATCGCCGATCCGGCGGATGCCGCCCTACCCGATCCGCGCCAAGCGACCCGGCAAGGCGACCGACACGGGGAGCGGGCGGCCGTAGTCGCCGCGAGGTTGTCGCCCAACGGGCGTTCTTGGCGGCTGCTCGCCGGGGCGCTGATTGGCGGTTGGGTCGGATCGCTCTCGGCCCAACCACACTCGGCGCCCGACCTTCGGGTCCTCCGGATTCCGGCCGGGACCTCGGTGAGCGTCGACGGGCAGCTGAGCGAGCCGTTTTGGAAGGAGGCGCCCGCAGCGACCGGGTTCCGTCAACGGGAGCCCCTGCCTGGCGAGCTGGCGACCGAGGAGACCGAGGTGCGAGTGGCGATCGACGGGACGACTCTTTTTCTCGGCGTCCTCGCGCGCGACTCCCGGCCCGCCGGAGTCATCGCCCGAATCCTCCAGCGCGACCAAACGGTGCGGATCAGTGACTTCGAGCCTGGCCTCCGCTATCGGGGAGAGGACGTGGTCGCCGTTCTGCTCGATCCCTTTCACGACCGCCGTTCCGCCTATGTGTTCATCACCAATCCCAACGGCGCCGAGTTTGAGGGGCTCCTGACCAACGACGGGCAACAGATGAACGTCGACTGGCGGGGCGTCTATCGGGTCGCGTCCCATCGGTCCCCGGAGGGATGGAGCACCGAGTTTGCCATTCCGCTGCGGTCGATCCGCTATCCCGCGGACTCCACCGCGGTGTGGGGTTTCAACGCGCTCCGCTTCATCGCCCGAAAGAACGAGGAAACGGTGTGGACATCCTGGGGTCGCGACCCCGAGGGGTTCCATCGGGTCAGCAGCGCCGGTCATCTGGTCGGGATCGGCGGACTTCCTCGTCCGGGCGCCAACCTGGACGCCAAGCCCTACCTGTTGGCCGGCGGGACTCGGACTCTCGACCGCACCCTCGCGGAAACCAGCGGCCGACTCGAGGCCGGGATCGACTTCAAGTCGGAAGTCGCGCCCGGTCTCCTGCTCGACGTCACCGTCAACACTGACTTTGCCCAGGCCGAAGTCGACGACGAGCGGGTCAATCTGACCCGTTTCAGCCTGTTCTATCCGGAGAAGCGAGAGTTTTTTCTCGAGAACGCCGGGGTCTTCGAGTTCGGGTTTCGGAGCGCGTTCGAGCCGCCGCCGTTTCTGATGTTCTTCTCGCGCCGGATCGGGGTCGCCGAGGAGGGGTCGGTGCCGCTGCTCGGCGGGCTGCGGCTGACCGGCCGGGTTGGTCGCCAGTCGATCGGAGTTCTCAACGTGGTGACCGAGCCGGCCTTCGGGGTCCCTCGGCAGAACCACTCAGTGGTGCGGATCAAGCGAGATTTCAGCACCGGCGGTTACCTCGGCGCCATCGCGACCGACCACCGGTCGGGGGAAGATTGGAACACCGGGGCCGGGGTGGATTTCATGGTCCGGCCGGCTCCGGCTCTCAAGGTCGAGGGTTATGCTGCCGCCACCGCGGCCCGGGCCGCCCGGTCGGGATTTTCGGGGCGGCTCGACGCCCAGTACGAGGACGATCGGATCGGTGGCCAGCTCGCCCACATCTACGTCGACCGGAACGCCCGGGCCGACCTCGGGTTCGTCACCCGGACCGACATCCACCGCACCGACGGCAGCGTCCGGTTCCGGCAGCGACCCAAAGTTCTCGGCCTCAGGAAAGTCGATCTGATCCTGTTCGGGCAGCGAGTGGCCAACGGGGCCGGGTTGGTGCAGGACTGGATGGTGGCGCCCAACCTGAATCCTGAGTGGAACTCAGGAGAGAGCATCTACGCCTGGTACGGCCGGGGCTTCAATCGGCTCGAGGACGGGTTCACGCTCTCCGAGAGGGTCGCGGTCCCTCCGGGCAAGTATGACGCTTGGCAGCTCGCCTGGTTCATCAACACCAGCCCCCGGCGCCCGATCGTGCTCCGCTCCGAAGCGATGTTCCAGGGGGTCTACGGCGGGACGATCCACTCGATCGGCGGCGAGATCTCGGCGGCCCCGTCGCCGAACTTCGCGATCGCCGTCCGGCTGAATCGAAACCTGGTCGACCTTCCCGGCGGGAGCTTCACCGCCGATCTCGCGACCGTTCGTCTCACCGTGGCGGCTTCGACGCGGTTCGTGGTCAACGCCCTCGCGCAATACAACGCGCTCGACAACGATCTCGGCGCCAATCTCCGGATCGGCTACACCTTCCGGCCGGGGAGCGATCTCTTTCTGGTGATCAACGAGCGGCGGGGTAGCCCGACTCGGTTGTGGGAGCCGCGCGACCGCGCCGGGCTGCTGAAGCTCACCTATTTGTCGCGTTTCTAGGCGGCCCTCGGAACGGGGCGCTAGCCGAGACCGAGTTTGCTCGCCAACCCGATCCGCTGGAGCTTGCCGGTCGCCCCCATCGGGATTTCCGGCAGAATCAAGATCTTTCGGGGAACCTTGAAATCAGCGACCCGACCGGCGACGAATCGGCGGAGCTCGTCCGGGTCGGCGGCCTGGCCCTCGCGCAGCACCACCGCTGCCGCCACGTCCTCGCCCAGCATCGGATGGGGCATCGCGAAGGTGACGCACTGCAGCACCGCCGGATGCTCGAGAAGGATTTCGTCGACCTCGCGCGGCGAGATCTTCTCTCCGCCGCGATTGATGATCTCCTTCAACCGTCCGGTGATCGTCAGGTAACCGGCCGCGTCCATGGTGCCCTGATCACCGGTCCGGAACCAGCCATCGACGAAGGCACTCGCGTTGGCCTCCGGGTTGCGCTCGTAAGCGGTCATCACGTTGCCGCCCCGAATCACGATTTCGCCGGCGTCCCCCGCGGGGACCGGGGTACCCTGATCGCTGAATATGCGGATGGCGGGGCCCGCCGGCACGCCCACGGAGCCCGGTTTGCGGGGCCCCGGCGGGAGCGGGTTGCTGGCGATCTGGTGGGCTGCCTCGGTCATTCCGTACGCCTCGATGACCGGAACCCCGAACACCCGCTCGAGGTCGAGCAGCACGGTGGCGGGCAGCGAGGCCGACGACGATCGGATGAATCGAAGCCGGCTCGTCTCGATCGCCTCGGGGTTGCGAGCTGCCCGAGCCAGGATCGTCTGATGCATCGTCGGGACCCCGGTGTACCAACTCGGACTAACATCTCGCAACCAGGAAAAGAACTTCAGAGCGTTGAAGCCGCGGGTGCAGCAGACTTCGCCCCCCGCGGAGAGCGGGGCCAAGAGGGCGGCCACCAACCCGTGAATGTGAAAGAGCGGCATGATGCCGAGGCCGCGGTCGCTCGGGCCGAGCCGGAGCGAGGCGCGGACGTTGCCGGCCGAGGCGCAGAGGTTCCGATGGGCCAGGGGAACGATCTTGGGCCGAGACGTCGTGCCCGAAGTGTGGAGCACCAAGGCGATGTCGTCGGGGGTGGCGTGGCTCTGGGTCGCGGGGGGTCCCGGCGAGGCATCGGGAGGGAACTCGAGGCGAAAGCTTCCGGCGCCCCGCGTGGGAGTGGGAACCAGTCGGACCAGGGGAACGCCGAGCCGGGCCGCGACCTCGACGGCGGGCGTCGGCCGGTCGTGTTCGACCAGCAGGAGCTTGGCGCCCAGGTCGCTCAGGTAAAACTCGAACTCCTCGGCGCGATAGCCCGGGTTCAGCGGGGCCGCCGTGGCGGCGGCCGCGACCGCCAGGAACGCCGCGGCCATTTCCGGTCCGTTCTCGAGGACGATCGCGACCCGGTCGTTGGCACCGACTCGCCGGCTGGCGAGGGCCGCGCCGGCCTCCGCCACCACCGTCCGGAGCGCGGCATACGTCAGCGGCACGCCTCCGTCGGGCGCGGAGAGCGCGGTCGTGTCGGCGGCCCCGAACTCGAGCAGCTCGGCGATGGTTCGGGGGCCGGCGGTCATGGCGCCACCGTGGCGGAGAGGAGACTGACGCACGCGTAGACCGCGTCGAGGTGAGGCGTCGGCGTTCCGGTGAGCCGCCCGAGCTCGACCACCGCGCCGACCAGCGCTTCGATTTCCATCCGCTTCCCTTGTTCGAGGTCCTGGAGCATCGAGGTCTTGTGCTCGCCGACCTTCTCGGCTCCGGCAATCCGCCGTTCGATGTTCACCTTGAACCGGATGCCGAGCCGGTTCGCGATCGTCTCTGCCTCCTCCATCATCCGCTGGGCCAGGAGGCGGGTGAGCGGGAACCGGCAGATTCCGGCGAGGGTGGCCCGGGTGAGGGCGCTGATCGGGTTGAAGCTGAGGCTGCCCCAGACTTTGAGCCAGATCTCGCCCCGGATGTCGTCGGTGATCGGCGCCTTGAATCCCGCCTTGGTGAGCCGCTCGGCGATCGTCTGGATCCGAGGGGTGGTGGACCCGTCGAGCTCGCCTAACGCGAATCGACGGCCTTCGACGACCTCGACCACGCCGGGCGCTACCAGGTTGGCGGCCGGGTAGACGACCGAGCCGACGATCCGCTCCGTCGCGATCAGCCGGCCGATCGACCCGTCGGGGTCGGCGGAGCGGACCGGAGCGCCGTCGTGTTCGCCGCCGTGTCGTTGGAAGTACCACCAGGGAATCCCGTTCTGCATCGTCACGATGGTGGTTCGATCGTGACAAAGGAAGGAGAGGTCCGGCGCGATCGCGGCGACCTGATGGGCTTTGACCGTCACGAAGACCGCATCGTGGGGCCCCGCCTCCCGCGGGGTGGCGAACGCCGGGCCGTGGCCGATCACGTTCCGGCCGTCCTCCAGGATCACCCGCATTCCATGGAGCCGAATCGCCTCGAGGTTGGTCCCGCGGGCGATGAAGGTGACCTCATCGCCGGCGGCCGCGAGGAGGCCGCCCAGGTATCCGCCGATCGAGCCCGCGCCGACGATCGCGATCCTCATGGTTTCGTCGCCGCGGTCGCCGAGACGGTTTCAGGCCCAGTCGGAGTCATTCGAGCCCGCAGTGGCTTCAGGACGACCAAGGCCAGGACCGCGGCCAGGATGTTCATGGCGCTGGCCGCCCAGAAGACCGAGCGCCAACCACCGCTCGATATTGCCATCAGGCTGGCGAGCGGAACCAACAATGATGCGGTGCCTTTGGCGGTGTACAACATGCCGGCGTTGGCGGCGGCGAACTTCGAGCCGTAGGTATCCCCACAGGTCGCTGGAAACAAGCTGTAGATTTCGCCCCACGCGAAGAACACGAGCCCGGTCAGCAGCACGAACGCCAACGGATCGCGGCCGAAGGCGCCGAGAAGGATGATCCCGACGCCCTCCAACGCGAATGCCACGAACATCGTGTTTTCCCGGCCGAGTCGATCGGATACCCACCCGAAGAACGGTCGGGTGACTCCGTTCAGGATCCGATCGACGGACAGAGCGAACGTCAAAGCGGGCAAGGTGAGGCCCAGGATCGTGACCGGTACTTTGGCCACCTGAAAATCGGTGGCGATCTGAGCGAGCTGAGCGGTGGCCATCAAGCCGCCCGCGGCCATCAGCACGAACATCAGGTACATCACCCAGAAAACGGGGGTCTTGATCATCTCCGTCGGGGTGTACTCGCGGGTCGCCGGTCGGGCGCGGCCGGGTCGGGCGGCCAGCGCCAGGTCGGCGGGCGCAGCCCGCAGGAACCACCCCAGTGCCAGGACCACCAATCCCTGGCCGAGACCGAAGTGGAGGAAGGTCGCCTCGTAACCCTTGGCGCCGATCGACGCGGCGATCGGAATGACGGTGAGCGCGGAGCCGGCCCCGAACCCCATCGCGGTCAAGCCAGCGGCCAGCCCTCGCCGATCCGGAAACCACTTGAGCGCGTTGCCCACGCAGGTGCCGTAGACGGCGCCCGCGCCGATCCCGCCGATCGCGGCGGCGAGGTAGAGGAGAGGCAGCGAGTCGGCCACGGCGTTCAAGGCCCACGAGGCGCCGACCAGGACGCTGGCGGAGACCACGACGATCCGGGGGCCGAACCGATCGACCAGGTAGCCTTCGATCGGCACCAGCCAGGTTTCCGTCAGGATGAAAATCGTGAACGCCACTTGAATCGCGGGGCGGCCCCACTGGAACTTCTCGTCGATTGGGTTGACGAAGAGGGTCCAACCGTACTGGAGGTTGGCGATCATCGACATGCAGATGACTCCCGCCGCCAGCTGCCACCATCGACCGCGGAGGGACGCCCGTGCGTCGGCGGCGGGGGGTTCGGAGCGGCCGGTCATCGTCTGGAAAGTCTCCCCGTCGGTGGCGGTCTGGCGCCGGTAGAATATGGCGCTCGCGCCGGCGAGTCGCGACTCCGGCCTGTCCGGCTACTCCCAGCGGAGCGCCTCGACCGGATCGAGGCGGGCGGCTCGACTGGCCGGGTAGAGGCCAAAGAAGATCCCGGTCACGGCCGACGACACCAGGGCCACCACCACCGACCACAGGGGCACCACCGCCGGGATCGGGGTGGCACGGCTCACTCCGAACGCCACCAGACCGCCCAGTATCATGCCTAACGCGCCGCCGAGAAGGGTCAGGGTAGCCGCCTCGACCAGGAACTGGAACAATATCTCTCCCCGGGTCGCTCCGAGGGCCTTGCGAACGCCGATCTCACGGGTCCGTTCGGTCACCGAGATCATCATGATGGCGACAACCCCCACCCCGCCAACCAGCAGCCCCACACTGGAGAGCGCCAGCATCACCGCCACGAACCCGGCGGTCACCTGCTCGAAGGCGCTCAACAGCTTGTTGCCCGTCAGGATGGTAAAGGTGTTGGGCTGAGCCGGCTTGAGCCCCCGGCTCGCCCGGAGGCTGGCGATGATCTGCTCTTGGACGTCGAGCACGGCGGCAGTCGGCTTCGGAACCACCATGATCGCGAGCCACCCTTTCCAGTAGTCTACCGTCTTGGTGAAGGCGCGATGGGGCATCCACAGGGCCGGCGGGCCGGCGCCCCCGACCATCGACGACGGATCCGCGTAGACGCCGAGGACCTCGAAAGGAATCCCCTCGACCCGGACCCGTTTCCCGACGGGGTCCTCGCTCCCGAACAACAACGAGGCCAGTTTCGGATTGATCACTGCGACGTGGGCTCCCGCAGCGTCCTCCACCGGGGTGAAATTCCGGCCCCCGATCAACTCGCCACCAAGCACCTTGATCCAACTGGGATTGAGGCCGGCGACCGGAATGCCCGGGTAGTTGAGGTTGCGATACCCGACAGTGCCCTGTCCCACCTCCCGAACGGTGATGTCGTCGACGCCCGGCAGCCGGCGAATGGCCCGGGCTTCGGCGATCGTCAACTCCGGGAATCGCTCCCAGATCGACGTAGAGCGATCTTGCTCGCCTTCGATCTCGAGGCCGTCGAGAAAGAACCGAACGACGAACAGCGTCTTTGGGCCGGTGCGCTCCATGATCCCGGCGACGGTACGGTGAATGCCGGTGAGCGTCGAAGCCATCGCGATCACCACCATGGCACCGATCGCCACGCCGAGGATCGTCAGACCGGCCCGCATCCGGTTGGTCCGGACCGACTCGAGGGCCATCGCGACGCCCTCCCAGGTTCTCCGCGCTAGGGTTGCCATGCCGCCGGTCATAACTCGTGCCGGAGCGCTTGGATGGGATCGAGCCGCGAGGCCCGGGAGGCGGGATAGAACCCGGCGACGATCCCCACGACTACCCCGAGGACCACGGCCAGCCCGATGGCCCAGGGCGCCGTGGCCGCGGGAAGCGGGGTGACGGCCCGAATCAGATACGCCATGCCGAGGCCGGCCGCGACCCCCAGGAGCGCGCCTAACGTCGCGAGCACTGCCGACTCGACCAGGAACTGCGCCAACACGTCACGACGGCGAGCACCCAGCGCCTTCCGAAGGCCGATCTCGTAGGTCCGTTCCGCGACCGCCATCAACATGATGTTCATGATCACGATCCCGCCGACGACCAGCGAAATGGCCACCAGGCCCGGCAACGCTACCACCAACACCCGCGAGACCTCGTCCCACGTCGCCAACGCGCCATCGGCCGTTTCCACCGAGAAATTGGCGGGCGCGTTCGGGTGCAACCGTCGAACCCGGCGCATCAGCCCCTCGGCCTCGGCGGCGGCCACGGCCACCTGGGCCGGATCGGCCGCTTGGACGTTGAGCACGTCGAGGACCCGGCCCTGGCACAAAAACCGTTGGGCTGGCCCGGTGTACGGCACCACCGCGAACTTGTCGAGCGGTTGGCCGAACAGCTCGCCTTGCGGCACGGTCACCCCGACGACTCGATGCGGGATCCCCATGATCCGCACCTCCCGACCGATCGGATCGACACCGGGCATCAACCGCTCGGCGACCAGGGCGCCGAGGACGACGACGGCCGCGCCCGCGCGGACTTCCGGGGCCGTGAAGGCCCGACCGACCGCCAGGTCGTAGTGCTTGATGCCGAAGTAGCTGTCTTCGCTCCCGGTGACGACTACCTGACGAGCTGTCCGGCCCTTCCACGTCAGAGTGAGACCCGAGCTGCACTCTTTCGCGAACCGCACCGGCGTCCTCATCCACGCGGCCAGATAATCGGCCTCCGCGTGGAGGAGCGGCGGCCGCCGGTTCCACTCCCGCTGCCGCTCCGGCGTGGGAATCTCGTTCGAGGTACGGGCTTTGACTTGAAAGGTGTTGTAGCCGACCACGGCCGTCGCGAAGCGGGTCTCCATGTACTGGTTCATGCCCTCGATGATCGAGACGACGGCGATCAGGAACATCACCCCGATCAACACCCCGATGAGCGAGAAGAAGCTCTTGAGCTTCTGAGTCCACAGGGTCCGGAGAGCCATCCGTACCGCTTCAAAGACCGGCATCGTCGGTTGCCCGCTAGTCTGGGTTCGGAATGGCTAGTTGCCGGTTCGGCGGCGTCGATCAGGGAGCCTAAGAATAACTGCTCGGCGGATGGTGGGCGACGCCGTGTTGCGTTAGGTGGTTCGGTGCTTCCCCGAGCCGCCCATTCGAGTCCCGGTCTGCCGCTGGTCGACCGGAGCCGGATTCTGCCTCTTCTCGGCTCTGGCGGACGCCGACCAGTCCCCAGCCCTTGGGTGGGCCGACCTGAGGATCACGACCTGCCCCCCAGAGGATCTCGTCCAGCGCCCCGAGCTCCCTCGGGTGTCAGGATCGGCGCCGACCCCCAAAAGACCACCCCGGCGTCGACCACCCTCGGCGACCCGGGGCAGGGCGATTCCGACTGGCTTCAAAACCCGGGTCGAATGCCGATACTACCAACTCTGATGCGTCGGGCAGGATGCTGCGTCGACCACACCGCGTTGCTACGACCAAGGCCGATCGGCCAGGGTCTCGGGCGCTCAAACAGGATGGATGTAATTACGTGGCGGACCTCGTTGAGTCGGCGGGAAGGACATCGGGCCCGGTTCAAGTCACCGCCAGCCGTTATGGGAGCCCCGTGGAGGCGGCCATCGCGGCCGAGACTCATCTGAAGCAGGCCCGGATCCTGATCGTTGACGATGAGGATGAGAACCTCGCGATGCTCCGCCGTTTGCTCGAGAGGGCCGGCTATACCAAGGTGGCCGACACGTCGGACCCCCGCCAAGCGATGCCCCTCTACCAGGACCTCCAGCCCGATCTGGTCCTCCTCGACCTCCACATGCCGGTGCTGGACGGGTTTGGCGTCTTGGAACAGCTCGGGTCCGTCATCCCGAAGGACAGCTACCTCCCCATCCTGATGCTGACCGGTGATTCCGCCGCCGCGGCCAAGCAGCGGGCGTTGGCGTTAGGGGCCAAGGACTTCGTCACCAAGCCGTTCGACAACGGAGAGGTCCTCCTCCGGATCCACAACCTGCTCGAGCCGCGCTTCATGCACCTGCAGCTGCGAGACCAGAATCAAGTCCTGGAGGTCCGGGTCCGCCAACGAACCCTCGCACTGGAGCAGTCCCAGGTCGAGATCCTGGACCGACTGGCAAGGGCGGCGGAGTTCCGCGACGATGACACCGGCCAACATACCCGCCGGGTCGCCAAGATTTCCGCGCTTCTGGCCGCGGGCTTCGAGGTTGACACCGCGACTGCGGAGCTGATCGGCCGGGCTGCGCCGCTGCACGACGTGGGGAAGATCGGGATCCCGGACCAGATCCTCCTCAAGCCCGGGACGCTGAGCCCCAGCGAGTTCGAGGTGGTCAAGACGCACACCACGATTGGCGCGAGGATCCTGTCCGCCGGGGGCTCACCCCTGATCCAGATGGCCGAACAGATCGCGTTGAATCACCATGAACGTTGGGATGGGACCGGTTACCCGAGCGGTCTGGCGGGCGACGCGATCCCCCTCGCGGCGCGCGTCGTGGCCATCGCTGATGTTTTTGATGCCTTGACGCACCCGCGGCCATACCGCGACGCGTGGCCCCTGAAGAAGGTGCTGGCGTGGATCACCGACCAGGCCGGCCAACACTTCGATCCCCATCTCGTCCAGGCGTTTTTCCGGTTGCCGCACTGGGAACTGGTATGATGGCCGCGCGAGGGTCCGAGGAGGCCGCGGAAACTGCCCCCGCTTCACCGATCTCGACGGTGCCTTCCCTGTCCAGCCGGTCCGGTAACGGAGCCCATGCTTTACGCCGAAGGGTGAACCTGGCCATCGTGGCGGCGTTGAGCATCCTCGCTCTCACCGATACGGTGGTGATCTGGACGACAGTCCGCTCGCGGGACGCCGGGCAGCAACGTCGCAGGAGCGCGGTCCGGCGCGTCGAGCTGGCCGCTCTCCTGTCTTCGATACTGGATGCCGAGACCGGCCAGCGGGGCTATCTGCTAACCGCGAAACCGGAGTTCTTGGAGCCGTACCATCGGGCCGTCGATTCCCTCCCGATCCAGCTTCGGCGGGTCGCAGCGTCGGTGGCCGGCGAACCGGGGCAGGCCGGGCGACTGTCGGCGCTGCAGCCTCTGGTCCGCCAGAAGCTCGCGCTGCTGACGGAGACCATCCGGCTGGCGGAGTCCCAACATCAACCTGCCGCGCTCGCCATCGTGCAGTCGGGTCGCGGCAAGCGGATCATGGACGAGATCCGGGTAGGGATGGCCGCGATGGAAAAGGCCGATGACTCGCTGGTCGCACGCGGGGAGGCGAATTTCTGGGCGGTCGAGCGACTATCCCTGATTGCCAGCGCGGCGGGCGGAACCTTGGCCGTTCTGTTCCTCCTCCTCGCGGGGCGTAGGATCAACCGCGACTTCAACCGGCGCGTGGAGATCGAGGCGTCCCTCCGCGAGAGCGAACGCCGGCTAGCCGAGATCATCGAGCACGTTCCCAACATTGTCTACTTGAAGGAGCCGCAGGGGTTGCGGTTCGTCCACTTCAACAAGGCCGGAGAGGACATTCTGGGCTACTCACGGGCCGACGTGCTGGGCAAGCCGGCCCGAGAACTCTTCCCGGCCGAGCTTGCTCGCCGGTTCGAGGCGGAGGATCGCGAGATCCTTGCCGGGGGGATGGTGGAAATCCCAGAGGAATCGGTTCAGAGTCGGACCCACGGCATCAGGATCCTGCAGAGTAAGAAGGTCGTGATACGTGACGAGTTCGGTCGGCCCCTGTATATCCTGGGCGTCTCGGAGGATATCACCGACCGTAAGAACGCCGAAACGGCGATCCGGGAGGCCAAGGAAGCCGCCGAGGCGGCCAATCATGCCAAGTCCGATTTCTTGGCCAAGATGAGCCATGAGCTTCGGACCCCGCTGAACTCGATCATTGGATTCTCGGAGATCTTAGAAGATGAGACGTTCGGACCATTGAACGACAAGCAACGGCGCCACGTGGCCAACGTTCTGGCGAGTGGGCGCAATCTGCTCCAGCTGATCAACGACATCCTCGACCTCTCCAAGGTCGAGGCCGGTCGGATGGAGCTCGTCCCCGTGGAATTCGACCTGGTCGCCGCGCTGGAGCAGGATCGGGCCATCATCGCCCCCCTGGCCGACAAGAAGAACCTCACTCTCCACCTGGTGGTCGAGCCGCAGCGGCCCCGAATCACGGCCGACCAAGGCAAGCTCAGGCAAATCATGTACAACCTCCTGAGTAACGCCATCAAGTTCACTCCCGAGGGTGGGCGAGTGGACATCATGGTGCGACCGGCGGGCAGCGTCGATGGGGACACTCGGACGGACTGGATGGAGGTGGCAGTTACCGATACCGGAATCGGAATCGGGGTTGAAGATCAGGAGCGGATCTTCCGCGAGTTCGAGCAAGTGGAGCACCACCAGGCGGTTACCCAGCAAGGCACCGGCCTGGGCCTCGCACTCACCAAGAAGTTGGTGGAGCTGCATGGCGGGCGGATCTGGGTCGAGAGCCAACCCGGAAAGGGCAGTACCTTCCGGTTCACCCTGCCGGCGCGATGGACGCCTCTGGCGGCCGAGCCCGACTCCGGGGATTCTTGCAGCGCTTCGTCGCGGGCCGAAGGGCCGCTGGTGCTGGTGATCGATGATGACCCCCGGGCGCGCCAGCTGTTTGGGTGTCATCTCATCGAGGCCGGGTACCGGGTCGCGATGGCGGCCACGGGCGGAGAGGCGATTGCCCAGGCCCGAGATCTCAAGCCCGACGCCATCATCCTGGACATTCTGCTCCCGGGGAGCGATGGCTTTCTGATCCTGACCCAGCTGAAGAGCATGCCGGAGAGCCGCAAAATTCCGGTGGTCGTCGCCTCGGTGACCGATCGGCGAGAGCTGGGCTTCACCCTGGGCGCGGCCGATTGGTTGGTGAAACCCGTGAGTCGGCCACGCTTGCTCGGGGCCCTGGAAAGAGTCATGGGCGACACCTTGCCGGGAGGGCAAAAGAATGTCCTGGTCGTGGATGACGAGCCGGCGACGGTCGAGTATCTGAGCGAGGTCTTGACCCAACAGGGATTCCGGGTGCTCACCGCCAATGGGGGCCGGGCCGGGATTGAGCTCGCGCTGGCCAAGCGACCCGACGTCATCATCCTCGATCTGGTGATGCCCGAAGTGAATGGGTTCGACGTCGTTCACGTGCTCCGCGCGGATCCGGCAGGTCGGGCGATTCCCATCTTGATCCTCACGGCAAAGGAGTTGAGTGGTGCCGAACAGCAGCGACTGCGAAGCACCGCTCAAGCAATTGTCGCGAAGGGTGGCAAGGAGGCGCTGCTCAGCGAGCTGGCCCGAGTCTGCCGGCTGACAGAGGTTCGGGGGTGACGGCAGGGGAGGCTCCGACGGCGGGCCTGGCAAGCTGCTTTGACGGCCAACTCGCCAAGCCCATCCACACCCGCCCGTTCCCCAAAACGGTGGCCCGACGTGTCGCGGCTGCGAGGAGGACAAAGTGAGGGAAGGACACACCCAGGAGGGTGAATTACCCGGCGGCCGGATTCTGGTCGTCGATGACCACGAACCCAACCGGCTGCTGCTCGAGGACCTGCTTGAGCCCCAGGGGTATCAGGTGATTTTGGCTGAAGACGGAGAGGAGGCGATCCGGCTCGTCGCCGAGAGCCAGCCGGACTTGGTTCTGCTCGACGTCATGATGCCGGGGCAGAACGGCCTGGAGGTCTGTCGCCGGCTGCGGGTCGACCCGGAGACCGGTTCGCTGCCCATCATCCTGGTGACGGCTTTGGCCGAGCGGGAGCATCGACTCCAGGGCATCGATGCCGGCGCCAACGATTACCTCACCAAGCCGATCGATCGAGCCGAGCTTCTGCTCCGGGTCCGCAACGCCCTCCACTTGAGGAAGTTGCACGCCGAGCTCGCCGCCCAGTATCAACAACTGAAGGACCTCGAAGAGCTACGCGACAGTCTGGTTCACATGATTGTGCACGATCTCCGATCTCCCCTCACCGGGATCGTGTTGTACCTTGGCGCGCTGATTGAAGAAATCCAAGACCCGGCGATCCTGGCGGACCTCGAGGCGTTGAGTGGCAATGTCAGGCACCTCACCGACATGGTGAGTAACGTGCTCGATGTGAGCCGTTTCGAGGCGGATGCGATGCCCCTCAGTCGAACGGCCGTGGATCTCGCCGCGCTGGTTGCGGAGGCCATCAGGTCGTTGGGTGTCGTCCGGCGGCGAGCCACAGTCAACCTTTGTCCGCCACCCGAACATCTAGTATGCAGCGGGGATCGGGATGTACTCAAGAGGGTTGTCGCCAACTTGGTGGACAACGCCCTGAAGTTCACGCCCACGGGCGGAGAAGTTCGAGTCGAAGTGAAACACGGCGCCGCTGGACCGGAGGTCCGGGTGACGGACACCGGGCCCGGCATCCCCGCGGAGTACCACGACAAGATCTTCGAGAAATTCGGGCAAGTGAGAGGCGGCACTCTAACCGGCTTCCGCTCGAGCGGACTCGGCCTCACGTTCTGCAAGTTGGCTGTGGAGGCGCACGGCGGGCGGATCGGGGTAGCCAGCGAGATCGGGAAGGGGAGCACCTTCTGGCTGGCGTTGCCCGAGCCGGATGCGGTGGCAGCGTCGGAACCGGCCGCGTCCGGTGAAGTCGCGGGGGGGCGCGGGGCCGCCGCGAATCGGGTGTAGAGCACAGTGACCTACCCCGCTTTGGTGGTCGGCGGCCGCAAGTAATACATCAGCTCCAAGATGCCCGTCCTCTTCGGTGGACCAGTAGGCGGACTGCCAGACAGCCGGGCTAAGGGATCGAGGCCCCCGACCGATAACCCAGACGAGCCGGGGAACCCAGCGACGCCACTGGAGATCGGATGCGGCCGCTCAAGGAATGGTCGATTCAGGTGACACTGCCGCTCGGGGGGGGACTGCTCCTCCTCCTGGTCATTGCCGTTCTCTCCTCGGCGGCATACCGAGAAGTGGGCCGAGCTTCTCGAGCGGCCGCGACCGAGCGACTGGTGTCGGTGACGAATCAGTTCACTCAACTCATCAGCAATTCCACCAGGCAGCTTGCCGCCGAGGCCGCCGGCATGGCCGCCAAGGCCAGCGTTCAGGCGTACCTGCGCCATCCCGATGACCGCGGCCGAGTCGCGGCGATCGCGGCGCTGACCGGCGCGGTCACCCGGCCGGAGCAGCTGGCCGCCCTCGAAATTTGGGACGCCGGTGGCCGCCGTTTGACCGCGACCGGTCCGGTTGCGGATCAAATCGACACGGCGATCACTCGCCAACTGCTGGCGCGACTCGACGTCCGTGATTCGGTCCGGGTCGGTCCGTTCCAACCGCTCGCGACATCGGTCGTCTACGCCGTGGTGGCACCCGTAGGCGCCGGCCACACGCTGGGCTTCGTCGTTCACTGGCGACGGGTCAATGCGTCGCCCGAGGCCCGGGCGCAGATGCTCGGGCTGATCGGCCCCGAGGCCACGCTCTATTTCGGGAACGGGGACGGCGGGCTCTGGACCGACTTGGTCGAGCGGGTGCCGGGGCCGCCGCCTGGCCTCCTCACCGCTTCGTTTCTGGAGTATCAGCGGCCCGGCCGCGGAAAGGGCTTTGGTGCCGCCCGGCCGGTGGTTGGGGCGCCCTGGGCCGTCGTGGTCGAGTTCTCGAGTTCCCTAGTCTCCGCACCGGCAATCCAGTTCCTGAAACGGTTGGCCCTGATCGCGAGCGTCCTCTTGGGATCGGCCCTAGCGGTATGGGGGGTCGCCAGCCGCCAGATTAGCCGGCCCCTGCGAGACCTGACCGAGGCGGCCGAGGCGGTCGCCTCCGAGGATTTCTCCTGCCGCGTCGAGGTCAAGCGGCAGGACGAACTCGGGCGGCTGGCCACCGCGTTCAATACGATGGTCGGCCGCCTGCAGGAGGCCAAGGATCGCCTCGAGGACAAGGTGGCTGAACGGACCCGATCGCTGCAGCAGACCATTGAGCAGGTGCGCGCAGGGGAAGCCCGGCTCAAGGAGGCCAAAGAGGCCGCCGAACGAGCCAACCACGCCAAGTCTGATTTCCTGGCCAAGATGAGCCAGGAGGTGCGGACGCCCCTCAATTCGATCATCGGCTTCTCTGAAGTCCTCGAGGAGCAGACGTTCGGCCCCTTGAATCAGAGACAAACCCGCTACGTCGGCAATGTGCTGACCAGCGGCCGCCGGCTCCTCGAGCTCATCAATGACATCCTCGATCTGTCGAAGATCGAGGCCGGTCACATGGAACTTCTCCTCCAACAGGTCTCTGTCCCGACGGCCCTGTCGGAGGCCAGAACGCTCGTGACCCCTCTGGCCGACCGAAAGCGCATCGGCGTGGAGTTGACCGTCGAAGACGGCATCCCGCAGGTGGCGGCGGACCCGACCAAGCTCATGCAGATCATGTGCAACCTGTTGAGCAACGCGATCAAATTCACGCCCGACGGTGGTCGGGTGTCCATCGTCGCGCGCCCATGCGTCGTCACACCACGGGGCCCTCGGGCGGTGGAAATCGCGGTCTCGGACACCGGCATCGGCATTTCGGTCAAGGACCACGTCCGGATTTTCGAGGAATTCGAACAGGTCGATTCCAGTTATGCTCGAACCCAGGAAGGGACCGGCCTGGGGCTCGCCCTCACCCGACGGCTGGTCGAGTTGCACGGCGGGCAGCTCTGGGTGGAAAGCGAGCTTGGCGTCGGCAGCACGTTTACGTTCACCCTTCCGGTGCCTTCGATCGGAGTCGACCTCGGCGATCAGCCTTCCGAACTGTTGCCAGAAGCAAACAGCGACGGGACGCTGGTGCTGACCATCGAGGACGACGACCGAGCCCGGGAGCTCCTTCGTCATTACCTCGAACGCGAGGGCTATCGGGTCGCCGAAGCCCCGACCGGGGACGTCGGGATCGGGCTGGCGCGGGAACTGTCGCCCGCCGTCATCACGCTCGACATCATGTTGCCCGGCAAACACGGCTTCGAAGTGTTGGCCAACCTCAAGGCGGACGCCGCGACGACAGATATCCCAGTGGTCGTCGTCTCGATGACCGAGGACCGTGAGTTGGGGTTGAGCCTTGGCGCGGTCGATTGGCTGGTGAAGCCGACCAAGAGTGAGGACTTCATCAGCGCCGTCCGGCGGGCCGCTGGGCAGACCGCGTCGACCAGGCAGCCCACTGCATTGGTCATCGACGATGAGTCGGCGGCAATCCAACTCGTTCGGGACATGCTCTCTTACATTGGATTTCGAGTGGTCACGGCCGAGGGCGGATGGGACGGCATCGCGCGGGCCCGCGACGCGCGTCTAGACATCATCATCCTCGACCTGAGGATGCCCGACCTCGACGGGTTCGAAGTGGCCCGCCAAATCCGGGCGAGTCCGGAAGGGAAGGAGGTGCCGATCGTGGTCTTCTCGGCCAAAGATCCCACACCCAAGGAGCGGCAGGATCTCGAGGGCTTGGTGCAGGGAATCGTGGCTAAGGGAAACGGGCCCAAAGCGCTCCTCGATGCCGTCCGGAGCGCGACCGCGGTGGAGGAGGTGACGTGATGGCAACGATTCTCGTGGTCGAGGATAACCCGCTCAATATGGAGCTCGCCACCGATCTGCTGCAGACAGCCGGGTATCAGGTCCGCCAGGCGTTTGCGGCAGATGCCGGCATTCAGCTCGCTCGGACCGAGGCGCCCGATCTGATTCTGATGGACCTGCGGCTTCCCGGGATGAGTGGCTACCAAGCCCTCCAGGTGCTCAAAGCGGATCCGCTGACTGGTGGGATTCCGACGGTCGCGCTGACGGCCCAGGCGATGGAGGGCGACGATCGGGCGGTGTTGGCTGCCGGCTTCGACGGGTATCTGAGCAAGCCGATCAACGCCCGCGCTTTTCTCGCCGAAGTAGCCCGCCTGCTGGGAAACCGGGCCGGGTGAGCGGCCACCGCGCGAACGGCGCGCGCGAGGAGCCGACGGGTGTCGTCCTCGTGGCCGACGACAACCACAGGTCCTCCAGGGCTTGTCGGAAGAGTCGGGGGCATCAGGTCGTTGAAGCGGTTTAGGGTGCGTCGGCACTCGACCAAGTGGGTCGCCGATGCCCGAGGCCGTCCTGTTGGAGGTACAAACGCGGCGACAGATGAATTCGAGGCCTGTCGCCGCCTCAAGTCGGCGACCCGCCGCGCATCCGGTCTTTCTGGTCAAGCGCTCAGCGCGAGGCAGGATCAGCGTGCGCCAGCGAGTTTGTCACCAGGCCGATCGAAGCCGGGGACCTGACCTTACGGGTCCAAAACGCCGTCAAAGCCAACCAGCGGTGGAGGACTTAGTCAAGAAACCGACCCAGGCAGCCGATACTCGACGGACTGGGCGCCTAGTCGGCTGAGTGTTCCCCCGGTTCGTCGCGGGGGAACCTGGCACGGAGGAATGGCATGACAGCACCACAAGTGGCAGTTCTTTGTGTCGACGATGATTTCAAGCAGCTCGAAGCGCTGTCCCGGGTTCTCCGCAACCGGTTTCAACTGGTAACGGCGACCGATCCGCGCGAGGCTCTCGATCTCGTGCGGGCCAGTCCCCAATTCGCGGTGGTGGTCTCGGATCTGCGGATGCCCGCCGTGGATGGGATCACGTTCCTCTCCCAGGTACGCGAGGTCGCTCCCGACTCCGTAGGGGTTCTCCTCACCGGCAACGCGGACCTCACCGCGGCGATCGCGGCAGTCAACCAAGGTCACGTTTTTCGGTTTCTGCGGAAACCCTGCCCACCCGATCTCATCGTGGCCACCGTGCAGGCTGCAGCCGCCCAGCACCAGCTCATTGTCTCCGAGCGGGAGCTGCTCGAGCGGACTCTCCATGGCAGTGTCGCTGCGCTGACGGACGTTCTCGCGCTCGCACAGCCCGCGGCCTTCGGACGGGCCAATCGACTGAAGCGGTTGGTGGCGGAGCTGGCCGAGGCCCTGGAAGCGCCCAACCGTTGGGAGGTCGAACTCGCCGCCATGCTTTCTCAGATCGGCTGCATCGGCCTCCCAGCGGTCGTCGCCGAAAAGCTCTCAAAAGGCGAATCGCTCAATGAAGAGGAGAGCCGACTCGCGACCGAGGTGCCGGAAATCGCGGCCCGAATCATCAGGGAGGTTCCGCGGCTCGAAGGCGTCCGCGATATGATCCTCTGCCAGCGACTGGCGTTCACGCCGCCGCCTGGCGCGGGGCAAGACCGCCGTGGCGAGCACATCCCGCTCGGGGCCAGGCTCCTCGGCCTGGCGCTCGATTTTGACGAGCTAGTGAGCCAAGGCTTCTCGGCGGTGGAGGCGGTTCGGCGGCTGAAGGCGCGGGCCGGGTGGTACGATCCTGTGGTCCTTGCCCGGCTGGCCCACCGGTACGAGGAGGACGACGAAGCTCCGATCCAGGAGGTTCAGCTGGGCGAAGTCGGGCCTGGGATGATTTTTGTCGACGACGTCCGGACGACCGATGGGGTCCTGCTGGTGTCGAGAGGACATGAGGTGACCGAGAGCCTCGTCAGCCGAATTCATACCTTTTGGGCCGGCCTCTCGGTCGCCGGCCCCGTTCGGGTCACTCGAGCGCTGCCAATGAAGGCGCCCGAGCCGGCGTCGTCGTAACCGACGCGATCCAATAGGGGACTGTGCAACGGACTTTCGCTGATTGATTTCGCCGGGCGTCCGGTTTCGGTCCTGAACGCCAGGTTGCCCTTGAGAACACCGGGCCGTACGTTCGGAATCCCTTTCCGCCGAGCGTTTGTCGATGCGCCTCGTCCAGGAGGTCGAGCATGTTTGCCGCCGCCTTGCGCCTCACGGTTGGGCCGAGCTGTTCGCGGCCCACGGGCTCGACATAACCAAGTCCGACCTGGGCCGCGAGCTGGCCCGCCCACTGCGCCGGATCGACCGCTCGTTGCCGGGCTTCACGGATTTCTGCGCCGCCGGCCGCCGGGGGATCGAGCCCGGATCTCCGGCCCAAAGCCTCCTCTATCATGCGCTCGCGTCGCCCGGCGTCACCGCGGGGCTTCGCCGCCAGCTGCGGGCCTTTCCAACCCTGGCCGAGCTCGAGCAGGTGGAGAACTACGTGTGGGCCGCTCGCCGGGCCAGCCTGGAATCGGTCCGCAAGCTGGCTGGCGACCGCCCGGTCGCCGTGGTGGTGTACGCCTCCGAGTACCGGACTGCGCCTCGAACCGCGCACCGCCGCTACGCCGACCTAACATTGTCTCGGACTGGGCTCGCCCGGATCGGCAATGCGCCGGCTCGCTACGATCAGCGGCTTCGGGGGTTCGCGCCGACGTTCGCGGGTCGGCCCGATAGGATTCGCGTCTCGCCCGCTAAGTATGCCGCCTTTCTCGCCGTGCGGGTGCCGGGATCGGAGGCGGCTGGCCGGCCGATGCGATTCCAACGGGCCGACCGGCATGAGAACACGGTCGGCGACGAGCGCCGGGAGTTCTGGGTACCGCTCCACAAGCTGTTCGACGGACCCGAGTGTCTGACGGACCTCCCCGAGTTGGCGGTCGAGCTGGTCGCCCACCACGTCAATGAAAAATTTCGCCGGATCCACCTCGCGCTGGCTCGGCGCACCGTCGAGGGCAAGAAGTTCACCAGCGGGTGGGGCGAACCCGATATCTCCCGCCCGCCGTTCCGGTTTTCCGAGGGGATCGCCGAGCTGAGCCCTGGCGACGGCGATCCGCCGGGCCTGCTGGTCCCGATTCCTCACCGCAGTCTGGTGGAACCGGCGACCTATCGAGGGCGCCCCCTCGGCTTCAACGTGCCCCCCCGCGATGGCTTCGTCGCCAGCCTGGACCTGGGGGCGGAGCATAACGCCCAAGGCGAGGAGATTCGGGCCGCGCCAGCCTACGTCCACGCCCGGACTCAAATGACGGCGGAGGGCGAGGTGGACCTCAACCAATTCGCCGACGTCGCCCAACGCGTCGATCGAGGCGGCTACCAGGCGCGCCACTACCTCGATTACACCGGCGACGGCTGGGTCAAGGCCCAGGTGAGCTGGGGCAAAGCCGGCCGCTGGCTCGGCCCGCCCCGGCCGGCCTACTCCCTGGTGACGGCTCCCGATTTTCTCTTCGGGTGCGATCAAGCGGAGCTGAGCGAGTGGACCGATGGCTTGGCGGCCCCGGTCCGCCACCGCGTCTGGTACATGGCCCCCGCGCCCCTCTCCGACCTCCGTCTCCCGGCCAACCTCCAGCTGCCTAACACCCCGTTCGCCGCGGACGACGATACCATCACCGCGGTCGTTTCCGCCGGCCTCGACCCGGCGCCCGGGGGACCGGTGACCGGCCTCGCTGGAGACCAAATCCGTCACACCTCACTGCCCGATGACGCGGCCGGCACCATGGCCCCGGGGTGGGACGTCGCCCGCGACTGGCTGCCCGATCACCAGCAGCATCTTGCCAGCTACGGGCTCGGCAGTCCGTTTCCAGAAGACTCGAAGCTCTGCGCGGCGCTCAGCTCCTTCTGGCCGGCGGTGGCGCCCGACGCTACCCGGCAGTTCGCCTGGACCGAGAGCCAGGGCTACCGCACCGTCACGCCCATGACCGACGATGAGATCGGACTCGGGGCCGGGCCGTCCTGGGATGCCGTCGCCCCGCCCCGCCTGGTGCGACGGGGTGGGGAGGAGCACGTCATGTATCCGAGTTTCGCCCATACCGACTACACCCTGACCGCCGCGGCCAATCGGCTCAGCCTGGCGGCGACCGGGCGGATCAGCCAGCGGGATTACGCCGCCCGGACCCTCGCGATGGCGACGGCGTACCGAGTCCTCGGCAGCAGCCACTTCCGGTGGGTGGTGTTCTCCTACCGACAAGTCGGGCCGGATGATCGGGAACGCCGCCGAGCCGAACGGACGACCGGGCACCAGCTCGAGGGCACCGCCCATCGGTTCATCGTGTTCTACGCCGCGAACATGTCGACCGAAGCGAAGCCGCCGTATCGACAACAGGTTCGGGTTCGACGTCGGGCCACGCTCCTCGTGGATTCGGTGAACAGCGAGGTGTTGATCGAGCGTCGCGGACAGTGGTCACGCAAACGGGTGACGTGGAAGTGAGTCGTTGCCGGCGCGATGCCGCGGCCGATGTCGTCGTGATCGGCGGTGGGCCGGCTGGCTGCGCCGCGGCGATCACCGCCAGCCGGGCGGGCGCGCGGGTGGTGCTCCTCGAGCGCGACCTGGTCGCCCGCGATCGGCCGGGAGAGACCCTCCATCCCGGGATCGAGCCGCTGCTGACGTGGTTAGGCGCCGCGGACCTTCTGCCAGCTGCCACTCTCGCGCGCCATGAGGGTCACTGGGTCCAGTCGCGAGGGGACCGGCGGTTCGTGGCCTTCGGCGGCGATGCTCGCGGCACCTGGCTCGGATTCCAGGCCTGGCGCCAGACCCTCGACGGGAGCCTCCGGCGTCGGGCGGCCGAGCTGGGAGCGGAGGTGCGGTTAGGCGTTGCGGCGACGGGGGTTCTCGACGACGAAAGCGGGCGGGTCACCGGCGTCGTGACCGATCACGGCGAGGGAATCAGAGCGCCGGTGGTGGTCGACGCCTCCGGCGGCGTTCACTGGCTGGCCCGAAAGCTTCCTTTCGGCGTGACCCAGCTGTCGCCCCGGTACGTGGCGACTTTCGGTTACGTCGGCCCATCGACTCCTTTGCCGATCGCCACTCACCGCCGCGCGACCCCGAGCTGCGAATGGACCGCCTGGGATGGACCTGGATCGCTCCGCTCGGCTCTCGAGGTTGGCATTGGACCCGGCTCTCCTTCGCCGGTCGCCGGACGGCGCCTGGGTGGCTGCCTCCGGTCCTTCGAGGACGACGGTCCCGAGGTCCGTCGCGGGGCGCGGACGTGACTTGGCGGATGGCCCGCTCGGTCGCCGGTCCGGGTTGGCTGGTGGCTGGCGATGCCGGCGCGGTGTTGGATCCCGCCTCGTCGCACGGGGTCCTCCGGGCGCTCTTGAGCGGTGCTCGAGCCGGATCGGTGGCGGCGGGGGCGCTCGGCGATTCGCCGGCGGCCCGCGGGTCGTTTGCCGCGTTCGACGCCTGGTTTCGGGCGGGCGTGTACCGGGACGCCGCGGTGCTCCGGGCCAGCTACGCCGCGTGGGCTCGCCCCGACGACCGCCAGAAACGTTAGGCACCGCCGAACCGTCGCGGGAGCCCGCCCCATCGGGATGCCCGCGACCTTTGCTGACCTGGTAGAGGAAACCGATGAGCGGCTCGGGGAGCCGACCCGGGTCGGCTTGGTGGCCAGGCGATCGGGTTCGGGGTAACGCTGACCCGGCGCCCCTTCTACTATTGGTGGCCGTTGGGAGGGCGGCGACATGCGCCAAGGGAACCAGCGCCAGCCGGCGCCATGACGACGACCCGCGACCGATTGGTGGCCGCGCTTGCCGACCGTTACCGCCTCGAGCGCGAGGTCGGCGCCGGTGGGATGGCCACCGTCTACCTTGCCGAGGATCTCAAGCATCACCGCAACGTGGCGGTGAAGGTCCTCCGTCCCGAGTTGGCCGTGACGTTAGGTCCCGAGCGGTTCTTCCGCGAAATCGAGATCGCGGCTCAGCTCCAGCACCCTCACATCCTCCCGCTCCTCGACTCGGGCGATGCCGGGGGCTTCCTCTACTACGTGATGCCGTTCATCGAGGGCGACTCGGTGCGCGACCGCCTCGCCCGTGGAGAGATGCCGGTGCCCGAGGCCGTCAGGATCCTCGCCCAGGTCGTCGATGCCTTGGCCCACGCCCACTCGAGGGGGTTGGTGCATCGCGACATCAAGCCCGAGAACGTCTTGCTCTCCGGCCGGCACGCTTGGGTGACCGATTTCGGCGTCGCCAAGGCAGTCAGCGAAGCGACCGGCCGCCAGAACCTGACCACCGCCGGCGTCGCTCTCGGCACCCCCGCCTATATGGCGCCGGAGCAGGCATCGGCCGATCCCAACATCGATCACCGAGTCGACCTGTACGCCGTCGGAGTGATGGGGTACGAATTACTGGCCGGCCGGCCGCCGTTCACGGGTGGCTCGACGGCCGAGGTCTTGGCCGCCCACGTGATCCGCGCGCCGGAGCCGGTGACGAACCATCGGCCGGCGGTCTCTCCCGCGTTGGCGGACGTGGTGATGAGGTGTCTCGAAAAACGACCTCAGGACCGGTGGCAAACTGCCGAGGTGCTCCTGTCGCGACTGGAGCCACTGATGACGCCCAGCGGGGGCTCGACGGCGACCCAAAGTGCGGTGGCGGCCATTCCCGCGGTTGCCGCCTCGTGGCGGAGGGCCGCGATCGTCATCGGGGCGGTGGGGCTGGTCGGACTCGGCGTCGTCGGGTGGTTCGCGCTCCAGGGCGGGCGTGGCAGTGGTGGCCCCCAACTCGAGTTAGGAACCCGGACCCAGGTGACCCTCGATCCCGGCTTGGAGCTCGACCCGGCGCTCTCCCCCGACGGCAAGTTGGTCGCCTACGTGGCGGGCCCGCCGGGTGGCACCCGACTGTTCGTTAGGCAGATGGGCAGCGGAGGCACCGCCGTCGCGGTCGCCAAGGACGCGGTGGCCCGAGCGCCCCGGTGGAGCCCCGACGGCAGCCGGATCATGTTCACCTCGGCGCGGGGGCTCGAGGTGGTGCCGTACCTGGGAGGCGCGGCCAGTCTGCTCCTCCCCAATACCGCCGTCCAGGGCGCCGACTGGGCGCCGGACGGACGCCGGATCGCGTACGTCGTCGTCGGAGCGCCTGACACCCTTTTCACGAGACCAGTCGACGGTGGTGCCCCGGTGCCGCTCACCGCGCCGGGAGAGGTCGCCTCGCCGGTCTGGTCGCCCGACGGCCGGTGGATCGCCTATTCGGTCGGCAACGGCCGCTTCCTCTTTGGAGTACGCGACCTCGGCAACTTGGCGCCGGCATCGATCTGGGTCATCGCGGCGGCCGGCGGAACCCCGATCCGGATCAGCGATAGCACCTCGCTCAACGTCAGTCCCGCGTGGCTCCCCGCCGCCCCGAACCGGTTGCTTTTCGCGGCCAGCGCCGGCGGTAGCCGCGACGTGTACCACGTGGGCCTCACCAACGAAGGTCGGCCCGACGGCGCGCCCCAGCGCCTCACCACCGGGCTGAGTGTCCACTCGATCAGCATTCCCCGCAGCGGCGACCGGCTCGCGTACGCAACCTACTCCGAGAGCGTCAACGCCTGGCGAATCCGGATTCCGGAGGGACGAGCGGTTTCGATTGCCGGCGCCGAACCGGTAACGCGCGAGCGGCAGATCATGGAGTTCTTCCGGGTCTCGCCGGATGGCGCCGCGCTCGTCTTCGACTCCGACCGAGGTGGCCGCCAGCACATCTACCGGATGCCGGTCGTCGGCGGCGACGTCCAGCAACTCACCACCGGCGCCTGGGACGACTTCGCGCCGGCGTGGTCGCCCGACGGCCGATGGATCGCCTTCCACTCGGCGAAGAGCGGCGACCGGGATGTGTTCGTGATCCCGGCTGGGGGTGGAACGCCGGAACAGCTGACGAGCGGCCCCGGACGCGAGTGGATGGTCGACTGGTCACCGGACGGTTCCCGCTTGATCTTCGCCTGGGGTCCCAGCATTGGCCTCCTGACCAAAGGCCAAGGATGGACGGCCCCCACGCGGATCGATAGTCTGTCACTGCGGCCAGGGAGTCCGGTGAAGTGGTCTCCGGACGGTCGGTTGATCGCGTTCTACGGGAACGGCGACCTCCGAGTACGGAGCCCGGATGCTGGTCCCTCCCGCGCGTTGGTCTCGGGTCTCTCGGGTACGCCGTTTTATCTCGCCTGGTCGGAGGACAGTCGGACCGTTTTTTACGAAGGGACCGTTCCGGAGCGGCGTCGAGCCATCTGGGCGGCGCCGGCGAACGGTGGGGCCTCCCGCCCGGTGGTCTGGTTCGACGATCCTTCCAAGCAAGCCACCCGCTTCACGCTCGACGTGAACCGCGGCTGGCTTTACCTAACGCTTGGCGATCGGCAAGCCGACATCTCGGTGGTCGAGCTGATGACGCGGTGACGACGAGGCGCGACCAAGGCCGAGCCGATCCCGGGCCGGCTCAGCGCCGCCGATACCGCCCATCGAACAACTTTTTCCAGATGACCCCATCCATCGACATCTCCATCGCCGAACGCAACTCGACCGGGTCGGTCACGTCGTAGGTGAGTCGAGCGTGCATGCCGGGCCCGCCATGGCTCACCGTGAGGACGTCCCCCTCGAACCCGCCGGTGAAGGTCTCGGGGGGAGACGCCATCGAGTCGAACCAGTGGAGGGTGTACCGATCGGTGCGGGGATCGTAGCTCCACACCCCGTGGCCCTCGAAGGTGACCGCGCCGCCTCGTTCCTGCTGGTAGTCGTTGATCACCGCGAAGCCGCTCACCGCCACCCGGCTCTCGATCCGCCCTGTGGCGACTCCGCCCTTGGGATCCCATTGCGAGGGATACATCGTCTCCTCTCCCTCCCACCGGCCGGTCAGCTTTTCGAGCCTCCGGTGTCCTGGTGCTGGCTTTGGCATTTCCATGATGGTACCTCCACTTCGAGATCGAGTGATGCGACCCGATCGGTCGCCGCTCAGGCGTCTTGCCGACCAGCGATTTTCTCGAGCAGGGCCAGCTGGCGCCGATGCAGCTCGAGCAACTCCTTCACTTGCGCGTCCCGCAGTTCATCCATCTTGGTGTGGAGCGCCACGATCTGCACTTCAGCGTTCAGGTTCACCCGGTAGTCGTTCTGGGCGTCGATCCGGTCTTTCACGTTCTGGCGGTTCTGACTCATCATGATCACCGGCGCCTGGAGCGCGGCCACGCATGAGAGCACCAGGTTGAGCAGGATGAAAGGGTAGGGGTCGAACGGCGTGGCATCGCGGAGGTTCAGCGCCATCCAGATTCCCATTGCCGACAGGAAGATTCCGATGAAGCTCCAGCTGCCACCGAAGGCCGCGACCCGGTCGGCCACCCGCTCACCGAAGGTGCTCTGCTCGTCGAATTCGACGTTAGGGTCTTTGGCCACCCGGCCCCGGCGAATTACCTGGGCCCAGACCCGGCGTTCGAGGTCGCCCAGCCGACGCACTGCGGCGTCGAGGTCGGTCGGTGGCTCGCCGCCGGGTCCCGTCTGCGGCAGCAGCCGGGCCGCCCGAGCGGCCTGGTCGAGGATCCGAACTCCGCCGACCAGGAAGACGCCGCCGAGCATCGCGACCAGGATGTGGGCGCCCCAGCCGCCCTGGACGGTAACACCGAGTCCCGTCTCGAGGGCCCAACCACCGACGAGGCCGCCCGTCAGGCCGATCAGGAGATTGCCGAGGAGGCCGTAGCCCTTCCGTTTGAGGGCGTAGCCGGTGAGCCAGCCCGCCATGAGGCCGCTGAGAATCCAAGCCAGTACTCGCATGCGCCAACCTCCTGTGAGCATCGAAGGCCGCCTCGATCAGTTGAGGCGCGTTGGCGCGAAGGTAGAGCTTTGCCCGGCTGCCGGGTAGACCTGGGTCGCGGCCCTCAGCGCACGGTGGCGTTGTTGAGGTTCAATACCAGCCGATTGGCGCCCGGCGTCAGCGTCACCTTCATGTCCCAGACCACGAGCCCCTTCCCGTAGGCGCTGAGACCAATCAGGTAGTAGCTGCCCGCGGGGACCGGCGCGAACTGCCCGATTCCCTCGAGGTCGGTCTGGAGCACCGCGACCCCGTCGGTCGCCAGTGCCGGCGCCAGGTGCGAGCACTCGGCCGCCTGGCGCTCGCAGGCGGCGACTACGGTCTTGATCGCCGAGGTGCCGGGGACCGCCTTGAGGGCCGCGGTGAGAGTCGATTCGAGGCTGGTGCGGCGGAGGAAGAAGGCCGTCTCCCTCGGCGGCTGCCCGGGAATCGCGGGAAGCCCGGCCGCCACAGTGAGGGTGGCGTTCGCCGTGGCACCCGCCGCGACCGGGGCCGCGACGCTGGTCGACGGTGCCGCCGCCGGCGTCGCCGCGACCTCGGCGGTGGTGCCGGGCTGCCCAGCCGGGGCCAGGACTCCCAGGTTGCAGGTCCCCGCCGCTGGTGCCCAAACCAGCTCGCCGTTGGCGTCGGTACCCACGAGCGTCCGCCCCGTCACCGGGACCGAGCCCGACCCGGCCAGCATTCCATCTGGCCGGAACGTGACCGCAAACGGGGCCCCGGCGTGCGCCACCCGGATCTGGACCTGACCGCCTTGCATCTGCACGGTGTAGTCGCGGGCCACCACGGCGTCCCCGCACCCGACGATCACCGCGTGGGAGTGAAACTCGAGATCGAAAGCGGTCTGACTCCCGTACTCGCCGTTCAGCCGGAGCCCGGTCGGCGCCGGCTTGGGGATGGCCTGCTCACCAGCCAGGACGTTGAAGGCGACCTCGAGCCCTTGGCTCACGGTACCGATCGGCGGAGAGGCGCCGGTGAGCGGCAGCGCGCCGAAGGTGCAGCGGACGGTCCGATTCTCGTAGATCGGCTCGCTCATCGGGACCACCCGACCGTCGTCGTAGTGCCGAGTCCAGGTTCGGGTTCCCACCTGGACCCGTCCGGTGAATTCCGTAGGCCCCGGTCCGGTGAGTCGGCCGTCCGCGCCTAACGTCAGCACGACCGGCGCCGATTCGCCCTGGAGCACTTCGAAGATCTTGGGGCTGGTGCCGACGCTGACCGCCAGCTGGCCGTTTCGGATCGCGATGGTGTAGGCTCGCTCGTCCGGCACCAGCTCTCCGCAGGCCACGACCGCGTGGGGGTCCCAAAAGGTGACGCCGACGCCGCGCTGGCCCGTGTAGGTGCCGCTCATCCGAAGGCCAACAACGGTCTTGGTGAGCGCCGTCGGGAGGGCGGCGCCGAATAGGTCCTTGAATCCCTTGACCAGCCCCTCCGACAGGCACTGCTGCTCGCTCCGACCCGAGGCGATGCAGCGGGCCAGGGCCCGCTGCTCCTGTCCCTTGGCCTCCTGCTTCTGCTGGTACTCGGCCACCTCGGCCCGGGCCCGCATCATGTTCTGGGTGTCGGCCTTGGCTCGGGCGGCGATCCGCCTGGCGTAGTCAGCCTCGACGCCGTCGTACACACCCCGGAACTCGGCCGAGAAGTACTTCTGGAAAAGCTCATTCCGCCATGCCGGGTCGATGTCGAAGCCCTTGAGTCCGGTAAACTTCTGGTACTCCGGCTTGGTCTTCGAGATCTCCCAGTAGGCGGTGTAGTAGGCCTGGATCAGTCGTTGCTCGTCCGGTGTGAGCTCGTTCCGGTAGCGGCGGCCGCCGGCCATCGTCTCGATCATCGCCTTGAATTGCAGGAAGGTCCCCATCTGGCGGGCCGCGGTCTCGTCCGGGTCACTGCCCCGGATCTCCCGGAGGACCCGCTCGACCGGCGGCATCTCGCTCAAGTAGGGCGGGTTGGTCGCCTGGGCCGCCAGCACCGTCGGTAGCAGCGTGACCAGCAGCGGGACGACGAGCAGGGTCGGGTGACGCATGGTCTCGCCTCCGAAGCTATTGCGGGGTCGTCGCCTTGGCGAGCAGAGTTTCGACGTTGGTGCTCCGCCCCGGCGTAATCGTGAACCGCTTCATGGCATCGCCGTCCTGAGCGACGAAAGTGATGGTCCCACCGTCGCCGAACGACCAGTAGATGTCGGCCTCGTTCTCGAGAGCCAGATTCTGGGGGAGTTCGAGCACCTGGATGCCATCGACGAAGACGCGGTGCCCCGGAGCGCCCCGAACCAGCCACACCAAATGGCGGCCGTCGGCCGTGAATTTGAGGAACCTCGGGGCGCCTTCCGAGGCGACGAATTTCCCGTCGATGGCCACTCCCGGCGGATTTCCCACGATCCAGGCGACGTGCTTGCTGTCGGCGCTCCACTGGAAGGTGCCCTGGTAGCCGATGTTGCCGCTGGCCGGGTCGACGGTCAGCTTCCCGTAGTTCACCCCATCGACGGTCGCCGAGGAGTACGGGTGACCCGCGAGAAAGGCGAAGCGGGAGCCGTCCGGACTGAAGGTGAGCAACGAGGCGTTGACCGCAGGGTAGCTCTTGCCGTCGACCACGACTGCAAAGTTGGTCGCGACCTGCCCGGTCTGCCCGATGTAACCGACTTTGTTGCCGCGGATCGTTGCCGGTGGAACCTCGACACCGGTGGTTCGCGGTGGCCGGATCTGCAGGTCCACCGGGCGGAGGTTGAAGTACCCATCCGATTCCTGATCGCCGACGATTAGAAACGTCTTGCCGTTGGTCATTGCCTGGTAGACAGGTCGCCCGTCGGCCGTGAAGGCGACGTTGGACACCCCCTCGGCATACTCCTGTCCCTTCTTCGCGTCCGCCATCACCCAGGTTCGGCATCGGACGGCCCAATGTTTGGCGTCGGCGCTCAGGTACACCCGGAGGCCCGCGTTATCGGTGCATTCGCTGCCGGGCACCTTCTTGTTCCCGACGGTGAGAAACGATGTCTGGACGCCGCTCGGGCCCTGCGCGAGGATGGTGGCGAGAACCCCGGGGCCGACCGGCGCCATGTGGAGCTCAACCCCGCCGCCGGGGATCCGCATGAAGGGCTGGCCATCGGCCAGGACGTCGACCGCGCCGGAGCGGGGCGGACCCTGGCGTTTCGTGAAGAGGTGGAGACCGTCGCCGGTGAACTGCGGCTCGCCCGCGAGGTAGGGGGCGAGCTTGCCGTCGATGATCAGGCCGGAAGAGCGCTCGCCAGCCGGCGACCGCCGCTCGAGGACGTAGGCATGGCGCTCGCCGTCCGGACTGAAGAGGGGCTCGGCGCAGCAACTGCCGACCGGCCCCGCCTGACCGTCGATGACCAACTGCACCTGTCCCGACCCCGTCGCCGCGGTGAGGTACACGAGCAGGTACCAGTGTTTGCCGCCGGGGGTGAATCCAAGCTTGTGGATCGGCGTGCTCGGCGCTCTCATCTCGGCTATCAACGGTGCCCGATGGACTTCCTTGCCGTCCACCGTCACGACGTATTCCTGCCCCACCCGCGCGCTGTACGCGAAGCGACTCCCGTCGTCGCTCCAGACCACCTTGTCCCAGGTGGTGCCGGCCCCCGGTACTGGATGGATCTCGTCGAACCTCGGTCCGTCGACGCCGTCATGGACCAATACCTGCCGGCTGCCGCGAAGGGCCACCGCGGCGAGGTGCTGGCCCCGGGGGCTGATCGCGAACTGAATCCCCGGCTCCGCGGTGAGAAGGACCTGGGATGCCACGGTCGGTTTCGACGCGCCGTCCTGCGAGGTCGCCGATCGCACCGAACCTCCGGTCAGGAGCGCCGCCAAACCGACGCCCAGCCGGATCGTCATTCGTTCTTGCCGCACAGGACCTCCAGGGTGGGAGACCGTCCTCACCCCGCAATGCGCCGCCCTGGGTCCAATCCCTTCATGGCCTCCCCCCCTTCCGTCCGGTATCCGCCAGCTCCGCTTTGAACCGGGCCGCCCGCTGTGGCTGGCCGAGCGAGTCGTACGCCGCCGCCAAATCGGTCCGAGCGGCTCGAACGAAACTGACCCCCGGGTCGGTCAATTTGGCCAAGATCTCATAGCCGGCCAGACTCTCCGCGGCCGCCTCGGCGTAGCGGCGCTGCCGGAGCAGTGAGCGGCCCAGCTTGATCCGCGCGATGCCCGTGTTGAGATGGTCCGGGCCTTGTGAGGCGACCGCCGCCGTGACGGCCGCTCGGAAGAGGCGCTCGGCGCCGGGGAAGTCACGGCGGGCCATCGACACCCCGGCGAGGTTGGAGAGACCGATCCCGAACAGGTGATGCTTCTCTCCATAGGTCGTTCGGTAGATCTCGACTACCCGGCGGTAAGCCGCCTCGGCGTCGTCCCAGTTGTCGCGTTGCTGCGCGATGATCCCCAGCTCGTTCAGCGTCGAGGCTACCGAAGGGTGCGACGGTCCGAACACTCGCTCGCGGATCGCCAAGGCTCGCCGCAACAGGGCCACGCCGTCCGCGAACTTTTCCTCCGCCACCAGCGCCCGGCCGAGCATCGTGAGGGCGTGGGCAGTCTCGTGATGCTCGGGCCCGTAGAAACTCTCGATGATCTCCAGCGCTTGGCGATCGAATTCCTCGGCGAGGTCGTACTTGCCTCGCTGAAACTGGGCCGCGCCCAGGTTGAGGAGCACGACGGCGACCAAGGGGTGTCGGTCGCCATGGAGTTGGCGCCGGGTCGCGAGGACCCGGCGGTTGAGCGAGTCGGAGCGGTCGTAGTCGCCGCGATAGAAATAGTCGTCGGCCAGCTGGCCCAGGCTGGCGGCTAGCTCGGGGGTCGGGGCGGTGGCCGAGCCTGAGGAGAGCCGGACCGCTTCCTCGCTGGCCGCGATCGCCTCGTCGTAGCGACCGCGCTGCTGGAGCGCGAGACCGAGGGCGAACTGGGCCTTCCCCGTTACAGGGTGGTTCGGGGTGAGGGTGACGCGGGCGGTCTCGATCGCCTCGCGGGCCAGGGTCTCCGCCTCCTCGAGTCGGGCCTGGTCGACCCGCAGCAAGCTCAACGCGACCAAACTCCGGACGACTCCCGGGTCGGCCGAGCGGATCAGCGGGCGCCGTTGGTCGAGCGCGGCGCGGAGAACGGTGTCGGCCCGGTCGAGGTTGCCCAACTTCTGGTAGATCCCCCCAAGGGTTTCGTAGAGCTGGGCCTGGACCACGGGTTCACCATCGAGGCTCCGGGCTGCGAGGAGCCCCCGGTCGACGAGGGTAATCGCTCGCAGGGTGTCGGCCGGACCAGTCTCCGCGTCTCCCCCTTCGAACAATCCCAGCGTAAACCCGAGCACCCGCTCGCTGCGGGCGGCCTCGGCGAGGGCGGCGTTTCGAGCGCTGGTGACCCGGATCGTGTAGAAGGTCACCAGCGCCGCCACCGCGGCCACCACCAGCCCGGCCGCCACGACCGCGGCGCGATTGCGCCGAACGAATTTACCGAGCCGATAGCCGGTGGTATCGGGGCGGGCCTCGAGCGGCTCGTGTCGGAGGAGGTGGTCGATGTCGCGGATCAGCGCGTCGACGGTTCGATACCGGCGGCCGGGATCCTTGTGCATTGCCGTTAGGCAGAGGGTGTCCAGGTCCGACCACATCGCCCGGCCGGTGGTCCGGGAATCGGCGGCGAACTGCGATGGCTTCGGGGGCGCCCGCTCGGCGACCACCGATTCCGCCTCGCCCGGCGACAGACCGGTGAGATCGAACGGCAGTCGGCCGGCGAGCAACTCGTAGAGGATGACGCCGAGCGAATAGACGTCGGTATGGATCCCGACTCGACCATGACGGAACTGTTCCGGGGCCGCATAGGCCGGCGTCATCAGCCGGAGTTCCGTCTGGGTGGGGTCGCCGCCGAGGTCGAGGCTTTCGAGCTGCTTGGCGATGCCGAAATCCAGCAACTTCACGGTGCCCTCGGTCGTCACCATGATGTTGCTGGGCTTCAAATCGCGGTGAATCACCGCATGATGGTGGGCGTGCTGGACCGCCTCGCACACGGTGCGGAACAGCCGGAGCCGGTCGGGAAGCGAGGCCCCCCGTGCCCGGCAGTACGCGGTGAGCGAGTCTCCCTCGACCAGCTCCATCACGAACCAGGGAGTACCGTCGGCGAGCGTGTCGGCGTCGTAGAGCCGCGCGATCGACGGGTGATTCAGTTGGGCGAGGGTCCGTTGCTCGGCCAGGAATCGCTCCCGCCGGGCGGGCGAGAGCCAGGCGTCCCGGAGAATCTTGATGGCGGCGAAGCTGCCGAGATCGCTGCGTTCCGCGAGATAGACGACCCCCATCCCGCCTTCCCCAAGCACCCCTCGGATCCGATAAGGACCGAAACTGTCCGGGGGCAGGTGGGGCGCGGGCGAGTCGTCGAGCACCTCCTGGGCGGCCTCCGCCAGGTCCCGATCCAGCAGCGAGCCGCCCCGCTCGTCCTCGGCGAGCATCGCCATCACGTTCGCGAGCAAGGCGGCATCGCCGTGACACTGGGCGTCGAGGAATCGACGGCGGTCCGTCTCGGCCAGGCCGGCGGCCTCGTGGAAGAGGTCCTGGATCCGGTCCCAGCGGGCCCGGTCCATCACCGGCTCCGGAGTTCCTGAGCCAACCATGCCTTGGCGGCTCGCCAGTCGCGCTGAACCGTCACCTCCGACACCCCGAGGAGCTCGGCGATTTCCGCGATGTCGAGGCCGCCGAAGAACCGGGCTTCGACCATCGTCGCTTGGCGCGGATGGACCCGCGCCAAATCGTCGAGCGCGGCATCGAGCCTCACGAGGTCGTCGGCTGCGGCGGCTGGCTGGTGAAGGGATTCGTCGAAGGTGACGACGGCAACGACGGCTCGACGCTTGGCGCGGTTCCGTCGGCGAGCGGCTTCGACCAACACCTGCCGCATGGCGCGGGCGGCGATCCGCTTGAAGTGGATCCGCGAGGTCAGCGAAAACGGCGGCGAGCTCGCCAACTTCAGCCACGCCTCGTTGACCAGCGCCGTCGGGGTCAGTGAGGCGCTCGGATCGCCTCTCCGAACGCTGGAGGCAATCCGACGGAGCTCTTCGTAGGTGACGCTGAACAGATGCTCGAGTGTCCGGCGATCGACCGGAATCGCGCCGAGCTCGTCCGGTCCCAGTCCGGGTCGTGAGATTGGAGGTCGAGACACCATCGTGACTTTCGCCGCGGCCCGCCGTGACGGAGCGAGTGGGGACCTCGAAGATCTTACGCCCGACCCGGCTCGCCGCAAGGCCGGCGACTCCGAAGCCCCATCGAACCCGTTTGCTCCAGCGGCCACCCGCTACTACCATCCGGCCCCGATGAAACTCGTGTCCCTTGGCGGGGTGACCGTCCGGTTCGGCGCCACCACCGTTCTCCGCGATGTCACCTGGACGCTCACCAAGGGTGAGCGGTGGGGCATCGTCGGCCGCAACGGCTCCGGCAAGACCTCGTTGCTCGAGCTGGTGTCCGGTGAGCTGGAGCCGTCGGCCGGGTCGGTGGCCCGTCCCAGCGGACTCCGGATCGCGGTGGTCGACCAGCACCGCGTGTTAGGCGACGCCGACACCGTCTGGGACGCGGCCGCCGGCGCGTTCGCCGGTCTCCGCCGGCTCGAGGCCACGCTCGGCGAACGATCGGCCGCCATCGGTGAGGCCGGCGATCGGGTGTCCGAGCGGCTCCTCGCCGACTATGCCAGCGATCTCGAACGGTTCGAGCATCAAGGGGGCTACGCCCTCACCGCTCGGGTCGACGCCGTCCTGCATGGGCTGGGATTCGACCCCGTCCGCGCCCGGGAGCAGCTGGTCGCCACCCTCTCCGGCGGCGAGCGAGGGCGAGTCGCCCTGGCCGCCGCGCTGGCCGCCGAGGCCGACCTGCTCTTGCTCGACGAGCCGACCAACCATCTCGACCTCAGTGGAACTCGTTGGCTCGAGGAATACCTGGTTGCCGAGGATCGAAGCGTCGCCGTCATCAGCCACGACCGGGCGTTTCTCGAACGGGTCACCGACCACATTCTCCACCTCGAGGCCAATACCGCCAACAGCTACGGCGGTGGCTACCGAGCCTTCGTCGAACAGCGCGCCCACCAGCGGCTGGCGGCCCAGCGGGCCTTCGAAAAGCAGTCGAAGACGCTCGCCAAAGAAGAGGACTACATCCGCCGCAATATCGCCGGCCAAAACTCGACCCAAGCGACCGGCCGGCAGCGCCGGCTTTCCCGAGTCGTCCGGCTGTCCGCGCCTCCGGAGGACGCCGCCACCATGGCGGTTCGCTTCGTGCCAGCCTTGCGGGGGGGCGATCAGGTGTTGGTGGCGGATCAAGTGGGTGTCGACATCGAGGGCCGGACCTTGTTAGAGAACTTCTCGGCCACCGTCCGCCGGGGCGACGTGCTCGGTCTGATCGGACCGAACGGCGCCGGTAAGTCGACGCTCCTCTCAGTGATCATGGGGCGGCGGGAGGCTACTCGGGGGTCGATTCGCGTCGGCGACTCGATCCGGGTCGGGTACTACGCCCAGGACCTGGGCGACGTGCCCCGTGATCGGGAGCTCTTCGACATCATCCACGACTTGCGAACCAGTTGGTCGCGGGGCCAGGTCCAGGACCACCTCGGGCGCTTCGGGTTCTCGGGCGACGCGGTCCGCCGCCGTCCGGAGAGTCTCTCCGGCGGGGAGCTGGCTCGAGTGGCCCTCGCCACCTTGATGCTCTCGAACGCCAATTTCTTGATCTTCGACGAGCCGACCAATCACCTGGACGTCGAGACGATCGAAACCCTCGAAGACGCGATCGACGGATTCGAGGGAACCGTGCTACTGGTGAGTCACGACCGGGCCCTCCTTCGGACCCTGACGACTCGCGTCTGGGCCCTCGAAGGCGGCGCGATCGAGGACTATCCCGGATCCTTCGAGGAATGGGAGTCGAAGGAGAAAGCTGGCCGTCGGGCGGCCGCCGCCCGAGCGAAGGTCCGTTCTGCGGAGCGGCGGCGATCGCCGCGGGCCCGTCCCGGCAAGCCACCCGGCCTCCGACCCCTCACCGCTGCCCGCCGGAGCCTGGAGTCAGCCGAGACGCGGGTCGAGGGACTCGAGGCGCGGATCGGGGCACTCGAAACCGCCCTCTCGGATTCGGTTCTCTATGGGACGGCGGAGGGAGCCCGCCGGGCTACTGAGCTTTCGGGCGAGCTCGACGCCTTGCGCCAGGAGCACCGGGCGGCCCTCGGCGATTGGGAGCGAGCCTCGCTCGAGGTGGACCGCCTGGCGGACGAGTAGCCGGGCCGCCCCGGCCGCTGGCGCCATTCATCCGCCGCGTCAGGGCTTCGGTCGAGCCTTGAACTGCTGATACAGTCGTGTGTGGCGGTCGGTCATCGGGATGTCCGCTCCTCGAATCAACACGTGTTTCACGATGGTCCGGACGTCGAGCGGGTCGCCGGTGGTGACTTGGAGGTTCGCCACCTTGCCGACCTCGATGCTGCCGATCCGATCCGCAACCCCGAACATAGTGGCCGGATTGATGGTCAAAGCCTCGAGCGCCTTGTCTGCCGACAACCCGAACGCGGTCGCCGGGGCGGCGTTATAGGGGAGGTTGCGGGTCTCGGCGGCGTCATCGCTCTGGAAGGCGATCATCACTCCGGCGTTGGCGAGGACCCCGGGGTTGGCGTAAACCGCGTCGTAGGGTAGGTCGCCCTCGGGCGGTTGAGTGACCGGGCCGACGATGACCGGGATTCGCCGTGCGGCCAGGGTGTCGGCGAGTCGCCACGCCTCGGCGGCCCCTCGGAGGATGACCTTGAGACCGAGGCTGTCGGCGAGCGCCAGCACCCCCCGAATCTGTCCCTCCGTCTGGACGTCGAAGATGACCGGCACCTGACCCCGGAGGGCCGGACCTAACGCTTCGTAGGCCAGGTTCGCCGTTCCTTTGGCAGCGAGATCGACATAGGCCTTGGCGTCCCGAAGGTACTCGGTGAGTTCCCGCACCTGGCGGTTCATCGCCTCGGCCGCGTCGCCCCCGCCACCCTGAGGTCGGCCCCGGCCACGCCCGCCCGCGATCCGCGGATAGGTCATTACCATCGCGGCGTTGGAGCGCACCGCCATCTCATCGGGGGTCCATCCGGCCAAGTCGATCAGGGCCGCGGCTCCCTGGATGAGGCCCCCTCGGGCCGCCGTGATCGCCGTGGTGATGCCGCTGACCCGAGTGACCGGGATCAGCTCCGAATGGGGGTTAACGGCGTTGAGCGCGTCGTTCTGGGGGTTGAAGGACCCCAGCTCCTGAGTGTCTTCGGGGCCCGGCACCGATCCGATCTCGGTCAGTCCGAGCCGGGTACCGGCGTCGATCAAGCCCGGATACACGAACAGCCCGGTCCCGTCGATCCGGCGAGCGTCGGCGGGAGGGGTCACTAGTTGGCCCACCGCCTCGATCCGCCCGTTTCGGACGACGACGGTGCCGCGGTCGATCCGGGGGCCGACCACGGGGACGATGGTGGCGTTGGTGATCGCGATCGTCTCGGCGCCGCGAGATTGGGCACCCGCGGGGCCGATCGCCGCCGCCGTCAGCGCGGCGACTACAATGACTGGCTTGGTCACTCGGCACCTCCATCGGAGATCGGTCGGGTTTTCATCCGTTTCATTTGATCGAGCAAGTTCTCCAGGGTCGGGGCCTTTGTGCGATCGAAGAACACCCGTCCATCGATCAGCGTCATCTCGACCCGGCTCGCCGGCGCAAACGGGTGGCCGCTGAAGATCGCCAGGTCGGCGTCTTTGCCGACGTCGATCGATCCGGTTTGCTTGTCGATTCCCAGCTGCCAGGCCGCATTGAGCGTGATCATCTTGAGGGCCTCCTCCTCCGACGCGCCCCCGTACTTCATCGCCTTCGCCGCCTCCTGATACAGGCGTCGGGCTCGCTCGTCGGAGTCGGAGTTGATCGACACCTTGACGCCCCGCTCGGCCATCAGAGCGGCGTTGTGCGGGATGGCGTCGAACGCCTCGATCTTGTACGCCCAGCTGTCGGCGAAGGTCGAGGCCCCGGTCCCGGCCGCGGCGATCTCGTCGGCCAGCTTGTAACCCTCCAGCACGTGTTGCAGGCTGGAGACCCGGAACCCGAACTCCTTCGCCACTTTGAGGAGCATGTAGATCTCGTCCGACCGGTACGAATGGGCGTGCACCAGCCGCTTGCCTTCGAGAATCTCGACCAACGCGTCGAGCTCGAGGTCGCGGGCCGGCGGAATCGGCTCCGCCTGGCCTTTCGGGAGGGCCTTCTTGGCGGCGGCGTAGGCCCGCCACTCGGCCTGGTACTCGCGGGCGCTGGTGAACCGCTCCCGAAGCAGCTCCTCGACCCCCATTCGGCTTCGGGGATACCGAGGGGTGCGACCGGGGGCTTGGGAAACGTTCGTCTGGCGGACGTTCTCGCCTAACGCAAACTTGATCCCGGGGGGTGCGCCCGCGAACAGCATGCTGTCGACCGGCAAGCCCCACCGAAGCTTCACCACTGCATTCTGACCGCCGATGGTGTTGGCCGAACCGTGGAGGATGTTGAGGGTGGTGACTCCGCCGGCGAGCTGGCGGTAGACGCTGAGGCCGTCTTGCCGGAGGACGTCCTCGATCCGGACCTCGGCGGTGACCGACTGGGTCCCCTCGTTGATGCCTTCGGCCATGCTGTGGGAGTGGGCGTCGATGATCCCCGGGATGACGTAGCGGCCCGTTCCGTCGATGATCGTGGCGCCCGCCGGCACCGTCACCGAGCGGCCGACGGCGGCGATCTTGCCATCGCGGATCAGGACGGTGCCCTTGTCGATCGCGCCGTGGCTCGCCGTCAGGATGGTCGCATTGGTGATCGCGACCAGCCTGGCCGCGGCCGGAATCGGCGCGGTGAGCGGGGTCTTCGGGTACCTCCAGGCGGTGTCGGTGGCCGGCGGTTGCTGGCCGAGCGCCGTCCCGACCGCCAGGAGAAGTCCGGCGATCGCCATCGTCATTGCCGCTCTCATGGCCGTTTCTCCGCAGTGAAGGACGCGGTCCCGAACGAGCCGAGGGTGGCGGAGCCGGTCATTCGGGTGTCATCGACCTCGCCCTGGAACGTGAGGACCACCGCCTGGCCTCCCATCGTGATCGACGTCGACCAGGTGGCGTTTCTTCCGGTCACCTGGCCATCCTCGACCGTGGTGGTCCCCATCATGCTCGCCATTTGCCCCGTGAAGCCAGTGCCGGATTGCGTCACCGTCAGGGTCACCTCCATCGGCCCCTGCGGCGAGGTGATCGTCATGGTCCAGGTGCCGCCGATCTGGGCGGCGGCGCCCGCGACCGCGGGGCGGCCCGCCGGCGGCGCCAGGACCTGGTAACGAATCCCGTCGACGAAGACATCCCGGATTCGGGCGCTATCGGCGAGCAGATCGCCGTGCTCGGTGATCACCAGATTGGCGATCTTGCCGGTCTCGATGCTGCCTAACGCCGAGCCCGTCCCCACCAACTCGGCCGCCCGAATCGTCATCGCCTCGAGCGCCGCTTGGGCCGGGAGCCCCGCCTTGACGGCTTTGCGAACCTGGCCGAGGTAGTCACCGGGCCGGGCGCCGCCGGTGGCGAGGGCGAACCGAATCCCGGCCCGATGAAGCGCGGCCGGGTTGCCCTCGAGCGTCATCCGGGTGACCGAATCGGCGAGGGTGCTGTCGGGACCGTCGCGCCGGGCCAAACGATAGGCCCAACCGGTCGCTTCGGTGGCGCGGGGGAAATTCACCGATTCCACCGCCGACCGGCCGGCTAACGCATCCGTCGCCCGAAAGCCCTCGGTTGCCCCGGTCACGATGACCTGGAGATTGAACTCCCGGGCCATTCGGACCGCCCGGCGGATCTCGTTCTCGTTGGCGGCCTCGAAAAAGACCGGCATGGCACCCCGGACCGCCGGTATCAATGCCTCCAATCCGGGATCGAAGGCCGGTCGGGCCAGCCCTCGCGGGTTGGCGCGGTAACGGTCGGCGAGGAGCGCATAACGCTGAGCGTCGTACCAGGTTTGCCGCTCGTAGGCGATCACCCCGAGGAGCGTCGCCGGGTAGCCGCCTTGGATCCCCTGGAACCCCATGTGAACCGCCACCGGGGCCCGAATCACGTCCGCTTGAGCCGCGCTGTCCTTGGTCGGAACCAGAGCCGATTGACCCCGAAACGCCCCCCGACTCGCCGCGACGAGAATGGCGGTGATTCCGGACTCCCGGGCGGCCTTCAGGTCGGCGGGTGGCAGCCGGAGTTCAGCCGCGATCGAGCGGGCGGGATCGAGTCCGACGGGACGACCGACAGGCGCCGGCGACGAACCGGCACCCGCCCGTCCCGTTTCCTGAGAGGCGGTCGCCGGCGCCCCGCCAATCGACGAGGCCAGGTCCACCAAGCCGGGCGTCACCGTCCGCCCTTGAAGGTCGAGCACCCGCGCGTCCGGTGGGACCGGGACCGACGGGCCGATTGCTTGAATCAACCCGTCGCGGATCACGATCACGCCGCGGTCGATGACCCCGCTCGAGACGGTTTGAATTCGGGCGTTGGTCAGGACCCAAGTCCGGGGTTGTCCCGCTAACGTGGCCGGAATCAGAAGCAGCGCCCCGAGGGCCAGGGGGCAGTGGCAGTGACGAACGAGCATCGCGAGGGTCTCCGGACGACGCAGGAAAATCGCTGGCGAATCGAATCGATGACGGCGAGGGAATCTACTGCTCGGCTGGGCGGGCGCACTAGATTGCCGGTCATGGAGGTCCAGGTCTTCGGGAGCAAGAAGAGCTCGGAAACTCGCGCGGCGCTGCGGTTCTTCGCGGAACGGCGGATCAAGACTCATTTCGTAGACTTCGCGGTCCGGTCGCCAGCCGTGGGTGAGCTGACTCGATTCGTGCACCGCTTCGGCGTGGCCGGGATCGTCGATCCCAGCTCGCGCCGCTACCGAGAGTTGGGTTGGGGGTCGGCCCGGTATCCGGACAGTCGGTGGATCGAGAAACTGGCGGAAGAGCCGATGGTGTTGCGGATGCCGTTGGTGCGCTACCAGCAACACCTGACGGTGGGCGCCGCGGTGGCGGTTTGGGAGACCTGGGAATGACCTAGCCGGGCTCCTTGTCGGCCTGGCGAGCCCGGCTATGTTTGGGTCGTACACGGATTTGGATACAGTATTGCTCAATCGTCGTGTGCGTCACACCTCGCTCGTAGTTGCACCCCTCGACGACAAGAGCGGCGGGCCGTTCCCGAAGCCCCGTCGCGAAGAGGTTCCGCTTGTCCGGGGGCGATTCCATCGTTCTCAACCTGGAGCAGCACCATGAGAATACTGCGTGCGGTTGGACTCGGACTCGTGATGGCGGCCGCCATGGCGGCTCGTGGCTCGGCGCAAGACGTGGCTGGAGTCGTCATCGACTCGAGAACCGGTCGGCCACTCGAAGGGGTCCAGGTGGGCGTCGAGGGTGGCCAGACCATCGTCCGGACCGATGGTCGGGGCCAGTTCCGGCTGGCCGGACTGACGGGGACCTCGGTGACGATTCGGGTCGCGCTGATCGGATATCGGCCACTGACCGAGATCGTCGCCGTCGGGAAGACCGATCTCCGGCTGGCGCTCTCGCAGCAGGCGATCAACCTCGCCGAGGTGGTGGTGACCGGGACGCCGGCGGCCGCCGAGAGGCGAACCCTCGGCATCGCGACGGCGACGGTGCACGCGGCGGATCAACAAGCGTTCGCGCCGACGCCGGACATCTCGAACCTCATCAACAGTCGGGCCCCCGGGGTGGTCGTGATCCCGGGCACGGGGCAGATCGGCTCGGGCCCCCAGATTCGGATCCGGGGGGTCAACAGCTTCAGCCTGAACGGCAACCCGCTGATCTACATCGACGGCGCTCGGGTCAACAACGACGTGGCCCAGGGCATTTCGGTGCAAGGGTTCGGCTCGGGGATCTCGTCGCGCTTGAACGATCTCGACCCGGACAACGTCGAGAGCATCGAGATCATCAAGGGCCCGGCAGCGGCGACCCTCTATGGGACCGAAGCGACCAACGGGGTCATTCAGATCATCACCAAGCGGGGGAAGGCGGGCCAACGGCCGTCGATTTCGGCGTCGATCCGTCAGGGGACCAACTGGTTCATGAACCCCGAGGGCCGGATCGTCCAGCCGGTGAACCGTGTCAATGGAGTCGTGACCGCCTGGAACCCGGTGCGTCAGGAGGATTCGCTCTACGCCTTGGGCCTCGTCGATCGGCCGTTGTTCACCAACGGGCACCTGATGGGGTACAGCGCCGCGATCAGCGGCGGCACCGACGCGCTCCGGTATCACGTCGGGTCGACGCTCGACGCCGACAACGGCATCGAGCCGACCAACAACATCCGGCGGCTGACCACCAATGCCAACTTCACCGTCTCGGGCGGGGACAAGTACGACGTCAACGCCAGCTTCGGGTTCGTCAAGAACAAGACCAACCAAGCGTTCGAGGCTGGGGCGGGTGGGATCTGGTTCTCGACGATTTTCGGGGATCCGGCGTTGGTGACGGCGCCTCGGCGCGGCTACAACGGCGCGCCGCCCGAGTTTCAATGGGGATCTCGGCAGGCGGTGATGTCGATCAACCGTTTTACCGGGAGCGTCACGATCAATCACCGCCCCACCGGCTGGCTGTCGCAGAAAATCACCGTCGGGCTCGACCAGACCGATCAAGCGGCCGAGCAGCTGAACCGGTTCCTGCCCCCGGAATGGGTTCAGTTCAGCACTGCGATCGGGGCCCTTGGCAGCAAGTTCAAGTCCCGCCGGACGGTCAACTACACCACGTTCGACTATAGCGCCACTGCCCGCACCGGCCTCACGGAATCGATCCACTCGTCGACCTCGTTCGGGGCTCAGTACTACCGGCGGCGGACCGACGACATCACCGCCAACGGCCAGCAGTTCGTCGCTCCCGGCCTCGAGACCGTGTTGTCGACCGCGATCACCACGGCGAGCGAGGACTTCTTCGCCAACTCGACCCTGGGCGTCTATGCGCAGCAGCAGTTCAGCTATCAGGACCGGCTCTATGTCACCGGGGCAGTTCGGGTGGACAACAACAGCGCCTTTGGTGACAACTTCAGCCTGGTGGCCTACCCGAAGGTGAGCGCCTCGTACGTCTTCAGGGAGAACGCGGAGGGGAGGCTCAACACCCTCAAGTTCCGGGGAGCCTACGGTCAGGCGGGCCAGCAGCCGGTCGCCTTCGCGGCGCTCCGGAGCTGGCGGGCGGTGACCGGTGGCGATGGTTCGGGGGCCCCAATTCCTGAGTTCGTCGGCAATCCCGACCTCCGACCCGAGCGCGCCTCCGAGGTCGAGATGGGAGCCGATGCCGGGCTGCTCGGCGACCGGCTCGGATTCTCGGTGACCGGATTTTACAAGAAGACCCGGGACGCGATCCTGCTCCAACCGCTGGCACCCTCGCTCGGGTTCGCCGGCACCCAACCGATCAACATCGGCGCGATCCGCAATCAGGGCATCGAGCTCGAGACGTACGGTCGACCGATCGAAGGCCGGAACTTCAGCCTCGATCTCCGGTTCTCGATGGCGTACATCAAGAACAAGGTCCTCGACTTGGGCACCAACCCCGACGGGACCCGCCGGCTCTCCCTCGGCGCGGGGCTCGCCACCGTGGGCAACCCCGTCAACGCGTACTACGCTCGGCGGGTGGTCAGTGCCACCTACGATGCTGCTCTCGGGCGGGCCGTCAACGTCCTCTGCGACGATGGGGTTGGCGGACCGGGGGTGGCGTGCGGTTCGGCGCCCCCGGTGCTGGTGGGCCAATACGATCCGACGACGGAGGGTGCTTTCAGCGCGACGGGAACGCTCTGGAACCGCCTCCGGGTCTACGCCATGTTCGACTTCAAGACGGGCAACCGGCACACTGACAACAATCGGCGGGCTCTCTGCCAGGTGTTTTTCCGCTGTGTCGAGAACTTCAACGAGGCCGACTACGATCCCAAGCTGATCGCCGAGATCGAGACCGGCGGCGTCGCTACGTCGTTCGTCGCGAGCAAGGCCGATTTCATCAAGTTCCGCGAGTTGTCGCTGGCCTATCAGATGCCGCGGAGCCTCGCGAAGTGGTTCCGCGCCACCGAAGCGACTGTCGCGGTGACGGCCCGCAATCTCCACACCTGGACCGGCTATAGCGGGCTCGACCCCGAATCGTATTTCGTGACCCAGCAGTTCGTGCGACTAGAGCAAGATCAGACGCCTCAGCTGGCATCGGTCAACTTCACCATCAATCTCACATTCTGACGCCATCAGGCGACTGAGGAGTTCGAAGCCATGCGTAAGACGACTTTGAGACTGACTCGTGGAGCGGCCGGGGTGATGGCGGCGGCGTCGCTCACGCTCGGGCTGATCGGGTGTAGCGAGCTGCTCGAGCAGGAAGCGCCCAGCCGGGTGCTGGAGACGACCCTCGAGGGGGCGGCGGCCGCCAAGCTTCAGGTCGACGGCGCCCGAGCGGCGTTTGGGTGCGCCTTTCAGGCCTACGTCACCGGGATGGGGCTGATCGTCGACGAGCTGGAGGATACCCAACTGGCGGCCGCCGGCTGGGATTGGGACCGGCGGAGCGCGTTGGCGATCGGCGGCAACTACGCGACAGCGGTGTGCGACGGGACCCAGCAATTCGGGATCTACACTCCGATGCAAACGGCCCGTTACACTGCCGACCTGGCGCTCGGCAACCTGAAAAAGTTCTCCGATGCCGAGGTGGTGAACCGGGTAGCCCTGATCGCGACGGCGGCCGCGTACTCGGGCTACGCGCACCTGCTGCTCGGCGAAGGGTTCTGTACTATGGCGATCGACGGCGGCGCCGAGCTGCAGCCGAAGGACGTCTTTACCCTCGCCGAGGCTAAATTCACCGAGGCGATCGCCGCGGCCACTACGGCGAACAACGCGGCGCTCCTCAATCTGGCGCGGGTCGGCCGGGCTCGCACCCGGCTCGACCTCGCCAAGCTGCCCGGACAGGCGGTGGTGAACGCCAAGTTGACCGAGGCCCGAGCGGACGCCGAGGCGGTGCCGGCCGGGTTCGTGTCCAACATCCCCTACAACCCCGCCGCGACCTACTCGCGCAATATGCTGTTCGTCCGGAACACGGAGAGCGTTCTGTATGGCGTTGGGCCACGCTACCGAGGGATGACATTTTCGGGTGTCGCCGACCCGCGGGTGCGGACCCGGGCGAGCGGCCGCGGTCAGGATCAGCTGACCACCAATGTATGGATCGCCGAGAAATACACGGCACAATCATCGCCGATCGCCCTGGCCAAGTATCAGGAAGCCCGCCTCATCATGGCGGAGGCCGATTATCACTTGGTCGGCCCAACTGCGGCGGTGCCGTACATCAACGCCCTCCACGCCGCCGTCTCACTCCCGGCGTACGAGGGGACCGATCCCGCCGAGATCATGAGCACGTTGATCGAGGAGCGGGCCCGAGAGTTGTTCCTGGAGGGTCAGCGAGGCTACGACTTCAACCGGTTCAACCTTCCCTTCAATCCGCCGGTCGGGGCGCAGTTCCAGGACGCGACGCGTAACAAGGGCGGCACTTACGGGTCGGTCCGGTGTTTGCCGTTGCCCAACGTGGAGCGCGACAACAACTCGAATCTCTGATCTGGGCGGGCTGGTTAGCAGGATGGGGCTCGGGGGAATCCCCGAGCCCCGTCGTTTTCCCCCCGCGGCCCCGCATCCCGCGAGGGGCACCATGGCCCCCCACCCCGATTCCCTTACATTTATCCCGTTCTCGATCCCAGGTCGGCTCGTCCGAAGCGATTCCACGAAAGGGGAACCGCGCCGTGATCATCCAGAAATTCTTTGCCGCGATCCGGGCCCAGCTCAACAAGCTGGCCAACTTCTTCTGGGAGAAAGATCCGATCGCCCAGATGCAATACGAGTACGACAAGTCGGTCGAGCAGCTCCAGGAAGGGCGGAAAGGCCTCGAGCTGTACCGCGCGTTGGTCGAGCGGGTCACCCGGCAAGTGGCCTCCAACCGGAGCCACGTCACCAAGCTGGAGGCCCAGATCAAGGCCTACCTGAAGGCCGGCGAACGCGACACCGCCGCCAAGTTCGCGCTGGAGATGGAACGGGCCAAGAAAGAGCAAGCGCAGAACGAGGAGCAGTTGAAGATGCACGAGGAGGCGTACGGCAATAACCTGAAGAAGATCCAACACGCCCACAAGAACCTCCTCGCGGTTCGCGAAAAGATCCAGAAGTACGACGCCGACCTGAAGATGAGCGCGGCCGAAGCGGAGATCTCCAAGCTGGCCGAGGCGCTCGACTTCAACATCACCACCGATTTCGGCCAGATCGAGGACGTCATCCAGCGGAAGATCGACCAGAACCGGGCCGCGGTTCGGGTCTCCGCCGACTTGTCGTCTCGAGGAGTGGCGGAAGTCGAAGCCGAGGAACGGGTCGAGCAGTCGATGGCCGAGGATGCCCTCCGGCGTTTCGAGGTAGACCTGGGGCTCCGCGCGCCCGAGACCACGCCGTTGGCCGACACGGCCAAGAACTTGGGACCGGCGGTGGGGGAGAAGTCGGTGGAGCGGGAAAGGTCGTAGTATTAGGACGGATAGGACGGATAGGACGGATAGGCCAAATAGGACGGATAGGACGGCTGGGGATTTCACGGGGAGCGGACCATGACTGAAGGCGGACGGCCGAGACCGGCGTTTTTCGCGGTGCTGGTATTAGTGATCCTCGGGCTGGTGTTTCTCGGCCTGATGCGATTGGGCGTGATCAAAGGCTTCGAGAGTATCGGCGGAGGCGGGGACATTTCGCCGTCCGACCTCGCCGGTCAGGGGGTCGAAGCGCCCGACGCCCAGGGCATCACCACCGTCAAGGAATACAGCTACGTCCCGGCCCAGCGGCTCCCCGAGGTCAAGGGAGTCTCGAACTACAAGCCGTTGGTGGCGAACACGGTCCGGATGGCGCTCAACGTGTGGGCCGGCTGGGCGCCGGTCATTTACGCCAACAACGGGCTCAAGGCGGGCAAGGTTTGGAAAGACGCCAAAGGGCGCGATTTCAAGCTCGAGCTGGTGCTAATCGACGATCCGGTGGCGATGCGCGACGCCTATGTCGCCGGCGACATCCACATCGGCTGGGCCACGCTCGACATGCTCCCGCTGTTCCTCGAGGGCCTCAGGAAAGACTCGCGAACGATGCCCCGGGTGTTCCAGCAGGTCGACTTCTCGAATGGCGGGGATGGGATCGTGGTCCGAGAGGCGATTCGGTCGATCGCCGATCTCCGCGGGAAACAGATCGTCCTCGCCCAGAACTCGCCGTCCCAGTTTTTCGTGCTGAACGTCCTGATCAACGGCGGTCTCCAGCCCGGCGACGTTTCGTTCAAGTACACCCAGGACGCGTTCCAGGCCGCCGCCGCGTTCAACGCCGACAAGTCGATCAGCGCGGTCGTCAGCTGGGCCCCGGACATCTACAACCTGCCGAAGGTGAAGGGCAACAAGCTGCTCGTGAGCACCGCGACGGCCAACAAGCTGATCGCGGACGTCTGGTTTGCCCGAGCCGATTTTGCCAAGGATCAGCCCGACCTGATCGAAGGCTTGGCGCGGGGGATCTTCGACGCGATGGAGGCGCTGAAGGCGCAGGAGGCCAAGCAGGCGGTCGCCAAGCTGATGGCGACCGGGTATTCCATTCCCGAGACCGACGCGCTCTCGATGCTCGGCGACGCCCATTCGACGAACTTCGCCGAGAACAAAGACTTCTTCCTCAACCAGAATAATCCGGCCAACTTCGAGCGGCTCTGGAACACCGCCTATTACCTCTACCGCAAGATCGGGGCGGTCAGTACGCCGGTGGCGTTCGACCAGGTGATGGACTTCACCGTCGTCCGGAAGCTCGAGGCCGAGCCGAGGTTCGCCAGCCAGAAGAACGAATATCAGGTCCAATTCGCCCCGACGTCCGCCGCGGAGATCCAAGGGGAGAGCGCCGAGATTCTCACCAAGACGGTGGTAATCCACTTCTACCCGAACTCCTGGGATCTGAAGAAATCGATCGTCAAGACGGTCGACGGAAAGGAGAAGCAGGAACTCTACGATCCCAACGTCGACTTCGTGGTCGAGGAAGTCGGAAAACTCGCGGGTCAGTACGGGGCGGCTCGGATCGTGATCGAGGGACACACCGACGGCTCGATGCGGGGCTCGGTCCCCGCCTCGCTGGTTCAGGAGCTGTCGCTCAACCGGGCCAACGCCGTCAAGGAAGCCCTGGTTCGGAAGTTCCCGAGCCTCCAACCGAATCAGTTCACGGCGGTAGGCAAGGGATGGGATCGGCCGGCTGACGGGGCCGATGCCGGCAACCACGCGAAGAACCGACGGGTCGAGGTCAAAGTCTATCCCGCCGAGGCCCAATAGCGGGGATGGCGACCGACCGGCCGCCGCTGTGGAGTCTCCGGCTCAGTCCGCCCCCGCTGACCCGGAGGTTGGTGGGCGTGGGCGGCGTGCTCGCGATCGTGGTCCTGTGGGCGCTCCTCACCATGGGCGCCACGCCGGAGAGCCGAGTCATTTCGCCGGTGGTGCTGCCGAGTCCCGTGGAGGTGGTCGGGAGCATCGGAACTTTGGTGACGGAACGGGCCCTCCTCCAGAGCATCGCCGCCACCCTCTGGCGAGTGCTGCTCGGCTTCGGCCTGGCGGTGATCATCGGGGTCCCGGCGGGCGTGATGGCCGGGTCGTGGCGGGTGATCGACGCGGCGGCGGCCCCTCTGGCGCTCTTCGGCCGCAACATTCCGGTCGCGGCGCTGATCCCGCTCACCATCCTGTGGTTCGGGATCGGCGAAGCTCAAAAGGTGATGTTCATTTTCCTCGCCTGCGTGCCGTTCGTTTTTTCCGACACCGTGGGTGCCATCGTCGGGATTCCCGATCGCTATGTCGACACGGCGCAGACGCTCGGGGCCAAGCCCCGGCAGGTGATCGCCAAGGTGTTGGTGCCTCTGGCGCTCCCTGAGGTTTACATCTCGCTCCGCAATCTCTTCGGGCTTGCCTTCGGCTACATCATGCTGGCCGAGCTGATCAACGCCGGATATGGGCTGGGATACCTCTTGAGCACCAGTCAGCGGCGGGGCCTCACCGAGCACATCATTTTGATTCTGGTGGTGATCGGGGCCCTGGCCTTCGGCATCGACCGGTTGCTGTTGTGGCTCCAGAAGGGGTTCTTCCCGTACCGGAGGGAAGAAGGGTAGGGCGGATAAGGCGGATAAGGCGGATAGGGCGGATAGGGCGGACTTCTTGGAAGACGCGGGGCCATGGATTCGAACCAGGTGCCGATCGAGGGAGCGGAGGCCCGAGAGGCGGAGGCTGCCCCACGCAGCGCTCCGGTGCCAGCCGTCGTCCAGTTCTCTGGAGTATCCAAGACCTACGACAGCGGCCTGACGGCGATCCGCGACATCACCTTTACCGTCGAGGATCGGCCGGATCGAGGCGAGTTCGTGGCCATTCTCGGGCCGTCGGGGTGCGGGAAGTCGACGATCCTGAAGATGATCGCCGGCCTCCGACCCCAGTTTCCGGCCACCACGGGGACGGTGGTGGTCGGCGGTAAGCCGGTGACCGGCCCCGGCGCCGACCGAGGGATGGTGTTCCAGGATTATACCGCGTTCGACCACCGCACGGTGGTGGAAAACATCGCGTTTGGATTGGAATGTCAGGGCGTCGGCGAGGCCGAGCGAAGGGTCCGAGCCCGGGAGTGGGTGGGGAAGGTGGGGCTCTCGATCGACAAGGACACCAACAAATATCCTCATGAGTTGTCGGGCGGGATGCGCCAGCGGGTGGCGATCGCGCGCTCCTTGATCCTCCACCCGAAGATCATCCTGATGGACGAGCCGTTCGGCGCGCTCGATCCGGCGACTCGCCTCAACATGCAGGATCTCCTGGTCCGGCTGTGGCGCGATCTCCAGGCAACGGTGTTCTTCATCACCCACTCGATCGAGGAGGCGGTATACCTGGGCGATCGGGTGTTCGTGATGTCGCCATCGCCGGGCACCATCTTGAAGGAAGTCCCGGTGCCCCCCCCGGACCGGCCGGCGAAGGAGATGCAGCGCGACCCGGCGTTTATGGAAATCGTCTTCGGGCTTCGCAACGCGCTCGACCAACTCGAGGTGGCGGCCACCCAGATGGCGGGGGAACGTTAGGTATGCCCCGAGCGGCCGGGTTGCGGAAGTACGCCCGCAAGGCGTTCACGATTCCCTGGAATCTGCTGGCGTTCTTCGGGGGGCTCGCCGCCGCCGTCATGTCGCCGTGGCCGGACGCGCTGGCGCCGCTGGTGCTGGCGGCGGAGTTCGCGTTCATCGGCGGGATGCTCTCGATGAAACGGTTTCGCGACTCGGTCGACGCCGAAGAGCACGCCAAGTTGAAGGAAACAGGGGCGCCCGGCCAGCTGCCGGCCTCGGCAATCGGCGAGATGCTCGGGACCCTCTCGCCGGAGCCGCGGATGCGGTTCCACAAGCTCCGGCTCCGGTGCCTCGAGATGCAGAAGCTGGCGACGGGCGCCCGGGGGGGGAACCCGCTCGAAATCGGGGCCGGCGATGATCTCCGCCGGGGCTCGCTCGACCGGCTCCTCTGGATCTTCCTCCGACTGCTGGTCTCCCAGGAATCGCTCCGCCGATTCCTGCGGAGCACATCGGACTTGCTGCTCGCGGAGAAGGTCAAGGAGCTGGCCGAGCAGCTCGCCCGAGCGGAGGGGGACAAAGACGAGCGACTCGTCACCTCGCTCAAAGACAGCGTCGCCCTGGCGAACCTCCGGCTCGACAACTTTCGGAGGGCCGACAAGAACGCTCAGTTCGTGATGGTCGAGCTCGACCGGATCGAAAGCAAGATTCAAACGCTCACGGAAATGATGGTCAACCGACAGGACCCCGATCTCTTGACCAGCCAGGTCGACCAGGCGGCGCAGAGCATGACCGACACCGAATCGGCCATCAAGGAACTCCAAGCCATCACCGGCATGGCCGACCAGCTGACCGAGCCTCCCCCGATCCTGGACGCGGACCTCGGCGGATTGCTGAAGGCATGAGACCCGACGGCGTCGCGCTGCCGGCCTGGTTTCCGGCCTGGGCCCGCCGGTTGGGCGACCTCTCGGTCTCGGGGAGCACCTCCGTCTTTCTGCTCCATGGCAATACTTACGACTTCGTGCCGCTGGGCGAAGGCGCCAGTCCCTCCTACGGATCAGTCGCCCAGTTCCTCGCCGAGCAGATGTTCGGGCGGTACGACCTGGTGCTCCACTACGACTTGGGCCGCGGCTTGCGGGCGTTTGCCGGCTCGGACGAGGCTCGGTTGCGCGAGATGGTGTCGCTCGCCAACAAGGAGATTCCCGGTTTCTCGGAGATCAAGAACGATCCGAGTCAGGTGCTCGCCAAGCTCGACCAGCACGTCCGCAACACGGTGGTTGCTCCCGACGAGCGGCGGAAGAGCTTCGCCTTGATCATCGATCAGGCCTCGTACCTTTTCCCCGATGGCGAGCCCGGCCGGCTGAGCTTCCAGGGGTCGGCGCTGATGGTCACCCTGCTCAATTGGGCCGCGAGCCCCCACATCAAGCGCCTCAATATGGCGTTCGTCCTGATCGACGAGCGGATCTCGGACTTGAGCGGTCGGCTGGCGAGCAATCCCCACGTGGCCGCGCTCGAGGTGACGCTCCCCGATGAGGCGAACCGGGCCCGATACGTCGGGACGGTGATCGGCGACAAGCCACTCGGGAGTTTCTCCGACTACACCGCCGAGGAACTCGCGAAGCTCACGGCCGGGATCACGCTGGCCGACGTTGGTGTGCTCCTCCAGACCGCTCGGCAGGGCGCGGGTGGGAGGCTCGACGCCAAAGTCTTTCGCGACTTGAAGAAGCGGCTGATCGAACGTCACTGCCAAGGTTTGCTCGAGTTCGTGGAGCCCACGTGGGATCTCTCGATCGTCATTGGGCACGAGGCGGCCAAGCGGCGGTTGGTCGAAGACGCCGATTTGTTGAAGCGAGGCGCGCTCGATACCCTGCCGATGGGCTACCTCCTCTGTGGACCGGTGGGGACGGGCAAGACGTTCATCGCGCAGTGCACCGCGGGGGCGATCGGTGCGCCGTGCGTCGTCCTCAAGAATTTTCGGTCGAAGTATGTCGGGGAAACCGAAGGCAACCTCGAGCGGGTCCTCTCGGTGCTGCGGGCGATGGGCCCGGTGATGGTGATCATCGACGAGGCCGACGCGGCCCTCGGCGATCGAGAGGCGGAGGGCGATTCGGGGACCTCGAGCCGGGTGTTCGGGATGATCGCCAGTCAAATGGGCGATACCCGCTATCGAGGCAAAATCCTCTGGATGCTCCTCACCGCCCGCCCGGACTTACTCCCGATCGACTTGAAGCGTCAGGGCCGGGCCGAAGTGCACATTCCGCTGTTCTACCCCGCCGACGAGGCGGAGGTGAAGGACATGTTCGTCGCGATGGCCAAGAAGCTGGGGACCACCCTCGTGCGCGACGAGCTTCCCCCGATTCCCAACGTGGGCAAGCTGTCGGGGGCGGATGTCGAGGGCGTGGTGGGGCGAGCATGGCGCCGATCGCTTCTCGCCGGCGAGAAATCGGTGAGTCGGAAGGCGCTCGAGGAGGTGCTAGCCGATTTCCTTCCCTCGACCCAGGGGCTCGAGAAAGAGCTCCAAGAAGTGGCGGCGATACTCGAATGTACTGACCGAACCTTCCTCCTGCCGCACCATCAGCAGATCGTCGACCAAGAAGGTGGGCGAGCCAAGCTCCAGGAACGGCTGACGCAGCTCAAGATGTTGGTGGAGAGGCTCTAGCCTGAGTCGATGGCGGTATCCGCGTCGTTCCGGCTCTTCGTCGAAGAGCAGTTCGGTGATCCAGCCCGAGTCGCCACGCGACCGATGTTCGGTGGCCTGGGGATCTACTGGGAAGGATGGTTTTTCGCGCTGATCGACGACGATACCCTCTACTTCAAAGTCGACGACTCGACCCGACCCGATTTCGAAGCGTTAGGCTCGACGGCGTTCGATCCCTTCAAGAACGGCCAATTGATGCGCGGGTACTTCGGGGTTCCCGGCGAAGTGCTCGAGGACCGAGATCGGTTGACCCAGTGGCGGGAGCGGTCCGTGGGAGTGGCCCGCTCGGCCAAGCGGAAGAAATCCAAGAAGCGCTCGGACTAGGTCCGGTCGCCCCAGAGCATCTGGCGCTCCCGCTTGCCGAAGGCGTCGAGTTCCGCTTGCGCCCCCCGCTGGGTCATCAACGACACGACCGCGCCGACCAGGAACGCCATGGGAATCGTGACGAGCGCCGGGTTTTTCAGGGGGAAAATGGCGGTGGTGTGCTTGAGGATGTCGACCTGGATGGTCGGCGACAGGTAAATCAGCACCAGGGTCGTGAGGGTCCCGACAATCATGCTGGCGAGGAGCCCGGGGGTGGTGGTTCTCCGCCAAAAAATGGCGAGGACGATCGCCGGGAACGTGCCGCTGGCCGCAATCGCGAAGGCCAACGAGACCATGAAGGCCACGTTCTGACCCTTGAAGGTGATCCCCAGCACGATCGCGACGATGCCCAACACCACCGAGGCGACCCGGGCGATCCGAAGCTGCTCCTCGCCGCCGGCGTGGCCGCCCCTGACGACGTTGACCCAGAGATCGTGCGACAACGCCGCCGCCCCCGACAACGTTAGGCCCGCCACCACGGCGAGGATGGTCGCGAACGCCACCGCGGCGATGAACCCGAGGAACGCGGTTCCCCCGAGAACTTCCGCGAGAAGCGGCGCCGCCATGTTGCCGCCCTGGTCGACCGCCCGGATCGCCTCGGGCCCGACCAAGACCATGGCGCCGAATCCGAGAACGAAGGTGAGCAGGTAGAATGCCCCGATCAGCCCGGTCGCGTACCACACCGAGGTCCGAGCCGCCCGGGCGCTGGGGACCGTGAAGAACCGCATCAAGATGTGGGGGAGCCCGGCGGTCCCGAACATCAGCGCCATTCCGAGGGAGACGGCATCGAGCGGCTTGCTGACCAGTTGCCCCGGTGCCAGGACCCCGTCTCCATACTTGGCGGCGGCGGCGGCGAACAGGGCCGTCGGGCTCATCCCGAACTTGGCCAGCACCATCAGAGCCAGGAGCAAGGCCCCGCTCATCAGGAGCACCGCTTTGACGATCTGCACCCAGGTGGTGGCGATCATCCCGGCCAGGAGGACATAGAGAATCATCACGGCCCCGACGATGACCACCGCGGCCTCGTATGAGATCCCGAACATCAAGCGGATCAAGCCGCCGGCTCCCACCATCTGGGCGATCAAATAGAGGGTGACCGTCGCCAGGGTGCTGAAGGCCGCCGCGACCCGGATCGGCCGCTGGCGACGATACAGCGCCACCACGTCGGCGAAGGTGTAGCGGCCCAGGTTCCGAAGTGGCTCCGCGATCAAGAAGAGCACCACCGGCCAGCCCACCAGCCAACCGGTCGAGTAAATCAGCCCGTCGAACCCGGTCGTCGACACCAGGCCCGCGATCCCCAGGAACGAGGCGGCGCTCATGTAGTCTCCCGCCAACGCCCACCCGTTCTGACCGGCGGTGACGGCCCGCCCGGCGGCGTAGAACTGTTCGGTCGTCTTGGTCCGACGGGCGGCCCAATAGGTGATGCCCAGGGTGATCGCGATGAACGCGAAAAAGAAGCCGATCGCGACGGGGTTGGATTGCCCGATTGCGGTGGCCCGGGTGGAATCGGCGACTTGGAAGATCATTCGGCCGACTCTCGATGCTCGCGGAGGCTCTCGACCTCCGGGTCGTATTTGGTGTTGGCCCACCAGACGTAGGCCAGCGTCAACACCCACGCCGCCACGATCACCAACGCCCCGGCGAGAATCCCGACGCTCAGACCGGGGACCACTTGGGTCGCCATGAGTGGCTTGTCGTAGGCGATCAGGAGGATGAAGCCGAAATAGACGATCACCATCAGCGCGGTCAGGCCGATGGCTACACGCCAGCGTTTCTGGGCCAGGGCTCGCAGACGATCGGGCATCGAGTGGTCTTGGGTGAAGGAGGAGACGGCGCTAACGTTACTCCCTCCCGTCAAGGTCAGCAACGATGCGCTGGTGGCTCCTCGCGGCGGCTCCGATCGGCCTTGCCGCCGTTCTCCCTGCCCAGGTACCCCCTGGGACCGACGTGTTCGTGGTCCCGATTGCGATTCGGGGTGCTTCAGTGACCCTCGGAACCGTCACCAACCTGACCCGCCGGCCGGGGTACGACAACCAGCCGTCGTTTTCGCCCGACGGAAAACTGCTCTATTACACGGTGGTGGGAGACGGCGGTCCGAACGGCACCACCCAGGCCGACATCTTCCGGGCCGATCTGGCCACCGGACGATCCGATCCATTTACCACGACGCCGGAAAGCGAGTACTCCGCGACGGTGACGCCGGCCGGCCGGGACATCTCGGTGATCCGAGTCGAGCTGGACTCGACCCAGCGCCTGTGGGCCTTCCCGCTGAGCGGAGGGAACCCCCGGGTTCTCGCGGAGCGGACCAAGCCGGTTGGCTACCAAACCTGGCTCGACCAAACGACCGTCGGGGCGTTCGTGTTGGGGTCGCCGGCCACCTTGCAAATCCTCGACCTTGCCACCGGCGATGCCAGGATCCTGCTTTCGAACATTGGTCGGGCGCTGCAGCGGGTACCGGGGCGCCGAGCGGTGACGGTCACCCAACGGGTGTCGGTTTCCGAGTGGTGGATCGTCGAAGTGGACGCCGCGACCGGGGCCGCCGCGCCGATGGTCCGAATGGCGGAGGGAGCCGATTACTTCGTCTGGCTTCCGGATGGCTCGCTGCTCTCGGCGGCGGGCTCGAGTCTCCTCCGGTATCGTCCCAAAACCGACACCGGGTGGCGGGTGGTGGCGAATGTTCCCGGGGTCACCGTGATCAGTCGATTGGCGGTGAGTCCCAAGGGCGACAGGTTGGCCTTCGTGGCGGAGGATCCGAAATGACCAAGGCGGCGTTGGTGACGATCGCGCTGGGACTCTTCGGCTGTGGTGGGAAGGCCGAGCAGCGGGCCCAGCAAGACACGCTGACGACTCGGGAGCGGCAGGAAGCCATCGGCAACTCGGGGATCCCGGGAGCCCGAGGCATCAACCGGGCTCTCGACATCGCCGACACGGCCAACGCTCGCATCCGGGCGCTCGACACGGTGGGTCGCTGATGAGGTGGCTGCTGTTGGCCGCTTGGGCCGGGGCGACCCCCGTCGCGGCCCAGGCGCCCGACACCGCCACGGCGTTCCTCGAGCCGGCGGCGGTCTTCGATGGCGATTCCCTCCGAACCGGATGGATCGTGGCGATCCGCGGCGATCGGATCACCGCGGCGGGACCCGCCCCCGGTCGGGGGGCGGCGGTCGGTCGGCGGATCGCGCTGCCGGGCCTAACGCTCCTCCCGGGCTTGATCGAAGCTCATTCGCACCTCCTGCTCCATCCCTACGACGAGACCTCCTGGAACGACCAGGTCCTCAAGGAGTCGCTGTCGTTGCGCGTCGCCCGAGCCACGGTCCACGCCCGGAAGACGCTGCTCGCGGGGTTTACCACGGTTCGTGATTTGGGGACCGAGGGCGCCGACTATGCCGACGTCGGCCTCAAACAAGCGGTCGATCAGGGTGTCATTCCGGGTCCTCGAATCATCACCACCACCCGCGCCATCGTCGCGACCGGCAGCTACGCTCCCAAGGGATTCGACCCTCGGTGGGAAGTGCCGCAGGGCGCCGAGGAAGCCGACGGGGTCGACGAGCTGATCAAGGTCGTCCGCCGGCAGATCGGGAAGGGAGCCGATTGGATCAAGGTCTACGCCGACTATCGTTGGGGCCCCGACAACCAAGCCCGCCCCACGTTCTCGGTCGCCGAGCTGACGGCGATCGTGGAGACCGCCCGGAGCAGCGGCCGCCATGTGGTGGCGCACGCGAGCACCGCCGAGGGGATGCGGCGGGCCGCGCTCGCCGGGGTCAAGACGATCGACCATGGCGACGACGCCACCGCGGAGGTGTTCCGATTGATGAGGGAGCGGGGGGTCGCCTTCTGCCCGACGATTGCCGCGGGCGATGCGATCGAGCGGTACCGAGGGTGGCGGCCGAGGCGTCGACCCCGAACCCGAGCCGATCCGGCGCAAGCGGGCCTCGTTTCGGCTTGCAGTCGAATCCGGGGTGGCGATCTGCAATGGAAGCGACGTGGGGGTCTTCGCCCATGGCGACAACGCCCGCGAGATCGAGCTGATGGTCGAGTATGGTCTCCCGCCTCTGGCGGCCCTCAAGGCCGCCACCAGTGGCAACGCCGAGGCGTTGGACCTGCCGGATCGGGGCCGGGTGGCGGTCGGCCGGTTGGCGGATTTGATCGCGGTGGAGGGCGACCCGACCAGGGAGGTCAAAGCGTTGCGGCGAGTGCGGTGGGTCATGAAGGGTGGAACGGTCATCACCAAGGATGTGCCATGAATCGGATCGCGGTGTTTCTCGGGGCGGCCTGCTGGGCCTCGCCCCTCTCAGCCCAGACCCTCACCTCGGCCGAGATTCGCCGGATCGACAGCGTCTTCGCCCCCTTCGACGGGACCTCGAGGCCCGGCTGCGCCCTCGGCGTGAGCCGCGACGGCCGCTCGGTTTACCAGCGCGGGTATGGGATGGCCGACCTTCAAAACGGAGTGGCGATCTCGCCCCAGTCGATCTTTCATGTCGCCTCGGTCTCCAAGCAGTTCGCCGCCTTCGCGGTGGCGCTCCTGGCCGAGGACGGCAAGCTCTCCCTGGACGACGAAGTCCGGAAGTACCTCACCGAGCTACCCGATTACGGCAGCCGGGTGACCATCCGCCAGCTGATCTATCACACCAGCGGCGTGCGGGACCACTGGGAGCTGCTCGGGATGGCGGGTTGGCGCTATCCCGACGACGTCTTCACCCAACAGGACGTCCTCGACATCGTGACTCGCCAGAAAGCGCTCAACTTCACTCCGGGAGACGAGTATCTCTACAGCAACGGCGGCTACACGCTGCTGGCGGTGATCGTCGAGCGCGTCTCCGGAAAGAGCCTCCGGCAGTTCTCCGAGGAGCGGATCTTCGCGCCACTGGCGATGACCAGGACCCACGTCCACGACGATCACAACATGATCGTCCCGGGCCGAACCTCGGCGTACCAGATGGGCAAGGACGGTTGGCGGATCAGTGTCCCGTCGTTCGACACCCACGGTGCCACCAGCCTCTTCACCACCGTCGGGGACTTGCTCAAATGGCAACAGAACTTCGTTACCGCGACGGTCGGGAATGCCAGGCTGCTGCGAGAGGCCGAGACCACCGCCGTTCTCAATAGCGGTAAGCCCGCGAACTACGGTTTCGGGATCTCGATCGAGAAGTACCGCGGCACCCCGGCCTTCGGGCACGGCGGTTCCGACGCAGGGTATCGGGCCGACGTAGTCCGGTTTCCCGAGCATCGCCTGGGGATCGCGGTGGCCTGCAATTTCGCCGACGCGACGCCTAACGTTTATGCCAGAGCGGTGGCCGAGGTAGTGCTCGACGGAAAGCTCGCCCCCAAGCCGGCCGGATCGCAGCCCGGCGCGGTCACGCTCGCTCCGGCCCGGCTCGCCCAGCTAGCCGGGGTCTACAAGGCCAGGACGTCGGACCAGGTGTTGCGGTTGGTCGTCAAGGAAGGCCGGTTGGTGATCGAGAATTTTGGGATTCCGATGGAGCCAGTCGACGACAATCACTTCGTGGTATTCGGCACCCCGGTGTCGTTCGCCGGGCCCGCCACGGGCCTCCCGACGGCGCTGTTTGCCGAAGCCCTCGGTGATTCGATGATGCGAATGCCGCCCTTCACTCCACCGGTCGGCCGGCTCGGCGAGTTCGCGGGCGACTATTGGAGCGATGAGGTGCAGTCTTGGTACCGCATCGGGCTCCCGGATTCCGCTTTGGTTCTCCGGCGTCTCAAGTTCGGGGCCGAAACCCTGAGCCCGGTTTTTCCCGATGCCTTTCTGCTAGGGGGTGGCGGGGGCACCGTCCGGTTCGTGCGGACCAAAGGGAAGGTGACCGGGTTCCTCCTGACTGGTGGGCGGGTCCGCAACGTAGCTTTTGCGCGAGCGGCCGACCGGCGCTGAGTCGGTCGGCGGCGTTGGCGCCGCCCGGACGCCCCCGCGATCAGCGGTGTTCGACCTTGACGGGATCGGTGGGTGGGAAGTAGGATGGCAGGCTCTGGAGGCGACTCATCTCTTTTGGTCCCAATCCGTTGGGATCGGGAGCCCCGACCCATCCGACTGAAGCCGTTCCGCGCCTGGCGCCCCGACCCCGCAATCGCCGCGCGGGTTGCCTCGCCGCCGTACGACGTCGTGAACCGCGACGAGGCAGCCACCCTCGTCCACGGCAACCCGTTCAGCTTTCTCCATGTCGGCCGAGCGGATATCGACCTCGGGCCGGAGGTGGACCCCTACGACGACCGCGTTTACGCCAAGGCCCGCGACAATCTCCGGGCCTTCATGCTCGACGGCACGCTGATTCAGGATCGGGATCCGTCCCTGTATCTCTACGAGCTGACGATGGACAACCGCACCCAGGTTGGCATCGTGGGTTGCGTCCATGTCGAGGACTATGAACAAAACGTCATCAAGAAGCACGAGCGAACCCGCCGCGACAAGGAAGACGATCGGACCAAGCACGTGCTCGTCCTCAACGCCAACGCCGAGCCGGTCTTCCTGACATACGTCGGTCAGCCGTTCATCGGACGCGCCAACCTGGCCGAGATGCGGGCGAAGCCGATTTACGATTTCACCTGCTCGACGGACGGGGTTCGCCATCGAGTCTGGGTGGTGAAGAACAGCGAACCGTACCTCGACGCCTTCCGGCGGGTCGACTGCGCCTACGTGGCCGACGGGCACCATCGTTCGGCGAGCGCGTGGCGGGCCGGGCAGGAACGCCGGGCTGCCAACCCGAAGCACAGCGGGCTCGAGGAATACAACTGGTTCCTGGCGGTGCTGTTCCCGACGAAGGACCTCCACATCATGGCTTACAATCGGGTGGTCCGGGATCTCAACGGCCTTGCCGTCAACGACGTGCTGGAGCAGATCGGGATGTTGGGGACCTTGACTAAGACGGAGTCCGCGGCCCCCGATCAACCGTGGACGATCGGGATCTACCTCGCGGGGCGATGGTACCGTCTCGAGTTCGATCCGATCACGATCAACGCGCACGACCCGATCAAGTCCCTCGACGCCGATCTCCTCTACGAGAGGATCCTCGTCCCGATTCTCGGGATCGGCGACATCCGGTCCGACAGCCGCATCGATTTCGTGGGCGGGGGCCGCGGCCACGCCGAGTTGGAGCGCCGGGTCGACTCGGGCGAGATGGCGATCGCGTTCGCGCTCCATCCGGTTCGGATCGAGCAGGTGATGGCGATCGCGGACGGGGGCGGGATCATGCCTCCGAAGACCACCTGGTTCGAACCCAAGCTCAAGAGCGGGCTGTTCGTTCACTCACTCGATTGACCAGAATCCACCGATGATGCGCGTGCTGATCGCCGACAAGTTCGAGAAAGTCGGCACGGAAGGCTTGAAGGATCTCGGCTGTGAGGTGGTCGAGCGGGCCGAAGTGAAGGCCGACGATCTTCCCGGGGTGGTGCGGCAAGTCGACCCCAAGATCTTGATCGTCCGAAGCAAGAAGGTGTCGGAGGCGGCCCTCAAGGAAGGAGCCCGGCTCTCGCTGGTCATTCGAGCCGGCGCTGGCATCGATTCGATCGACGTGGCGGCGGCGTCCCGGCTCGGCATTTTCGTGTCCAACTGCCCGGGAAAGAACTCGATCGCGGTCGCCGAGCTGGTGATGGGCCTGTTGTTGAGTTGCGACCGCCGGATCCCCGATCAAGTGATCGAGCTCCGGCGGGGCGAGTGGAACAAGGGCGAGTATTCGAAAGCCCGGGGTCTCCACGGCCGAATCCTCGGGATCGTCGGTCTCGGACAGATCGGCCGGGAAATCGCCAAGCGGGCCCTCGCGTTCGGGATGAAAGTCGTGGCCTGGTCGCGTCAGCTGACGATCGAGGAGTGCCAGCGCCTGGGGATCGAGTACGCGCAAACCCCGCTCGAGGTGGCCCGACTGGCCGACGCGATTTCGATCAACGTGGCGTCCACCTCGGAGACCAAGGGGATGGTGAACGCCGAGTTCTTGGCCGCGATGAAGCCGGGCGCCTACCTGCTCAACACCGCCCGAGGGAGCGTCATCGACGAGGCCGGCTTGCTGGAGGCGATCGCCACCAAGCGGATCCGGTGTGGTCTCGACGTCTACCAGGGGGAGCCGGGCGGGGCGAAGGGCACCATCGACTCGCCCCTGGCCAAATCACCGGGGGTGTTCGGCACCCACCACGTCGGGGCGTCGACCGAGCAGGCGCAGGTCGCCATCGCGCACGAGGTGCTCCGGATCGTCCAGCAGTTCGCCGAGACGGGACAACCGCTTCATTGCGTCAACCGCCTGGCGAAGAGCTCGGCCACCCACCTCCTCGCGGTGCGCCACCAGAATCGGCCCGGAGTCCTGGCCCACGTCTTCAAGGTCCTCGCCGACGAGGAGATCAACGTCGAGGAGGTCGAGAACATCGCGTACCACGGCGCCGCGGCGGCCAGTGCCCGGATCCACGTGTCGGGCGCGCCGAGCGATCGGGCGGTCGCGGAGATCATGGGCGGCAACCCGGACGTCATCAGCGTCGACCTCCGCGAAGTGAGGCGTTAGGTGCGGATTCACAACTTCAACGCCGGCCCCGGCGTCCTCCCCGAATCGGTTCTGAACCAGGCCCAGCAGGATATTTGGGACATTGGCGGGTCGGGCCTCGGCATCATGGAGCACAGCCACCGCGGCAAGCTGTTCGAAAAGATCAACGCCGGGGCCGAAGAAGAAGCCCGCCGCTTGGCGGCCATTCCCGACAACTATCGAATCTTGTTCGTCCAAGGCGGGGCGACCCAGCAGTTCGCCATGGTGCCGATGAACCTCCTGGCCCCCGGCCGAACCGCCGACTATCTAGTGACCGGCGCCTGGGCGGAAAAAGCCTGGAAAGAGGCGAAGAAGTTCGGCGGCACCCACGTGGCGCTCTCCGGCGAGGCGACCAACTACAACGAGATTCCTTCGGCCGACACGATCCGGTACTCCGAGAACCCGGTCTACGTCCACCTGACGACCAACAACACGATCTTCGGGACTCAATGGCGTGACGAGCCACCGGTCCCCTCGGGAACCCCGCTCGTGGCCGATACGTCGAGCGACATGTTCAGCCGGCCGATCGACGTCACCAAGTACGGACTGATTTACGCCGGAGCCCAGAAGAACCTGGGGCCGTCCGGCATCGTGATGGTCATCATCCGGGATGATCTCGTCGAGGCCGGGCCGGCGACCATCGCCACCATGCTCCAATACCGGGTCTACGCCAAAGACAAATCGCTCCACAATACCCCGCCCACGATGGCGATCTACCTGGTCGGCGAAGTCCTCAAGTGGATTCGAGAAACAGGCGGTCTCTCCGCCATGGCCGAGCGGAACGCGGCGAAGGCGGCACTCCTCTACGACTTCCTCGATCAGTCGGAATTTTTCCGAGGAACTGCCGCGCCGAAGAGCCGGTCGTTGATGAACGTCTGCTTCCGGGCGCCCAGTGAAGCCCTCGAGGGGAAGTTTTGCGCCGAGGCCGAAAAGGCCGGGTTGACGGGTCTCAAGGGACACCGATCGGTCGGGGGCATGCGGGCGAGCATCTACAACGCCTGCCCCCGTCAGAGCGTCGCCGCTCTGGTCGACTTCATGAAAGCGTTCGAGCTGGCGAATCGGTAGACCGATCGGCCGGGTCAGGCGCCTCGAGCGGCAGCCCGGCCCGATCGGCCAGCCGACCATACGATAATCCGGCGATTGCGTCGTAACAGACGTGGATCGCCATCGCGAGATAGAGCGAGCCGGTCGCGAAGACCAGCCAATGGAATCCAGCGGCAAAGATCGTGACGACCGCCGCCGCCGCCCAGCCCTGCATTAAGTGCCCCAGCCCGAACGCCAGGGAGCAGAACACCACCGCCACGACCGGCGAGTCGGTGAGCGCGGTCACGATCCAGAACAGCACTCCTCGATAGCTGATTTCCTCGATGGTGCCGGCGGCGACCGAAATCCCGATCCAGAGGGCCCGCTCCGGGCCGTCGCGAGGCGAGGCGAGGTACACCCGGCGCGATCGCTCCTCGACCGCCCGGACCCAACTGGGGTAGAGGAGCGCGACCATGAGCGCCAGCACGGCGGCTCCGGCGAGGAGCTCGAAGGGCGACGGACGCCAGAGCGGGAAGAGCCCGAGGCCCAGCTCCGTTGCCACCCAGATGGAAAAGGCGCCGAATACCCCCTGCTGGACGAGGACCGAGGCGAAGTAGCGTTTCCGCGGCGGCAAGGACACTCGGTCGAGTCGCCTGGCGCTGTACCAAGCCAGCAGCGGCAACAGCAACCCGAATGTGATGAGGTGCAAGGCACCCGGGGCTCCAATGGCCTCGTAATTCACCGGCGGCTCATGGCGACGGCGGCCGGCCCAACTCCGTCCCGGCCCGGCGGACGCGACCGACGATCGCCGAGAGTCCTCGGGTTCGCATCATGCCGAGGACCTCGTCGAGCCGGAGGAGTGCCAGCAAGTCGGCCGGCACCGCCGCGTAGGCCGCCGACGATGCGCCATCGAGATGCTTGATCAGGAGCGACACGAATCCCCGCACGGTCGGCGCTTCGCGGGGGACCTCGGCGAACATCCGGATGGCGTCGCCGTCGCGCTCAAACCACAGAAACACCGGTGTTTGGCATTCGGTGATCCGATGGGATTCCCGGTCGCGATCGACCGCCAGCCGCTCGGGCAGGGGAGGGAGTCGCTTCGCGGCGTCGAGGACGGCCTCGAGTCGGAGGTCCTTGTCAGCGCCTCGGAACCGGGTGATGAGCTTGTCGAGCGACATGAGCGGGCGCGAGATTTGGGATGAATACCACCCAATCTACCCGGAGTCCGCCCGTGCCACTCGACCTCGCCGGCCCGATCGTCACCACCGACTGGCTGGCACCGCGGATCGGTGACGCTCGCCTTCGGATCGTCGACGGCTCCTGGTACCTCCCGGCCATGGCCCGGGATGCCCACCAGGAGTTCCTGGCCGCCCACATTCCGGGGGCGGTGTTCTGGGATCTCGACGCCCTCTCCGATCGGGAGAGTCGGCTACCCCACATGTTGGCGGATCCGGCCACTGCGGCACGCGACATCGGAGGACTCGGAATCGGCAACGACGACACGGTGGTCGTCTACGATGGCTCCGGCAACAACCTGAGCGCGCCCCGGATCTGGTGGACGCTCCGGGTCTTCGGGCACGATCGAGTGGCGGTGCTGGACGGCGGGATCGGGACATGGGTTCGGGAAGGGCGCCCCGTCGAGCGTGGTGACGGCGCACCCGCCGCCGCCAGGTTCCGGCCGGTGCCGCGTCCCGACCTGGTTCGGGGCCTCGAGGACATCAAAGGGCTCCTTGGCTCGAGGGAGGTGACCCTCCTGGATGCTCGGTCGGGCGGTCGATTCGAAGGTCGCGAGCCCGAGCCTCGACCCGGGGTGAGGAGCGGCCACATTCCGGGAGCGAAGAATCTGGCCTTTACCGCCCTCGTTTCTGGCGACGGCACCATGCTCGACCCGAGCGAGCTGCGAGCGCGGTTTCGGAGTGCCGGCGTTGATCTGAGCAAGCCGGTCGTCACCTCCTGCGGCTCGGGCGTTTCGGCCTGCGCCTTGGCGCTGGGTCTGGAGTTGATCGGTCACCGGGGGTACGCGGTCTACGATGGGTCGTGGACCGAGTGGGGTGGGCGACCCGACACTCCGGTGGAGACTGGTCCGGCTTGAGGAGTTCGGCTCGGGTAGGTCACCCAGGATCACACCGGCGAGTCAAGGGAGCATCGAGCGGAGGCGGCGGAGGTTCGAGCCGGGATCCGGCGTCGCGAATGGCAACCCCGGTCGCGCCCCCGTTGGAGGTCACCCACACCGCGACAGCAGCCGTCGCGGCCACGGATGATGAGGCAGCAGGGCGGCCGCGCGCTCGGCGTGCCCACGGGCGCCTGGGCACGGAGCTTTCATCGCGAGCAACAGGTGGAGGCGATGGCTGCCCGGATCCCACCGGACGGCCTGCTCCAATTGACGGACTCGAGTCCCGTCACCAGCAATCAGGATCGATTGGAGCTGGGCCGCCGATCTGGTGCCAAAGATCAGGAGCAGGAGGACCAGGCCCAAGATCAACCGGCTTCGCCGGCCGTTGAGCGAGATCGCGGTCACCGGCTTGGTCGCCGGGACGAGGGCCCCGATCCCAGCAAGGGCGATGATCGCCGGTGGCGCCAGCAGGATCACCGCATCGAAGAGGCCTTGCACGGCGACCGCGGTCAGCAGGCCGATGGCGGCGAGTGCCGTGACCCCCAGGTCGGGGTCGCGGACTCGGCGGAGCGCCATGATGCCGAGGGTGACGAGCCAGAGCAGCCAAAGCAGCGCCCCGACTGGACCGCGCTCGGCGATCAGGGCCACCCAGTCGCTCGACGGCCAGGGGTTGGTGGGAATCGGGTCGGCGGCGGCGAACGACGGGTCGCCCGCGACCGTCACGGCGGGGTAGGCAACCATCCAGTTACCCGGCCCCACGCCAAAAATCGGATGCTGGCGCACCAACTCGAGGCTATTGCGGTATTGAATCAATCGCCCGCGACCGGAGCCCTCCCGGTAGTTGAGCACGTCGCGCAGGGAATCGCGATAGGGCGACGTCGAACGCCACTCCAGCTCGTTAGGCACCACCAGGGCCGCCCCGGCGCCGATCAGCAGGGCGACGGCCAAGGCGGTGACCCGGCCGCGGGGGAGCCGGGGCCGCGCCCCCCGGCTAAAGGCCCCGACCACGATGGTGATCACCGCCGTGGCCGCGAAACCCACCCAGGCTGCCCGCGACCGGGACAGCACCACCGCCGCGATCATGGCGCTGGTCGCCAGACCGCTCAACCCGACGACGACGCGGTTGGAGGCGGTCGCCAACAGCCAACCGGCCAACGGGATTCCCAGCACCATCAGATGCGCCAGGAAGTTGCGGTTGCCGAGAGTGCCGCCCGGTGCCCGGGTGTCGGCGAGCCAAGTCGAGGACCAGCCGTAGGCCTGGGCCAAGCCGGTGAGCCCGCCACCGACGACCGCCAGGACCAGGAGGCCAATCAGCAAGGGGCGGGCACCCCGCTCGGCCGCGAACCGAGCGGAAAAAAAGAGTGCCAGGCCGCCGAGGGTCAGCCCGAGCGAACGGGCGGCGAGCCAGTGATTGGTTGCTAGCGCGGCGGCGACCACCGACCAGGCCGTGAACGCCGCCAGACAGACTTCGGCGACCCCGAACTCGATCCGCTCGGCGCGAATGGCCATCAGTCCCATCGCGATCAAGCCGGCCCCGAGAAACGCGGTCTCCTTGGCGACCGCAAAGCGATCGAGATCGAACACGGCCGACTGGGCCACGGCCAGGACGACCGCCACGGCGCCAAGGCCCACGATCAGCGCGATCAGGACGGACAGCAATGGCCGGGATGGGGCCGGAGGCATTGGGGGATTGTAGACGGGACGGATTTTGGGTCAACTGGCGGGTCGAGGCGGTAGATTCCCCGATATGTCCGACCTAGTGCTTGCGGCCACCGATCAACCGCTCCCGATTCGGGTCGCCAGGATCGAGGATGATCGAGTCCCCGAGGGCATGATCGGCCTCGGTACCCGGCTCAACGACCGTCTCATCGCTCGGTGCGCCGTATCGACCGAGGTGGTCGAGTTCATCGAGGCGAACCAACTCTTCGAGGATCCCGTCCCGCTCGTGCTCGCCGCCCGAGAGGCGCCCCCGGGGCTCCAGTGCCAACTGTATGCCGTCGTCGTCGTGGCATCGGCTGAGAGCGACCAGGAGCCTGAGCCGTGGGCCGCCTCCGTCCCGGGCGCCGGTTACGAGAGCGCCGTTGGGGACGAGACAGGCCCCCAGCCCGGACAGGGCATGGTATTTCTCGGGCAGATCGTCCGTCTCGATCGCGACCGAAAGCATCGGGGTAATCTCGGCCTCGAGGCCGCCGATGTGCTGCGGAAACTGGTCGAGGGAGCGACCTCAGAGGTGGTCGATCGGGTCCTCGAAGACCTTTTGGATGGCGGCCCATCCCAATAGTATTCCGACTGAGAAAGTCAGAAATTAGGAGGGCGGATCCAGTTCTCGGCCGATGCCTACCAACGTTGAACGCGCGGGGGGCGTACATTGGGTAGCGGCATCGGCGGCGGTTCGTGCCGACACATATACTCGTGGAGTCATTCGATGAAATTGATTCTTGGCTCGATCGTAGCCCTCCTGACCGCGCCGACCATCGCGGCCCAAGATGCGATCACCTGGAAGATCGATGTCGTCCATTCCGAAATGACCTTTCGGGTCCGTCATTTCGTCACCAAAGTGCCGGGCACGTTCAAGATCTGGAGCGGCACGATCGTCGCCAATCCGGCCAATCTATCGGCTGGATCGGTCGAGGTGGCGGTTGAGACGGCGACTCTCGACACCCGGAACGAACGACGCGACACTCACCTGAGGTCCAACGATTTCTTCGCCGTGGACAGCTTCCCGGCGATGACCTTCAAGAGCACCAACGTTGAGGTTACCGGGGCTACCTTGAAGCTCACCGGTGACCTGACGATTCGCGGGATCACCAAGTCGGTGGTCCTCAACGGCGAGTACCTCGGTGTGACCGGCCCGGCCGAAGCGGGCAAACAGCGGATCGGGTTCGCGGCGACGGCCAAGATCAACCGGCTCGACTACGGCTTGAGGTGGAACCGGCTGGCCGAGGGTGTCAACATGTTGGGCGACGATGCCGAGATCACGATCAATATCGAGGCGGTGCGACAGTAGCCATGACGACGACTCTTCCCACGCTGAACGGGGCTCCGATCCGGATGATCGCGGGCCAACTCAAGGTTCCCCCGACGCCCATCATCCCGTTCATCGAAGGCGATGGCACCGGACCAGACATCTGGCGGGCGGCGCAGCAGGTATTCGACGCGGCGGTCGCCAAGGCTTACGGAGGGAAGCGCCGGATCGTTTGGCTCGAGGTCTTGGCCGGCGAAAAGGCCAAGAACCAAGTGAACGACTGGCTTCCCGAGGAGACGCTGACCTCGATCCGCTCCCATCTCGTGGCGATCAAGGGGCCCCTCACCACCCCGGTGGGCGGCGGAATCCGCTCCCTCAACGTGGCGTTGCGGCAGCAGCTGGATCTCTACGCCTGTCTTCGTCCGGTGCGCTGGTTCAAGGGGGTGCCCTCGCCGGTCAAGCAACCGGAGTTGGTGGACATGGTCATCTTCCGGGAAAACACTGAGGACATTTACGCCGGGATCGAATATCGGGCCGGGACGGAGCAAACCGCCAAGCTTCGGGACTTTCTGATCAACGAGATGGGCGTCAAGAGCATTCGGTTCCCGAACACGAGTTCGTTCGGGATCAAGCCGGTCTCCGAGGAGGGGACCAAGCGGCTGGTACGTTCGGCGATCGAGTACGCCATCGCCAACGGGCGGAAGAGCGTCACCTTGGTGCACAAGGGCAACATCATGAAGTTCACCGAGGGGGGGTTCCGCGATTGGGGCTACGAGGTCGCCAAGCGGGAGTTCGGCGGAGTCGAGATCGACAAGGGGCCCTGGCTGCGGCTTCCGAGCGGCATCGTCGTCAAGGACGTGATCGCCGACGCATTCTTACAGCAGATCCTGACGCGGCCGGCTGAGTATGACGTGATCGCGACCCTCAATCTCAACGGCGACTACATCTCCGATGCGTTGGCCGCCCAAGTGGGCGGGATCGGGATCGCCCCGGGGGCAAACATCAACTACCAGACCGGGCACGCCATTTTCGAGGCGACTCACGGCACCGCCCCGAAGTACGCCAACCAGGACGTCGTCAATCCCGGGTCGGTGATTCTCTCGGGCGAGATGATGCTCCGATATCTCGGGTGGGTCGAGGCGGCTGACCTGATCATTAGGGCCCTCGACCGCACGCTCGACCAAAAGCGGGTCACCTACGATTTCCACCGGCAAATGGAAGGGGCGACTCTCCTCAAGTGCAGCGAGTTTGGGGCCGCGCTGGTCGACAACATGTGAGGCGTGCAGGGAATCGAGAAGGGGTCAGCCGGTAGGGATTCACCGAACCCCCCTCCCGGCGCTGTGCCAGAGCGCCACTCCAGCGATCCACACCAAGTCCGCCATCAACAAGTGAAGCAGTTGAGTGGCGATCGGGACGAGCAGCCACAGGTTGATCACCCCGATCGTTACCTGGGCCACCATCAAGCCCCCGAACCATCGCGCGGCGGTCCGAGTGCTCGGAGCGTGGGTCGCCCCGAGGGCCCGCGACGCCGTGAGCAGGACGACGATGGCACTCACGACGGCCAGGGCTGGGTGAATGACCCGGAGCCGAATCAGAAAGTGAGCGGTGGCCGAACCGTCCTGCCCGGGCCCCTCGCGGAGCGAGTCGGTGGGGAATAGGGTGTCGCCGAGAGCCGTTATCGCCCCCGTCATCGCGACCACGAGGACCAAACCGAGTGCCCAGGTCGTCATCGTTCGCAGCCGGCCCGTGGGCGCCGCCCGAGGTGAGGGCTCGGCCTGATCGATCCAGAGGACGGTGGTCGTCAGGGCCCCGAGCAGGGCGAAGGTATTGCCGAGATGCCCCGCGAGGTAAATGGCCCGCAGCGACGAGCTGTCATCGCCCACCAACCCGAGGAGGACCAACCCCGCGCCGATCAAGGCCTCGATGACGATGAACGCCATGCTCCACGCCGCGGCGCGCCGAACCCGATGTCCCGGCTGGTGGGTCCGATAGATCCACACTGCGAGGGCGACCACGAGCAGGAGCGCGAGGCCGCTGGTGAGGCGGTGGGCGAACTCGATCAGCGTTGCCGAAGCGGGCGCGGTCGGCACGACCACGCCGTTACACAGCGGCCAGTGACGTCCGCAGCCCGCGCCGGACCCCGAGGCCCTGACAAACCCACCCCATACGATGACCGCGAGGGTGTAGCCGAGGGTAGCGGTCGCGAACCGGCGAAGTGGGGACATTGGGGGGGCGAGGGGGCGAGGGGGCGAGGGGTGACGGATCCTGGGCACCAAGCTACCCGGCCACCCCTCCCGCCGTCCATCCGCTCCGCGAAACTACCGCACTCGGCGTTCCCAGGCCCGGACTGAATCGGCGGGCGCCTCTCGCGGCGCGATCAGCTCGTGGGCGAGGAGGTCGCCGGCGCGCCATTGCTCGAGGACCACGGTGCCGACCGGGGTTCGGTAGACGACCCGGACCACCTCCCCCTGTTGCTCGAACCTGGCCGGGGTCAGGCCATCGACCAGTCGGATCGATCCGCCCAACGCGTTGATCGCCGCCACCGCGGAGATCGTCCGGCGGCGTTGGTCGGCCGGATTGGGGATCACCGGCCCGTCGGCCCGGAGCAACGCTTGGCGCGAGGCGCGGCTTTGGGCGCCGCCCCGGTCGGCCTCCTCGGTGGACATCGATCGTTGTTTGGCCATTGCCGGCGGGGCCGCCGCCGCGGGCTCGTCACGGACATCTCGCTGGGCTTCGGCCGCAGCCGCCAGGGCCCCGTCCTTGGCCCGAGGGGGCTGGCTGGGGAGCGGTGTTGCGGAGATCTCCTCCACCTTCGAGTCGGCGGCGGCGAGTCGGGCTCCCGCCACCGGGATGACCTCGTTCGCCCCCGGGCGTGGCCCGGTTCGGTCGGTGGCGACCGGTTGTGATCGCTTCTCGGCGAGCGCGACGACAGGTTTCGGGCCGACGTCCGTTGCCGGCACCGGGGCAGCGGAGATGTCGGGGGCCGGTGGCGGCACTGCCGCGACCTCCATCGGGATCGTCGCCGGGGCCGCCGAGCGGCCCTGGATGCCGCCGATGGCATAGCCGATTCCCACGGCGCCGATGATCGTCGCGGCCCACGCGGTCGGGATCCGCCACCGAGGCCGCCGGGTGCCTTTCGCGATGTTGGTCACGATCGCCGCCGCGACCGGGGCGGGGTCGAGTCGTTCGATCATCGCCAGGGACTCGTCGCGAAACTCGCGGGCTTCGGCGAACCGAGCCTGACACTCGGAACACTCGGCGAGGTGCTTCTGAATCTCTGCCAGGTCCCGGGCCGGAATCTCTCCGTCGAGCACCCCGTGCAACACGCCTTCGTCAAGATGCGACATTTCGCCGTCCTTCCTGCGCTCGGTAGGCCTCGACCAGACGGCGCCGAGCTCGCGCCAAGGTGGTGCCGATCGCACCTCGGGCCAAGCCTAACGTTTGGGCGATCTCATCGTAGCCGAATCCTTCGGCTTGCAGCAAGAGCGCTTCCCGGTCCCGCTCGTTGAGCGTCGCGAGGGCGGCGCGAACCTGGACGACGCTTTCTTTTCGTTCGAAATCCTCTTCGGGGGTCGACGTCATGGTCGGTTGCTCCCCTCGGTACAACTCCAGACGGCGCCCCTGGCGAGTCGCCTTCCGCCCTTCCTCGCGCACCAGATTGAGGGCCACGGCAAACAGCCAGGGCCGCGGATTCCGCGGCGGGGCCGCGACCGCTCGCGCAAACACCTCTTGGGTCAGCTCCTCGGCCCGCTCCCGATCGCCGGTGCGACGGTAGAGCATTCGCTCGAGCGAGGCGCGGTATTGGACGAAGAGGTCGGCGACGAACTCGGTCATCGGTGGCTTTCGGCGCTCCGGTCCTTGGACGGTAACGGTCGGATTGGCGGAATGGGAGATGCCCGGGGCGGCCCCGGTTGCACGGAGGGCGGTCGCGGCCCGACCTGCGGGATTACCGGACCGGGGCGGGCCGCCGATCGATGGTTGCCCGGATCGTAGTTGCTAACTCGTTGGCAGTAAATGGTTTGTGGATGAAGACCACGCCTGGCGCCATCAGCCCCTTTCGATCGACTTCGTCGCGGGTATAGCCAGACATGAACACCACCTGTGTCTCCGGTCGCTCCGAGGTCAGTGCCGTCGCCAGCTTGAGCCCGTTGGTTTCCGGCATGACCACGTCGGTCAAGAGCAGATCGATCGGCCCGTCGTACTCTCGGCTCACCAGCAAGGCGTCGCCGCCGTGGCGGGCCTCCAGGACCGTGTAGCCGGCGGTCGCCAGGGTTTTGCGGACCATCGTTCGCACTGATTCCTCGTCTTCGGCGACCAGGATAGTCTCGGTTCCATTCGGGAAGGCATCCGCGGGGCGGGGGCCATCGGTCGATCCGTCCGGCGGCGGTTTGGCGGGCAGGTAGATGATGAAAGTGGTTCCCCGATCGTTGGTGCTGCGAAAGCCGACCCGCCCGCCACTCTGCTCGACGATCCCGTACACGGTCGAGAGACCGAGCCCGGTCCCCATTCCCGGAGGCTTGGTCGTGAAGAATGGCTCGAAAATATGGGCTTGAATCGTCGGGTCGATGCCCTTGCCGGTGTCTGAAACGGTCAGCGTGACATACCGGCCCGGGTCGATCGGGACGATGGTGTCACCCGGCTCGGGGCCAGCCGCGTGGCGGCCGATCTCGACGGTGATCCGTCCGCCGGCGGGCATCGCGTCCTGGGCGTTGACGACCAGGTTGATGAGGACCTGCTGGATCTGAACTGGGTCGGCATCGACCCATCCCGGCTCCGGTTCGAGGCCGGTGATGATCTCGGTGTCTGCCCGCACCAGGCGGCCAAGCATGTTGCGGCACTCCTCGACCACCGCGTTCAAATCGACCCGGCGAAGCTGGACCACCTGCTGCCGGCTGAACGCGAGCAGCTGGCGGGTGAGCCCGCTGGCGCGCCCCACCGCGCGGACGATCTCCTCGAGATCTTGGCGGGGCGGGCCCGCAAGCTGCTCGTTCGCGAGGAGCAAGTCAGCGTAGCCGCGAATCGCCGTGAGGAGGTTGTTGAAGTCGTGGGCGATCCCGCCGGCAAGCCTGCCGACGGCTTCCATCTTGGCCGATTGACGGAGCTGTTTCCCACTTTGGGCCAATCGCTCAGCCGCCGCGAGTTGTTCGGTGATGTCCTTGGCGACGACATAGACTCCGCCGATGCCGCCATCGGCCACCAGCGGCACCAGGGTCGCGTCGATATCGAGGCGGCCTCGGGCTCGAGGCTCGAGAACCAGGGTGAAGCGATGCGGGTAGCCGTTGAGCGCTCGCTGGAAGTGCTGTTGGAAACTCGCCTTGAACCCCTCGGCGATCAGATCGACGATCGGCTGACGGGCCAAGTCGCTCGAGGCTTCCTCGAGCAGGTGTTCGGCCGCCGGATTTACCGCGAGGATGTCACCCCGTGGATCGAGGGTGAAGACGGCATCCGGCTGGAGCGTGAACACCGACTGGAGGCGGGCCTCTCGCTCCTGCAGCGCTCGAACGGTGCGGTGCCGCTCGACGGCGATCGCGGCGAGCGCCGAGCCGACCTCGAGCAGGGTGCGGGCCAGGGGAGGGGGAGCCTCGGACGACCGGTAGAGCAGGAACATCACGCCGAGGCCGGTGCCGCTCTTGGACCGAATCGGAATCGAGGTGATCCCCGTCAAGTCGTAGGCGAGCGCCGCGGAGACCCAGGGGATGTTGGGGAGAATGGCGAGGTCCGCGCTCGCCGAGCCGTCGACGAAGTGAAACAGGTGAGCGGCACTCGCGTGCTCCAACTCGTCTTTCACCGCGCTCTGGAGCGAGGGGGCCGCCCCGACCGTGATGTTGGCGCCGTCAGCGGTGTGGAGGACCACGGCGCAGAGCGAACCGGGCGCTTCGGCCTCGATCCCCGTGGCCAGGCGGTCGAGCGTCGATCGGAGCGGGGTATCGGCGACGACGAGCGAGAGAATCTCGTGCTGGATCGCCGAGAGCCGCTCGGCCCGCTTGCGACCGGTGATGTCGACGTGGGCCACCAGCGCTCGGCGCTCACCGGGGGCGCCGAGCGGCGCCGCTCGAAGGAGGATCCACCGCCGCTCTCCGTCGACCGGGAGCGGATATTCCACCACGAACTCCGCCTCGTCCCCGGCGAGAACGTCACCGATTCCCTGGCGGACTTGCTCCAACAGCTCGTAGTCGGGCCGAGCGACCATCTGGAAAGCGGTGAAATAGTCGACGATCCGGGTCCGCTCGCGCCAGGATCCGTTGGCCGCAACGATCTGGCCTTCCCGGTCGACCACCACCAACTGCGAGGAGAGCGCCTCGAGGAGACTCGAGAGGCCATCCGGCGTGGCCAACTGGCGGTCGGGGGGCATGGGCGAGGAGGTCCGGGAACGATCGAGGCCGGGTTTCCCCGGCCTCGCCCGTTCGCGATCTCGGAACGTTACTGTTGGAACCGCACTTTGGCTGGCAAGGAACGGTGGGTCTGGGACCCGTCCCCGAGCGCGCCGTATTCATTATCTCCCCAGCAATACGCCACGTTGCTGGTGGTGACTCCGCAGGTCGAGAGATCGCCGGCCGAGATCATCTTGAACGTCAATCCGCTCCCCACCGCCGTCGGGCTGGTCCGAGGCGAGTTGGTGCCATCGCCGAGCTGACCGCGGGAGTTGCTGCCCCAACAGAAGGCCTGCCCGCCGGCGGCGAGAGCGCAGGTATGGGCCAGGCCGGCGGAGATTTGAACGTACGGACCGCCGCTTACCCCGACCGGGGTGTTTTGACTGGTGTTGTTGCCGAGACCCAGCTGGCCATCGGTGTTGTCACCCCAGCAGAAGGCTGCCCCAGTCGTGCTCAGGGAGCAGCTGTGCTTGAACCCGGCGGTGATGGAATCCATCGCGGTTCCGGTGGAGACCAGCTGCGGGATGTATTCGTCGACCGAGTTGGTGCCGTTGCCGAGCTGGCCCTCACGCCCGAGACCCCAGCACCGAACCGCCTTGCTCGGTTGGATCGCGCAGGAGTGGACCCCGCCCGCGGCGACGGTTTGGAAATCGTACACGGCGAAGAACTTACCGTCGATCTTGCTGCCGACTTGGGCTGGTTGGCGGGTGCTGACGAGGGCCACTGTTGAGGCCACCGTGTCGATGTCGACGCTGCCGCCGAGCTGGCCGCGTTCGTTGGAGCCCCAGCACCAGGCCCGGCCGCCGATGGTGACGCCGCAACTGTGGGATCGGCCCGACGAGATATTGGCGAACGGGATGCCGGTGAAGATCAGGGTCGGCTCGAAGGCCGATCGAACCGGCTGATTGATACCCAGCTGGCCGTTGTTGTTGTCGCCCCAACAATAACCGACGTGCGAGAAGGTCACGGCGCAGTGATGGTACTGACCGCCGTTCATCGTCATGAAGGTTTGGGCGGTGACCGAGGTGACGGCCTGCGGGAAGGTGTAGACCGGGCCGCTGCCGACTGGGCCGGCCCCGATGCCCATCTGCCCGTCGCCATTGAAGCCCCAGCAGAAGAGGACCCCGCCGTCGTCGACCCCGCAGGAGCTGCGGCCCGCGGCCGAAACGGTCTCGAAGACGATGAACACGGCTCCGGTGAATCCGACCCGTAAGGTATCGGTAATGGTCGTCACCGTCGCGGTAATCGACGACGGGCCGCCGGAGGCGCCCAACGTCCAGCGGGTGGCCGCGCGGCCGGTCCCGTTGGCGACCGAGCTGGTCGGGCTGGTGCTCCCGCCTCCCAGGCTGACCACCCAGTCCACAGTGGCGCCCGCGACGCCATTACCGTACTGGTCCAATACTCGAACCACCAGGGAATCCGGGAGGGTGCTCCCCCGAGTTGCTGATTGATTGTTCCCGCTGATGAGTTGAACCGAGGCCGCGACATCGGGTGCGGCGGTCGCGGTGATCGTGACCGGCGCCAGGTTGCCGGACCCGACCAATAGCGACTGCGAGCCGACCTGGGTGCCCAGCGTCCATTTGACTCGAGCGGCGCCGGATGCGTCGGAGCTTACGGTCGACGCGGTGACGGCTCCGCCGCCGGTGAACACGGTGAAAGCGACGGGCACTCCGCCTTTGGGATTGTCGAAGGCGTCGGTGACCCGAACCACGACGTCACTGCCGAGCTGACCGCCGACTCGTCCGGATTGGGCATCGCCCGATACGACCAGGATCTTGCTCGCCGGGGCGGCGGTAGCGTTGATCCCGAAGACGACCGGGGCCAGTCCGACGAAGGTGGCCGACACGGTCTGCACCCCGATGGCCGAGCCCAGTCGCAGGGAGGTCGAGGCATAACCATCGGTCCCGGAGGTGCTCACACTGGGGCTCACGGATCCGTCGCCCGAGGTGACCTCCCAGGTGATTTGCTGACCGGGAATCGGGTCGCCCCGTTGGTCCCGCACCAGCACGACGAGGGGCTGTGGTACGAGGCTGCCGATGGCGGCCGTTTGGTTGTTCCCGGCGACAATGACGACCGTCGCGATCCGGGGTCCGGTTCCGAGCTCATCCTGGCTGCAGCTCGCCACGATCGTGGCGGCAAACAGGGGGGCCATCGCCCGCCAACCCCGGGCTGAACGCCACTGCATATGCGTCCTCCAAGTGTTCGACTTCTAACGAGCACCGCAGTGCTTGACGGATAACAGATAGAACGACTCTGGTTCTGATCGATGAGTCTATCTATCTTTGTTGCAACAGTTTAGCGCGACTACTTCGAAACGTTGCCGCCCTCGATGCAGGGCCGAAACAGGCCTGGTTCGCCATCCGATCGAGCGTCGAATAACTGATCGCAGCGGGAACGACGGGCAAGATCCAGGCCCCAGGTGTCCGGGGGTGGTGGCCCCTGTCTACCGGGGCCAAATGGGGCCCCTGCAAGGGCTTGACCGGTTATGGCACGGGGCCGTAGCTTTTCGCGTTTCCAGCACGTGGTGGTTGTAGCTCAATCGGTTAGAGCGCCGGACTGTGGCTCCGGAGGTTGCGGGTTCGATCCCCGTCAGCCACCCCTCGAAGGTCCGTAGCTCAACTGGTAGAGCACCGGTCTCCAAAACCGGGGGTTGGGGGTTCGATTCCCTCCGGGCCTGTTTGGAAAGGAACGCGCCGCTATCGTCTAGAGGCCTAGGACACAGCCCTCTCAAGGCTGGAACACGGGTTCGAATCCCGTTAGCGGTATTGCCCATCGGCATCGTGCTGAGTGCTCCGACTCAGCACTCGACGTTTATTGGGGACGGCCCCATCGTCTAACGGTTAGGACACCACTCTTTCAAGGTGGTAATACGGGTTCGATTCCCGTTGGGGTCATTTAGGACGGATAGGACGGATAGGACGGATAGGACGGATAGGACGGATGGGACGGATGGGGGGATCGGGGGATAGGGGCAGACGAGGGCCTCGCTAGCTCAATTGGTAGAGCAACTGACTCTTAATCAGCAGGTTGGAGGTTCGAGTCCTCCGCGGGGCACTGACCGAGCGATAACGCCAGCTTGCAGGCTGGCGTTTTCTTTACGGGATCGATCGGAGCCGAGGCGTGCGCCGCTTACTCGTCCCGGAGCTTTCAAGACCAAATAGCCCCCAGACGCCGTGCCAACCTTCATCGCTCCGCCTCGGCAAGGGTTTTTCCTAGCTTGTACTTTCCCGACGCCGACCGAGATTAGGTTCGGCTCGTCCATCTTTCACGGAGGAGATCAGTCATGGGACCGAAACGCCGAGGCCCGAAGGATCGAGGGGACACGCCGAAGCCGGCAAAATTCCCCTATCGCTATACCTCCGGCCAGCACGAGGTCACGCACGCCCAGGCTCGGCGGATGCGAAAGCGAGCACTGGAGGTGTACGGCACGATCGGCATCGGGAGCGCCCACGGGTACCACCGCGACATCTTCGAGAAGATCCTCGGGGACGCTCGCTGCGTGGGCATCAGGATCTACCCAGGCGTCGACGGCGAAGGCCAGTTCGCGCTCCTGTTTTGCGGCTTCGATTCCAAGGGGAACAACATTCTGGTTGGCACCATCGGCGACACTCCGTTTCGGTGTCCGCCGTTCTGCCCGCCGACCAAGGACGGGGTGCTGGGGTTCTGATCGGCCGGTAACTACCAGCTTTCGCAAGGTCGCGCGTGCCAACTGGTCTCCTCCTCGGATACGTCGTGGCGGCCGCGATGGTGGCGGTGGCCGCGATCGGATGGATCCGGTGGCGGCGTCTCGATCGAGGCGGTCGCTGGCTGATCGTCACCGTCGCAATTTCGGTCGCGTTTCTACCGATTTCCTTGTGGCTGGTTCTTCGTGGGCACTCGAACCGCCTCCTAAACGAGTTTGAGTACTTGTTCCGAACGATGGCGTTCGTTGCTGCCTTTGCTTACTGGCAACCGGACGATCGGCGCCGCCGGCGGGTTTGGTGGCTGATCCCCGCGTTCGTGGCGCTCTGGTCGATCGCCCAATGGATTCAGGGGCTCGATGCCGATTTTAGCTTCGTCTCGTCGCCCATAGCGGGCTTGGTGACGGTGGGCCTCGCGGGTTACACGCTCGTCGGCCTGGTCCAAGCCACCGGCGGGCGGTGGACGGATAACCTGTGGTTCTGGGCCGCGACCGGCGTCATGGTGATCTATGGAACCGCGGTGATCCTCGATCCTCTCTGGTTCCAAGTCTTTCGGATCCGTGACGATTTGACCCTGGCGGCGTTCGCGGTCAATGTGACTGGCAACGTCACCGGGTATCTCCTGATCGCTCGGGGTCTCTGGCGACTCCGGGCCGTGAACTGACGATGGGGGACGCACCCATCGGGGTCATCTGGATCTACGTCCTGGCGAGCGCGCTCGTCTTCATCGTGATTGGAACCGTCATCAGGCTGGTCGTCGCGGTCCAACGGCGCCAAGTCGAGGAAAGTCGTCGGTTCAGCCAGGGCCTGGTCGAGGCGCAGGAGGCCGAACGGGCCCGGATCGCCCGGGACCTCCACGACGACGTCATTCAGCGGATCGCTCTGATCGGTGGAGAGCTATCGGCGCTCGGCCGCACGGTGGAAAGTCCGAGCGGCGCGTTTCGGCAGCGCCTCGATGGTCTTCGGGAGGAACTCCACGACCTGGCCGATGAGGTCCGCGGGATGGCTCGACGGGCCCACCCGGCGATCCTCGATCACCTCGGGTTGGTGAAGGCGCTCCAGAGCCTCGCCACCGACATGGGGGTGTCCGACGACCTGGCGGTGACGGTCGACCCGAGCAGTGCGCTCGACATGAACGGTGTCAGTCCGGCGGCGGCGCTGACGCTCTATCGGGTGGCGCAGGAGGGCCTTCGTAACGTGGCCCGCCACTCGGGTGCCAGCGAGGCGACCATCCTCCTTGGCGAACGAGCCGGCGGCGTCTTTGTTTCGATCCAGGACCGCGGCGTCGGGATCGGCGACGGCGCGAGGTCCGGCGGCGGCCTGGGGCTTCTCGGATTGGACGAGCGGATTCGGGCCGTGCAGGGTCAACTGTCGGTGGTGAACGCCAGCGGTGGGGGGACCACCCTCACGGCATGGGTACCTCGCTCGGGAGGTCGGACATGACGCGATACCGCCTAGTGCTGGTGGAAGATCACGCCATCGTGGCCCAGGGCATCAAGGCGATGCTCGAGCCCCGCTACGAGGTCGTGGGTCTGGTGCACGATGGCGCCCAGGCCTTCGACCACGTGATGAGGCTCCGGCCCGACCTGGTGCTCCTCGATCTCCAACTTCCCAACCGGATGGGTCTCGACGTCTGCCGGGACATCGTGCGAGGGGCTCCCGAAATCAAGGTGGTGATCGTCTCGATGCAGGCGGAGAAGATCTACGCCGACGAGGCCTTCCGGGCCGGGGCCTCGGGTTTCGTGGTCAAGTTGTCGAGCGACCGGGACTTGCTCGCCGCGATCGAGACGGTGCTCGCGGGCGGGACCTATCGCAATCCGAAGCTCGAAACCCGGAGCCGGCCGCCGCGCGACGAGGCCCATCGCGACCCCTCGAGCCGGCTCACCGACCCGCTCGACGTGCTCTCCCGCCGCCAGCGGCAGGTGTTCGTGCTCATGGGACACGGCAAGACGACTCAGGAAATCGCCGAGGCCCTCGGCGTCGAGACCAAGACCGTCGAGTTTCATCGCGCCAAGCTCGAAAAGGCCCTCGGCATCAAGAACGTCCGGGCGCTCCAGGCCCTGAGCATGGAGCGGATGAGTCAGCCGGGGGCGCCGAGCCTCGAGGAGGTGACCCGAGACGGATAGCCCCCCAAGCGTCCCCCCCCAGGAGCAAAGCAAGGTTTTTTCCCAACTTGTTCTCCCTGCCCTCGATTCCTATCGTGTCTCTGTCGAAAGCGTGGCTGTTCGAAACTCCCGGAGACGTCGCCAATGTTCGCTGCAATCGAGCTCGAGACCCTCCCGACCCAACGGTGCCGCGAATGTGGCAATAGCCACCTGATTCGCGCCGAGCTGGTCGCCGACGAACGGCAAACCGCCCCGGCGCTGGTTGGTTTCTTCGGAGAGTGCCCCCAGAACGGCGCCCGAGCCTGGTTCGTAGTCGAGGCGCCGGAGCGGCCGGAGCCGGTCCGGCTCGCCCGACTGGGACCGATCGACGATCGCGATTGGGAGCCCGATCCGGCCGAGGGGTTCGACCCAACGCCGGATGAATCGCTGGCACCCCGATTACCGCCCTCCCCAAGCGGAACGAAAAACGGTGGGTTCCGCATCGCAGCCCGAAGACCCGACGTCTTGCGCCGGGCCTGGGGCTGTCCTTTCTATTCATAGCCTCCCGTTTCAACAACCCTGGCCAAACACCGCTCGCCCGGGGGGCCCACCTCCCCGGGCGAGCGATTGTTGCCCCTTGCTTTGCCGGGCACGCCCGTTGCAGACTCCCGACGAAGCGATTTCTCACCTTCGGAGTCAGGCGCGATGGCCATCTTGATCACCGGCGGGGCAGGCTACATCGGCAGTCACGCCTGCCTCGAGTTCGTTCGGGTGGGTCTCGACGTCGTGGTGGTCGACAACCTCAGCAACAGTTTCGAGGAGGCGATCAGGCGGGTCGAGGCACTCGCTGGCGCGACCATCCCGTTTCACCGCGTCGACATCAGGGACCGCGAGGGGCTCGAGGCGGTTTTCCGAAGCGCCGAGATCGAGGCCGTCATGCACTTCGCGGGGCTCAAGGCGGTTGGCGAGTCGGTGGCACAGCCCCTCCGGTACTATGACAACAACGTCACCGGCACGGTCGTCTTGCTCGAGGTCATGCGGCAATTCGGCGTCCGGACCATGGTGTTCAGCTCCTCCGCGACGGTGTACGGCGACCCCAAGACGGTTCCGGTCCGCGAGCATTTTCCGTTGTCGGCTACCAACCCGTACGGTCGGTCGAAACTGTTCATCGAGGACATGCTTCGCGATCTCCATCGAGCCGAACCTGGGTGGGACATGGCGTTGCTCCGCTACTTCAACCCCTCTGGGGCGGATGCCAGCGGTCGGATTGGCGAGGATCCCAACGGGATCCCCAACAATCTGGTTCCCTACGTTGCTCAGGTTGCGGTGGGCAAGCTGGACGAAGTCCCCGTCCATGGCGGCGACTATCCGACCCGCGACGGCACCGGCATCCGCGACTACATCCACGTGACCGATCTGGTGATCGGGCATCTGATGGCCCTCGAGAAGCTCCAGACCCATCCGGGCCTGGTGACCTACAACTTGGGGACTGGTCGGGGCTGCAGCGTCCTCGAAGTGCTCGCCGCGTTCGGGCGAGCTTGCGGGAAGCCGATCAACCACCGGATCGGCCCGCGGCGCCCCGGCGACGCCGCCGAGTCGTGGTCGGATCCGTCGCTGGCCAAGGCGGAACTCGGGTGGGTCGCCACTCGTGGGCTGGACGAAATGTGCGCCGACGTGTGGCGCTGGCAATCGGCAAATCCGCGCGGGTACCAGTAGACCGGGCCACGGCTCGGCCTGGGCCCGCGGCATCTCGAGGCTGGCACCCTTCCTTCAATTGGGAGGATCGTCTCCCGCGAGGTCGTCCACGATCCGTTGGAGGGAACCGGCTTTCCGAAAGAATTGATCGATCGACGTCGCCGGCACCCAGTCGGCGTCGATCGGCTTGAGCGCCACCGAGGAGCTTCCACCGGCCCCGTCGTCGTTGAAGGCGTTCGATCGGGTCAGAATGGCCCCCACTCCGATCGCCACGGCTGCGGTGGCTCCCGCGACTCGCCATTGCTTCGCAGCCGACCACTCGGTCACCAGCTGCAAGTGTCCCGTCAGCAGAATGGCGAAGAGGCCCCCGTCGACGACCACCTCGATCCAGGACCATTCGACCGCCGGGACGAAAAAGCCGATCCACTCGAAGATGGTCGTCGTCAGGCCGAACGCGGTCCCCAGGACCAACGCCCAACCGAGGTGGCCGAGGAACTGAAATCGCTGGGCCACCAGCCGGTTGGTGAACGCCCAGGCCGCCGCCCAGCCTCCCGCGATCGTGAGAATCACGAGCCCGGGGGTGGCTAACTCGGCGATTCCCTGATGCGAGTCGCTTCCCAGGAACTGAAAGATCGTCGATACCGTGAGGGCGAGGACCGTCGCCGCAAGCGCCCACCACGGCTGAGCGAGCCGCCGAGCGCCGCTGATCCGGTGGGACGGATCGACCAGCGCCGGAGCGACGGGATGGTCCGGCGAGACCGCCCGAACGGTGGTGTGGCCGATCCGAAGCTCGGTCGCCGTCTGGAGCAATTGGGAAGTGACCCGCCGGCCGTCGCGGCCTTCCCAGGTTCCGTTCCTGGTGCCGAGGTCCGAGACGATCCAGGTCCCTTCCTCGGTGGGATCGATTCGAAGGTGATCGGCCTCGACGAACGGATCGTCGAGAATCACGTCGTTTCGATAACTCCGGCCGATCGTGAGAGGGCTGTCGCCGAGCCGGACCCGGTGCTGGATCCGGCCGCGCGAATCGACGATCTCGATGATCAGGGCCTGGCCCATCGAATCCGCCGCAGGTACTGGCGAGCGATCTTCTCGGCGTTCGAGAAGCTGACCCCCGAGAGATTGAGTTGGGTGACCACGCCGGCATCGCGGGCGCCGAGCACTGCGGCTTTGAGACGAGCATCGTACAATCCGGGATACTTCAGGTATCGACGAACGCAAAAGGCCGCTCGAATCACCAGGTCGTCCCGCCGAAGGTTGCTGTTCCGGCACCGATACTCGGTCACGTCCTCCGCGAAATCGAAGCCCTCGCCGGAATGATCTTGCCCGTATTGGGCCGTATAGAGCGCATAGAAACGGAGGGGATTGAGTCCCCGACTCACCAAGACCCGATGGGAGAGGGAGACGATGCCCGAGCTTTGGGAACCAGAGAGGTAGATGTAGTCGTCGGTCGAACAGCGATGGTCGACCACCTCGTAGAGGGCCTCCTCGTCGCGATCGGCGTCGGCCCAGCACCGGAAGAACGGCGCTGGTTGAGTCGGCAGCTGAAAGGGCCCGATCGTCACCGAGGAGTCGGCTCCCTGGAACAGGGTTGCGAGGTAGCGATCCTGATTGGCGAGCACTTGGTCGCCAACGGCGCGCGCCACCTCGTCCGTCCCGGCGTCGCCGGACGTCGGCCGATCGAGCAAGGGGAGCGCCGCCTCGATAGGGACCAAGAAACTGAGGGAATTGCCGGCCGTGGCCACGTTGACTCCGACCACTGCGCCCGCGGCCGTGAGGGCCGGCCCCCCGCTCATCCCGGAATTGAGCGGCCCGGTGAAATGGATTTTGGGATAGAGCGTGTGGCTCAGGAGCCCGTTGTAGGTCCCCTCGACGATACTGAGCCCGAGGTCCTCGGGATGACCGAGCGAGTAAAGCCGGGTGCCGGGCGCGACATCCAGTGCGCCGAGGACGAAATAGCTCGTCCGGGGCTGGCCGGTCCCGACGATCGCCAGGTCCCGCACCACGTCGAACGCCACCACCTGGCCCGGCCGGGCGACTCCGCCGCGGTCGATCCATTCGATCCGGTAATTCGGGTCGCCCACCGCTTCGGCGACGACGTGATAATTGGTGAGGAGCCGCCCGTCGGCGGCGACGAAGAAACCGGTACCTAACGAAGCCTTCGCTCCTGATCCGGCTTCCAGCACCTGCAGCTTGACGAGCCGGTCGGCGTACTGGCGATAGACGGTCGCGGACGTTTGATCGGAACCTTGAGCGACCACGCCGCCGACGGCCCCCAGGTACCAAGCCGCCGCCAGGGTGGTCCGGATCACCGACCTCCTCGCCGGGTCCAGATCAGGATGATGCCGCAGTTCTGGCCCATCGGCCGATATTCGATCGGGGCCGAGTGGGGGCTCTGATGGATCTCGATGCCTTGAATCTCGTCCGGCAGGACCGGAAGGTTGTTACCGATTTCCGGGTCGAGGGGAATCCTGATGTTGTCGATGTAGATCGTGGGGGAGCAAACCGCCGAAGTGCCGGACCCGCCGCGCAGGGAGAGGATCTGGTAGTCGGTCCCGCCGATCGGATCGACCTTGATCCCCGCCACGCCTTTGAACAGGTCCTCGACCCGAATCGAGCCTCGCCGAACGATGTCTTCCCTGGTGATGAAGAAGCCCCCGATCCCGCGGAGTCGCCGCTGATCGAAACCGCTGCTGGCCACGGCCGCGGCGCTGGCCGCGACGGTCAATTCGGGCAGCTCGACGGGCGCTTTGTCCAGTGACACCGCGACCGTGGCGGGATCGCCCGGCTTCAAGTCCACGGCCGTTCGATGGCGGAGGTACCCGATCGCCCGGACCTCGATCGTGTGCGACCCGATCGGAAGGCTGTCGAGCCGGAAACTCCCGTCGGCCGCGGTGCGACCGGTTCGAGTCCCTCCGAGGAGACCGATCTGCGCGCTCGCGACCGGGAGGCCCGAGCTGGTCACCACCCCCGTGACGCCACCGCGGAGGCCGCTCGCCGGCGGCGAAAGATCGAGCTTCAGGTGCCGGACGGCGAGCAACTTGTCGGCGAGGGTCAATTCGAGGGGCGGGCCTTCGGTCGGTCCGCTCAGCAAGCGAAGGAGCACCGGGACGTCGACCGGAATGCCGCAGAGTTGAAATCGTCCGGTGGGATCGACCGCAACGCGCGCCACTCGGGGGCGACGGACGGTGCCGGTGACCCGACCGATCGTCGTCTCGGTCCATTCCCCACGAACTTCGGCGCCGGGAAGGAGAGTATCACTGGCGGCCTCGCGCACGGTGCCCAGCACGACGCCGGTCTTCGCCTCCCGCGGTCCGGGGCAGAGCCGCCGGTAGATCGCGCCTGGCGATGGCGTCGCCAGAATCACGCTGACGTCGATGCCTTGGCCGATGGTGATCGGAACGTCCGGTGGGGTGAAGCCGATTGCGGTGAGCGTCGGGTGCGAAAACGATAACCGGTGGCGACCGCCCGGAACGCTGTCGATTCGAAAGACGCCGCGAGCGTCGGTGGCGGTCGATCGGCCCAGCTCGACCAACTCGACGACGGCCCCGACCAGCGGCGCACCGACGACGAGGCTGTCGTAGACGAGCCCGCGAATCGACCCGACCGGCTCCTGTCCGAGGGCGGCGGTGGCCAATCCGGCCGCCAGGGCGGCCCCGAGCAGCGGTCCCGCCGGCTTCATTCAGCCGACCTGTTCCAACAGTCGCCGAATCCGAGGGAACGCGGCGTCGATATCGGCCAGCGAGACCGATCCCACCGACATCCGAAACCAGCCGGACTCGCCAGCCAGCCCGAACGCCTGGAACGGCACCACCCCGAGGCCCGCCTCCTCGAGGACCAGCTGGCGGATATCCTCGTTGTCCCGAATCGGCCGACCCGCAAAATGTCGCCCAGCCAAATCGAGCCGAAGCGACAGGTAAATGGCTCCCTGCGGCTCGACGCAATCGACCGGGAACCCAGCCTCCCGGAGCGCGGCAAACCCTCGATAGAGAGCGTCGAGGCGGGCTTGGCAGCGGGCATGCATCTCGGCCCGATAGCTGGCGACGGCGTCGGCGTCGGCGAGGAACTCGGCCGTCGCCACTTGCTCCGCTTTCGGGGCCCAGGCGCCCACATGGCCGAGAAAATCCTTGATCCGGCCGATCACCGCCGGCGCCGCGGTCACCCATCCGAGCCGCAGCCCGGTGGCCGCCAAGGCCTTGGAGATTCCGTCGAGCACGATGAGGTAAGGTGCCGCCTCGGGTACCAGGGTCAGCGGGTGAAAGTGCCGCGCGGGCGGATAGGCGAGCGCGCTGTAAATCTGGTCGAAAAACACGAACAGCGCCCGGCGCCCCGTGGCCCGCCGAGCTTCGTTCTCCTCCACCACCGCCGTCAGGATCTCACTCAACGTACCCGCCGGGATCATCGTGCCAGTCGGATTGCCTGGCGAGCAGAGACACAAGAGGGACGCCGTCGCCAAGTGCGGAGCGAACTGCGAGGCGGTGGGTTGGAAACCGTCCTCGCGGGAAGCGACGATCTCGATCGCGGTGGTTTCGGTGATCTCCGAGTAGTAGTCGTTGTTCCACGACGGCACCGAGTAGAGGACCGTATCGCCCGGGTTCAAAATCGCTCGATAGGCGGCGTAGACGATCGGCCGGCCGCCACACGCCACCAGCACCGACTCGAGCGGGTACCGAATCCCGGCTTCCCGCCCGACGTAGTCGGCGATCGCCCGGCGCAGCGCGGGCATCCCCTCGGAAGGAGGGTAGTTGGTCTCCCCTCGCTCGAGCGCTCGCCGGATGCCAGCCATCAGGGATGGCGGAATCGGAAACTGCTTGGGGTCGAAGTCGCCGGCGGTGAGGTTGCAGATCGGCTTACCGGCCGCGATCATCGCCCGCACATCAGCGGCGATTTTCAGGATCACCGAGCCACGGATTCGGTGAACCATGAGCGACAGGGAACGGTCGAGCTCGGCCTGGTCGCCGAAGGCAAGGGCGGTGTTCGGGCTGGCGGTGTCGGGGGTGGCGGTTGGCATGACCGAAATGTATTGGGGACGGCATCGGGAGGCGACGGTCCGGGCCCGCCGCCAACCCGGCGACTTTGGTGGTACCTTACGGGTCGCTCTCGCTCCCCGACTCATAGGCATATGGAGGACTCCGTGGTTCGTTTCGTCGTCAGTGTCCTGGTGTTCGCGAGTGTCCCGGTCGTCGGGTTATCGGCCCAGCGTAAGGCGGCCACCGACGACCTTGCGAAAGAGATCGAGAATCGGCTCGAGCAGGTCATGCCGAAAGTGATCGCCTGGCGGCGCGACGTTCACCAGCACCCCGAGCTTGGCAACCGGGAGTTCCGAACCGCCAAACTCGTGGCGGAGCATCTGAAAACGCTCGGGATGGAAGTCCAAACCGGGATCGCCCACACCGGTGTCGTCGGCGTCCTTCGGGGCGGAAAGCCCGGCCCGGTAGTGGCGCTTCGGGCCGACATGGACGGCTTGCCCGTGATCGAACGGGCCGACGTGCCCTTCAAGAGCGTTGCTCGGGCGGAGTACAATGGGCAGCAGGTCGGGGTGATGCACGCCTGCGGTCACGACAACCACGTCGCGATTCTGATGGGGGTCGCCGAAATCCTGGCCGGCATGAAAGCCGTCATTCCGGGGACGATCAAGTTCATCTTCCAGCCCGCCGAGGAAGGTCCCCCCGCCGGCGAGGATGGTGGGGCGCCGATGATGGTGAAGGAGGGCGTCCTCGAGAACCCCCGGCCGAGCGCGGTTTTCGGGCTGCACGTCTGGCCGGGTCCGTTGGGATCGATCTTCTACCGCAGCGGTGGCGCGATGGCGGCGCCCGACGGCTTGACCATCGTCGTCCGCGGGCGCCAGACGCACGGCGCGGTGCCGTGGGGCGGCGTCGATCCGATCGTGGTCGCCGCCCAGATCGTGATCGGACTCCAGACGATCGCCAGCCGACAAATCGACGTCACCGCGGCGCCGGCGATCGTCACCATTGGGATGATCCAGGGCGGCAACCGCGGCAACATCATTCCGGATAGCGTGTTGATGGTGGGGACCATTCGGACCTTCGATGAAGCGGTCCGCAAGGACATTCACGCGCGAATCACGCGGACGGCCGAGCATATCGCGGCCGCCGCCGGGGCGACGGCGACGGTGTCGATTCCCGGTGGGGGCTTGTTGACCTACAACGATCCGGCTCTGACCGAACGGATGCTCCCCACGCTGCGGCGGACGGCGGGCGAGGGTGGGCTCCAGGTCAGCGTGCCGATCACCGGGTCGGAGGACTTTCCCGCCTTCACCCAGACGATCCCCGGCTTGTACTTCTTCCTGGGGGTGCTACCCAAGGGCGCCGATCCCAACACCGCGCCCCGGAATCACTCCCCTTTCTTTTTCGCCGACGAAGCCGCCCTGCCAACCGGCGTCCGGGCAATGGCGAACTTGGCCATCGATTACCTCCGTTCGCCCGCCGGCAAGACCGCCGATCGTTAGGACCGAGCCATGCGGTACCTGATGCTGGTGTTGGGCGCCCTCGCTTGGGGGGCGCCCGCTGAGGCGCAAGAGTACGACGTCGTCATTCGGCGCGGTCGGGTGTTGGATGGGACCGGTAATCCCTATGTCCACGCGGACGTCGGAGTCATCGGCGACCGGATCGCCGCGATCGGCGATCTCTCGCGGGCTCGCGGCAAGCGGGTCATCGACGCGGCGGGTCAGATCGTGGCCCCCGGGTTTTTCACTCTCCACGAGCACATCGAGCCGGCGATTCTCGCCGGATACGGCACCCTCCCCAACTTCACCACCCAGGGCTTCACCACGGCGGTAATCGATGCCGATGGCCGCTCGCCTGTCTGGCCCTTGACCCGGCAGCGTGACACCCTGACCAAGGCGGGGACCGCGCTCAACCTGGTCATGATGGTGGGCCACGGCACGGTTAGAAGTCTGGCCATGGGCGAAGACGTCGAACGCCCGGCCACGGCGACCGAGATCGAACGGATGAAGTCGTTGGTCACCAAGGGAATGGAGGACGGTGCGTTCGGGCTCTCGACCGGCCTCGAGTATGCCCCGATGCGGTACAGCACCGAAGAGGAAGTCGTCGAGCTGGCGAAAATGGTGGCCCCCTTCGGCGGCCACTACCAGGCCCACCTCCGAAGCCAGGGCCAGCATCCGAAATGGCAGCTGCCGAGCTATCCGAGCAAGCCGATCACCAACATCGATGCGGTGCTGGAAACCATCAACGTCGCCAGGGTCGCGGGGATCCCGGCGATGATGGATCATCTCCACCCCAAGGGACCGCGGGAGTGGGGGTCGGGGAAGATCATCACCCAACTGGTCGATCGAGCGTGGCGGGACGGTTTCGAGGTCTACCTCAACATGCACTCCTACGAGGCCTACGACGAAACGATCGTCCTGGTGCCCCGATGGGCGTTGGTCGCCACACCGGTCAAGAACCTCGGGCAGTTCGATGCCAGTCACCCGTTGGCCGATTACCGCGGGATGCGAGAGACCCTGAAGCGGCGGTTGGCACATCCCGACACCGCCCGGATCATCCGGACCGATATCGCCTACGAGATCGATCGGGGCGGGGGCCCGGACGGGCTGCTGATCATGGCGTATCCCGACTCGACCTGGGTCGGCAAGACTTTGGCTCAGGTGGCGAAACTCCGGACCGAAGACCCGATCGACACCGCGATCCACATGCAGATGCACGGGTTCGATCGGCCGGGTGGCGTTCAGTGGCGGGCGTTCGCCGTCTCGCTAGCCGATCTCGAGGAGTTCATGCGGAAGGACTACACGGCCGTGTGCACCGATCGGGGCGGAGACTCGCCGCTGTTGCGGCGGGACCGGTTCGTGCACCCCGGCACCTTCGGGACGACGACCCGGCTGCTCCGGCGATTCGCCCTCGATCGTCAAGTCATTACCCTGCCATTCGCGGTGCGGTCGTTGACCTCGCTTCCGGCCCAGATCCTCGGTCTCCGCGATCGGGGCCGGATCGCCGAAGGCCTCCGGGCCGACCTGGTGGTTTTCGATCCGGCAACGGTTCGGGATCGGTCGACCTTCTTCGATCCGTTCCAATACAGCGAGGGGATCAACTTCGTGCTGACCAACGGAACGCTGGTGGTCGATAACGGGGTGCCGACGACCGCGAAGCCGGGTCGAGTCCTCGACCGGCAGCGATCGCCGCGCCGGTGACCGATTCGAACGGAGGTTTGGTTCGAACCATCGGCCGGTGGACTCTCGCCGGGCTGATGCTGAACGCGATACTCGGCGCCGGCGTCTATGGTCTTCCGTCCCTCGTTGCCGGCAAGCTCGGATCGTTGGCCTGGCTCGGTGTTCTGATCACCGGCATCGCGATCTCGACGGTCGTTCTCTGTTTCGCCGAGGTGGCGTCGCGGTTCGGCGGAACCGGTGGGCCTTACCTCTACACCACGACCGCGTTCGGACCGTACGTCGGCCTGATCGTCGGGTGGCTGCATTATCTGACCCGGGTCGCCTCGGCGGCATCGATTGCCAATCTCTTCGTCATCTATCTGGTGGAATTCTTCCCTGACCTGGTCGGCTGGACCGCCAAGGCCGTGGTCATCACCGTGGTCTTCGGGTTGCTCGCCCTCATCAATTGTCGGGGAGTCAAGCAGGGCGCCCAAACGAGCAACCTGCTGATCGTCATCAAGGTCGTCCCGTTGGTCCTCTTCGCCGTCGTCGGGTTCGGCTTGGCGGTGGCCCGGGGACCGGTGACGCCGGCGGTCGAAGTGACGCCGACGGTGCTCGCCTGGTTCGAGGCGTTCATGATCCTGGTGTTTGCGTTCGGCGGGTTCGAGTCGGGGGTGATCGCGCTGGGAGAGGCGAAGAACCCCGAGCGGGACGCTCCGTTCGCCCTGCTGCTGGCGGTGATCGCGTGCACGGCCCTCTACACGCTGGTGCAGGCGGTGGCCAGCATGTCGCTGGCCGATCCCGCGGCTCACCCACGGTCGGTGGCCGACGCCGCGCGGGCGTTGGTTGGGCCGATCGGGGCCACCTTCATGGCGGTAGGGGCGCTGCTTTCGATGGCGGGGTGGTTTGCCGGCGCCACGACCACGACCCCGCGGCTCACCTACGCCATGGCGGAGCAGGGCGTTCTCCCAGCGGCGTTCGCCCGGCTGCACCCGATTCATCGGACGCCGATCTTCTCCATCGTGGTGTTCGCCATCCTCTCGATCGTCCTCGCGTTGAGCGGCGGGTTTCTCGCCAACGTGACTCTCTCGGTCATCTCGCGTCTCGGGATCTACGGCTTGGTATGCCTGTCGCTTCTCGCGTTGCGACGACGGGATGGACGCGATGCCAATCTTCCGCCTGCCCGATTCCGGCTCCGAGGTGGCACCGCCCTGGCCGTTTTCGGCGCGGCACTCTCCCTGGCGCTGGCCACCCGAGTCACCCTTCGGGAAATGTTCATTCTGGTCCTCGTCCTCGGCCTGGCGTCGGTCAACTGGCTGGCGGCTCGGCGGTCGGGCGCGCGGGCGTGAGGGTGCCGCGGCCGGCCCGCTCACCGCGAGCCGCCACCGCCCGATGATCACCATCAGCGTGGTGATCTGCACCAGGAACCGGGTCGCCAGCCTGACGACTGTCCTCGATCGATACCGCGATTTGTTGAGCGACCCTGGATGGGACATGGTCGTCGTCGACGACGGATCGGCCGATACCACGGCCGCGGAGATCGATTGCCGCCGACCGAATTTCCTCGGGCGGCTGACCTTGGTCCGCACCGGCGGCCTCGGATTGGGGGCCGCCCGCAACCTGGGATGGCGGACCGCTACCGGATCCCTGATCCTGTTCACCGATGACGATTGCTACCCGTCGCCCGACCTCCTCTCCCACCTCCGTGCTTGCTTCGACTCCGAGGCGGTCGCGTTTGTCGGCGGTCGGCTGCTGCCGTTCGACGAGGAAGACGCGGCCGTCGCGGTGGTGACCCGAGACTGGCGGGTCGATTTGGGCGGCCCCCAATTCGTGCCCGCTGGGCTCATCGCCGGAGCCAACTTCACCGTTCGGCGGTCAGCCCTCTCCACCGTCGGCGGGTTCGACCCCGAGTTCGGCGCCGGGACTTCGTTCCCCGCCGAGGATGTCGAGTTGGTCGCCCGGCTACTGGTCGCTGGCTTTCGCGGCAGCTATGATCCGCGCCCGACCGTGTGGCACCATCACGGTCGTCGGACCGCGGCCTCCCGGGAGGCGCTTCGCCGGTCCTACGACCATGGTCGGGGGGCGTACTACGCCAAATCCCTCGGCAACCCGGTGCTCAGGTGGCGGTATCTTCGGGCCTGGACTCGGTCGGCGTGGCGGGGGAGCTGGCGCGGCGCCTGGCGGGAGGTCCGCGGCGCCGCCCACTACTGGGCCCGAGCGCGAACGCGAACGGAGGTCTCGGTCAATGGATGAGGATGTGCCGCCACCACCGGCTTTTTCCCACCGGATCATGGCTCGCGAAGAGGACATCGACGAGCTCGGTCACGTCAACAACGTGAACTACCTCCGATGGATGCTCGAGGCGGCCACCCTGCACTGGGAACTCTACAAGTCGGAGGCCAGTCCGGAGGCCATCGATGGCGTGGCCTGGGTCGTGATGCGTCATGAGCTCGACTATTTCGCCCCCGCCTTCGTCGGGGAGGCGGTCGACGTGTTTACCTGGGTTCCGACCGCCACCCCCCTCACCTGCGATCGGTTCTACGAAGTGGTTCGGGTCCGCGACGGAGCCCTCCTCGCCCGCGGCGCATCGAGCTACTGCGTGGTGGATATCGCGACCGGAAAGCCGCGCCGCCTCGGTGAGGACCTCCGCCGGGTCATCGGCAACCCGCCCGTGGTCCGTCGGAATCGAGTCGAGCGCACCTTCCCGGTTCGCCCCGACGTTGTCCGCCGGGTTTTCCAAGACGAGGGCTGATCGTCGGGCGCTACATCAACTCGCCGAGCAAGCACCGGGCCGACCCGCCGCCGATTCGCTCGAAGGCCGAAAGATCGGTGTGCAGGATCCGACCGTGGCGTGCAATCGTGGCGCGCTCGTCGCCCGAGAATCCCCGGTAGGCGGCGGTTGACATCGCGAAGAGCGGCGCGCCGGTATCGCTGGTGAGGGGGAGGCAATTGCCACAAAAGCTGAGGACCTGGCTGCGGGTGATCGAAAGCACCTCCAGCCGGCTTTCGCGAAGGGAGGTTTCGACGGCTGGGCGGTCGGTCCCGATCGACTCGAGGCAGATCCCCACCAAACCGTGCCCGATGAACATCATCACGTTGGTGTGGTAGTAGGGAACCCCGTCTGCGTCGGTCGCGGTGAAGGTGATCAATCGATATCCGAGCGTCGCAGCCCATTCCACGGCCAGCTCGCGGTTGGTTCGGGGCGAGAGGGCGGCGTACGCGACCCGGGCGTCGTCATCGAGGCAAAGGCTGCCGGTGCTCTCTAGAAACGATCCCCGCCGCTCGCGATCCGAGAAGTCCACCACCCTCGGGTATTGCTGACGGAGCAGGGCGACGAGGTCGGCCCGTCGCTCGGTCCGCCGATTCGCCGCCAGCAATGGATAGAGAACAAGGGTGTCGCCGCCGTGGGTCGAGAACCAGTTGTTGCAGAACGGCGCGTCGGGGGTCTCCGCCCGACTGCGGGTGAGGGTAACGCGAACGCCGTTCTCCACCAGCAGGTCGCGGAGCGCCCGATGTTGGACCTTGGCCGCCCGGCTCAATTCCCGGGCGGTGTCGGCGTCGAGCTGTTCCTGAAAGACGTTCGACGCGCTGGTCTCGGCATTGGAGTGCATCTCGAGCGGTTCGATCAGCAGGACGTGGGACGCGGCGCGGGACGTCACGGGCTCGAGGCCTTGGAGTCGGGGCTCCGCTTGTCGTTGGCCCCGGTCGCGAGCCCGGTTTTCGGATCGACCGCGATGCTGTGACCGTCGCCCATCCTCCCGGCTCGGTGCACTCGGTGGCCGAATTGCTCGAGCCGCGCGACCGTCGAGTCGGGGACCGCGGACTCGATCCATACACCGTCGGGGAGCCACTGGTGGTGAAGCCGGGGGGCGTCGACGGCGGCCCGAACGTCCATCCCGAACCCCACCGCGTTGAGAACGATCTGGTGGACGGTGTTGATGATGGTGCGTCCACCCGGTGATCCGGTCACCAGCACCACCTTGCCGTCGCGGGTCACGATGGTGGGGCTCATCGAGGAAAGCATTCGCTTCCCCGGAGCGATCAGATTGGGCTTCGTTCCGATGTCGCCGCCGGTCGTGGTCGTTCCCGGTTTCTGATTGAAGTCTCCCATTTCGTTGTTGAGGAGGAACCCCGCGCCGGCGACCACCACCCGGCTCCCATATCCTTGCTCGAGAGTGTAGGTGTTGGCGACGGCGTTACCCCATTCGTCGACCACCGAAAAATGGGTTGTTTGCTCCGGTTCATCGCCGGGCTCGACCGCCAGGCGGCCGGTCGCGAGGGCGACGCTGTTGGAACTCGTCGTAGTGTCGATCGACGCGGCGAGTTCGGCGGCGTGGTCCTTCGACGTCAGCTTCCCGACCGGCACCGTCACGTAATCGGGGTCACCGAGAAACTCGGCCCGATCGAGAAAGGCTCGGCGTTGCGCTTCGATCATCAAGTGCATCGTGCTCGTCGCGAATCGCGGTCGTTTGTCGATCGCGAGCCGTTCGAGGATGTTGAGGATCTCGACGATCGCGATTCCTCCGGAGCTGGGAGGAGGCATCGCGATGATTTCATGGCCGAGAAACGTCCCCCGCACCGGCGCCCGCTCGACCGCCTGATAGGCGGCCAAATCGTCTTTGCCGATGATTCCGCCGTGGGCGGCCATGTCGGCGGCGATCTGGTCGGCAATCGGCCCTTGGTAGAACGCGTCGGGCCCGTCCGATGCGATGCGGGCCAGAGTCCGGGCCAAGTCGGGGAGCTTGAGCACCTCGCCCGCGACCCAGGCGGTCCCGTTTGCCTTGCCGTAGGCCCGAACCGTCGCCGGATACTTGCCGGTGGTCACCTTGACCAACCAGTTGAGCTCTTCCGCCAACGACGGGGTGAGCACGAAGCCGGCGGCCGCCAGGTCGGCGGCCGGGGCGACCAGCCGCCTCCACGGAAGTTTGCCGTAGCGTTGATGCGCCAGCGCCATCCCCCGCACGGTGCCGGGCACCCCGGGGGCCAGGTAGCCTTCGCTGGTGCGCGACCGATCGATGCGGCCCGAACCGTCGAGGTACATTCCCTCGGTCGACTTCAAAGGCGCCCGCTCGCGGTAGTCGATCGCCGTAGTCCGGCCATCCGCGAGCCGGATCACCATGAACCCGCCGCCGCCGATGTTGCCCGCGGTCGGATACGTCACGGCCAGCGCGAACGCGGTCGCGATCGCCGCGTCGACGGCGTTGCCGCCGGCCTTGAGGATGGCGGCCCCGATATCGGAGGCTGGCGCCGAGGCAGTCACCACCAGTCCCCGCCGCGAGGTCACGACTTGGGCCTGGCAGGGCGAGGAAGCGGTCTCGCTCGCGGCGATTCCGAGGATGAGCAGGGCGGCGGCTGGCTGGTTCATGATCGGAACGTAGGCCATCCGCCGATCATGGTCCAGCGGGCGGTGGGGCCGGGGTCGGTGGCGGATCCTCCCTCATTTCTTCCCACCGAGCCCAGTGTGGACAATTGGACTCTGCCGGTTTCAAGCGACCCCGCCAGTGGCCGGTGGGACACTGGCAATGACCGATGGTGGCGTGGCGCGGGGTGTAGACCCGCATTTCACCCCGATCCGACCGGCGCTCGCCAACCCAATGCTCGCAGGTGGCGCAGTACTTCGAAAACGCGACGTAGTCGATCATGACCGACTCTCGATTGGCACGTTCTAGCCTAATACCGCCCGATCAACGGATCGTCAACGAGCCCTCAACCGTGGTCTCCACAACGACTTATCGGCCACCCCTAGCGGAACCCCGGGCACGAAATAGTTTAGTGCACCCCCACGAAAACCGGGCATGCTGAGAGAGCGTCGTCGCGGGCGGCCGCCGTTGCCGCTCACATCCCCCATGTGTTCGCTGACGGCCCGGGTTCGCCGCCTGGTCGACAACGTCCACGACGGGAATCTCCTCGAGGCCTCCGCCCATGCCGGGGTTCCCTACGCAACGCTCCGGGAGATTCACGCCGGTCGGACCAAGAGCCCTGGCGTCCATACTCTCGAGCGGTTGGCCCGGGCTTACGGACTGCCGATCGACTGGTTCGTTGGCGGCACCGCCGACGACGGAACGATCCCGGCCGTCGGTTGGGTTGGTTTTCTCCCGGCCGATCCGGAGTCGGGTGCCCAGTGGCAATATGCGCGGCGGGTCACGATACCGTATGCGGCTTGGCCCCTGATCCGCGTGCTCGAGCAGCTCGACCAGCGGCTTCGAGCGCTGCCGCCCAGCCCCGATCGCCCGATCATCGGGGGTGCCACCGATCCCCGCGAGTGTCGCCGGCGATTGACGGCCTTCATTCTCCAACCGTTGTTGGCCGCCCGGTCGCTCGGGGCCAAAGACGTGGTCAAGGCGGAGCCGCCGTTTCCCGATCAGTTCGAGCCTCGAGGTCCCGAGCGAGACCAGTGGATCGACATGCTCCGGGATCTCGGCCGGTTTTGGGAACGGGCGCTGGACAGCCTGCTCCCCGATGTCGCAACGACCGGAGCCGCCCCCTCAAATCCACCGCCGATCGCGGGTTGAGTTCGCGCTTGCCGCTTTTTTCTCCGTTCATGTCGTGACGTCGCCGTCGCTCGACGGCTCACCCTACCAGCGATTCCTGGACCTGTCGCTGATCCGTTCGGAACCGGGACTGGTCGAGATTCGGCTTCCGTTCCGCGAGGAGTTGCTCCGCGCGGACGGGTCCGACTGGTATCATGGCGGGGTGGTGGCGGCGCTCATCGACATCGCGGCGGACTATGCCTTGTGGACCCAGGTCGGGAGCGGGCTTCCGACCATCGATCTTCGGATCGACTGGCTCCGACCGGCCCGCCGCGGCCCGCTGACCGCGCTTGGCAAGGCGATCAAGGTGGGGAAGACCGTGTGTACTGCGGACGTCGAGGTTCGTGACGAGCGGGGTGAGCTGGTGGCGATCGGGCGGGGCACCTATGCGACACCGAGAAACCGGGAGTAACGAACGCATGGCCGAACTCAAGAAGTCCCTCGGACCGGTCCAGTTCTTCTCCTTCGGGTTCGGGATGATCGTCGGGGTCGGCTGGATCGTCTACATGGGGCTCTGGTTCAACCAGGCGGGCCCGGTTGGAACGACCCTGGCGTTCCTGATCGGCGGGCTGTTGATGGCCCTGGTCGGCCTCTGTTACGCCGAGGTCTCGTCGATGTACCCGGTGGCTGGCGGCGAGGCCGCGTATGCGTTCGGGGCGCTTGGCCGGGTCGCCGCCTTCGCGGTGGGATGGGCGATGGTCCTGATGATGATCGCCGTGGTCCCCTACGTTTCGGTCTCCCTGGCGTGGATTCTCGACTATCTGGTGCCCGGGATTGGTGGGCCGGTTCTCTATCGTTGGCGCGGGCAACCGATCCATGCGCTCGGCTTGGCGATCGCGATGGCGTATGCGGCGTGGCTCGGGTTCGTGAATTACCGCGGGATTCAAGCGGCGGCGAAGTTCCAGGATTGGCTCACCTACGGCAAGATCGCAATTTCGTTCTTGTTCATCGGCGCCGGGGTCTTCGGCGGCTCGACCGCCAACCTCGAGCCGATGTTCCAGGTCTCCCCGAGCGGCTCGGCCTTGGGGGGAATGATCGCCGTCATCGCCACGACTCCGTGGTTTTTCGGCGGATTCAACTCGATACCCCAGGCGTTCGAGGAGCGCGCTCCCAATACCTCACCCCGGACCCTGGGTCTGATCGTCGTCGGTTCGATTCTGGCCGCCGCCGCCTACTACGCCTTGGCGGCGCTCTCGGCCGGGATGGTGGGGCCCTGGCAACAGATCGTCAAAGAGGATCTCCCGGTCGCCGCCGCGTTTCGGATGGCCTTCGGCTCGGAGCTGTTTTCCCGAATCGTCCTGGTGGCCGGTCTATTTGGGATCATCACCGTTGGCAACGCCGCCTCGATCGCGGCGACCCGATTGCTGTTCGCCATGGGCCGGGCTCGGATGATCACTCCGGCTTTCACTCGCCTTCACCCGAGCTTTCGATCCCCGGTGGTCGCGATCGTGTTCGTCACCGCCTTCGGCATGTTAGGCAACTTTCTGGGACGTGGTGGCATCGCTCCGATCGTCAACGTGGGCTCGGCCGCCGCGGCGTTCGCCTACCTCGTTACCTCGCTCTCGGTCTGGCGACTCCGCCACATCGAACCCGACCAGCCCCGCCCCTATCGGATGCCGGCCGGGGTGGCAATCTCGTTCCTGGCCGCGGCCGGTAGCATCTTTCTGCTGTTCAGTTCGCTCCGGCAGCACTGGATCGACGGGGGCCGCGGTTTCCCGCTCGAGTGGGTCGTCATCGTGGTGTGGGGCGTGGTCGGCGCCCTGATGTGGAGAGCTGCGGCGGCGGAGCGCGCCACCCTCGCCCCCGGTGAGCAACGACGAATCATCCTGGGAGAATCGACTTGATGGCCGGGTCTCCCGACGGCGTGGCCCGAGCCATCGCCGAGGCGAGTGCCTCGCTCGACCTGGCGCTGATGGGACCCGACCCCGACCTGGTGGCCTCGTTCTTCACGCTCGATGGCGTGCTCGGCGAATCCGGAATGGATGATGTTGTCGGACGAACGGCGATTCGGGAGTTTATCGCCGGGGCCAACCTCCTCCGAACCGTCAGTTTTCATCGTCTTTGGCGCGACGAATTGGTGGTTCTCGACGGTCGGGCCATCGAGCTCGGCCGTTTCGACGAGACCAAGATCAAGCCCGGGCAGCCGCCGGTGCGCGAGCGCGGTCGGACCGTCATATTTTGGCGGCTGGAACCCGATGGCGCCTGGCGGATCGCCCGGCTGGTGGTGAGCGACTTGCCGCGTCCTCCAGCAAGAGAGAGTACCGAATGATTCGACGGCTGGCCTGGTTCGCGCTGCTGCCGGTGCTCGCGAGTTGCGGGGCCTCGGACCCCGGACCCCTCGATTTGGTGATCGCGAACGGGCGGGTCATCAATCCGGCGTCCGGGTTGGATGCCGTTCGGCACCTCGGAATCGCCGGCGGCAGAATCGTCGCGGTCTCCGAGGAGCCGCTCACCGGCAAGGACCTCATCGACGCCGCCGGCCTGGTGGTGTCGCCAGGGTTCATCGACCTCCACACCCACTCGGTCGGTGCCGACGGCGAGCGGTGGCAGGTTCGCGATGGAGTCACCACTGCCCTCGAGTTGGAGGAGGGTGCCTACCCGGTGGCCGAGTGGCTGGCCCGACTCAACGGCAAATCACTCCTCAATTATGGGGTGGCCGCCGGCCACGTCCCGGCTCGGATTGCCGTGAAGGCGGGTGCAAAGACCCTGGCCGAGTACCTCGACTGGCGCGGCCGCGGCGAAAGCGGGCGCCCGCCGGAATGGTCCCACGGCATCGCGTCGGTCGACGAAATCGCCCAGCTCCAGCGAATCCTGGAAGAAGGTCTCGAGGCCGGCGGGCTCGGCATCGGCTTCGAGATCAACGAGACTCCTGGCGCCAGTCGGGAGGAGATCATCCAGCTCTTCGCGATCGCCCGGGCCAGGGGCGTGCCGATCTACGCTCACCTCCGCCAAATGGCGGTGGATCCGGTCCAGGGCAGCATCGCGGGGGTCCAAGAGGTCCTCGCCAACGTGATGGTCACCGGCGCGTCAACCCACTTCGTCCATCTCGGGAGCAGCGGCCTTGCGTCGGTCCGCCCAATCGTCGCGATGATCGAGGCGGCCCAGCGGTTCGGTTTCGACGTGTCCGGCGAGGTCTATCCATACACCGCCGCGTCGACCGGGATCCAGACCGGCCTCTTCGATGGCGATTGGCAGCGGCGGATCGGGATTTCGTTCGGGGATATCGAATGGCCCCCGACGGGTGAGCGCCTGACGGCGGAAACCTTCGCGAAATACCGGCGCCTCGGTGGCGCGGTCATCATTCATATGATGAAAGACGAGAACGTCGAGTTCCTCATCGGCAGACCCGGGATCATGATCGCCAGCGACGCCATGCCGCTCGTCGAGGGTCGTGGCCACCCCCGGGGGATCGGGACCTTCGCTCGGGTCCTCGGTCATTACGTCCGCGAGCGGCAAACCCTCGACCTGATGGAAGCCATTCGGAAAATGACCTTGTTGCCCGCCGAGCGGGTCCGGGGGGCGGCTCCGATGATGGCCCGCAAGGGGCGAATCGAGGTCGGGGCCGACGCCGACATTACGATCTTCGATCCCGAGAGGATCATCGATCGGGCGACCTTCGCGAACCCCGGTCAGGCGTCCGCCGGGATTCCGTTCGTGATCGTCAACGGTACGGTGGTGGTTCGGGACGGTAACATTGTGACGGGCGTGGCCCCGGGCCGCCCCGTGAAGCGAGGCGCCGAATGAACGGAAAGACCCTCTGGATCGCCTGCGGCGTGGTGGTCCTCCTGGCTGGAAGCTGCGGTCAGCCGGCTCAGGAGTACGACATCGTGCTCCAGGGCGGCCGGGTGATGGATCCCGAATCCGGCCTCGACCAAGTCCGCAACGTCGGAATCGTCGCCGATCGAATCGCGGCGGTCTCGGAGCGACCGCTCAGTGGCAAGATGGTGGTGGATGTGACCGGGCAGGTGGTGGCCCCGGGCTTCATCGACCTGCACGCCCACGGGCAGAATCTCGGCGACAATCGGTGGCAGGCGCAAGACGGCGTCACCACCGCGCTGGAGATGGAAAGCGGGTCGTGGCCCGTGGCGGAGTGGTACGAGGCTCGCGCCAAGGACGCCCTGCTCAACTATGGGATCACGGTCGGTCATATCGGCAGCCGGATCGCCGCGGTTACCGGCGCCAAAACCGGGGCCGATATGCTCAACGCTCGGCGAAACCCGGAGCCGAATCCGGCTTGGTCCCACCGGAAGCTCACCGACCCGGAGCTCGACAGCCTGGTCGTCAACGTACGGCGGGGGCTCGACGAGGGCGCCCTCGGCATCGGGATGGGGATCAACTACACGCCGGCGGCGACACCCCAGGAGATCTACCGGATCTTCGAGATCGCCGCGGCCGCGACCCTGCCTATTTACGTGCACACTCGCGGCTCGGGACCCACCGAGCCAAACGGGAGCTTCTCCTCCGTTCAGGAAATGCTCGCCAACGCGCTGGCGACCGGCGCCCCGCTTCATATCGTTCATCTCGGCAGCACCGGGCTGGGGCAGGGGCCCAAGCTCGCCACCATGATCGACGGCGCCAGGGCGAAAGGCCTCGACGTCACGACCGAAGTTTATCCGTATACTGCCGGCTCCACCCTGATCCAATCGGCGATCTTCGATCCGGGTTGGCAGGAGCGGCGCGGCGCCACCTATCACGACCTCCAGTGGCCGCCGACCAACGAACGCTTGACCGAAGCCACCTTCAACAAGTATCGCAAACAGGGCGGGTGGGTCATCATCCACATGATCCCCGAATCCACCGTCGACGCCCTGGTCGCCCATCCCGGCGTCATGATCGCGAGCGACGGCGTCCCCATCATCGATGGGCGGGGTCACCCGCGGGGCGTCGGGACCTACGCTCGAGTTCTCGGTCGGTTCGTTCGTGAAAAACAGACGCTTTCCCTCATGGAGGCGCTGAGAAAGATGTCCTACCTCCCGACCGAACGGCTCCGGGGCGCCGTGCCGGAATTTGCCCGCAAGGGCCGCGTCAAAGTCGATGCCGATGCCGACCTCGTCGTATTCGATCCCGCAACGGTCATCGATCGGGCCACGTTCGAGAACCCCGCCCAGGCTTCGTTGGGGATTCCTCACGTGCTGGTCAACGGCGTCTTCGTGGTCCGCGACGGCAAGTTGGTCGACGGCGTCCTGCCGGGCCGGCCGGTCCGCCGGGCCGTCCGTTAGGTGGACGGCCCGAAGCACGTCTACCAGACCGAGCTCGCCCGAGCCTCCACCGACCATACCGAGCTGAGCCGGCGGTTCGCCCGAATCGGGATGGCCCGGTTGGGGTTTTTCCTGGCGGGTGTGTCGTTCGCGGTTCTCGCCATTGCCAACCGAGGCGGCCCCTCCCTCGCCGGCGTCCTCGTGGCCGCGATCGGATTCGTGGGCCTGATCGTCTGGCACGAACGGGTCGCTCGGGCCCGTGGCAAGGTGGAGCGGTCCGTCCGCTATTATCAGCGGGGGTTGGCTCGGCTGGAGGATCGCTGGCTCGAGGGCGGAGACGACGGCGCCCGGTTCCACGACGAGGCCCACCTCTACGCCGCCGATCTCGAGCTGTTCGGTCGGGGGTCCCTCTTCCATCTGTTGGCGGTGACCCGAACCGAGAGCGGTGCGGCCACGTTTGCGGCCTGGCTCGCGAGTCCGGCGCCGATCGTCACGGTGCAAGGGCGGCAGGCGGCCGTCCGGGAGTTGGCGCCGAACCAGTCGCTCCGCCATGATCTCGCCACCGTCGACGCTGCGGCCGGCCTGGCGCTCGATTCGGGCGTGCTCCGTCGCTGGCTCGCCGAGGCCGGCGACCAGTCGTTTCCCCCGTGGGCCCGAGCCGTGGCGTTAGGCCTGGCCTTGATCAACGTGGCGGCCACCGTTGCCGCGTTGACGGGCCTGCTTCCGGGTTGGGTGGTGCTGCCCGGATTCCTCGCGTCGTTCTCGGTGGTGGCCATCCTCAGACGGGCCGTGGCCAAGAGCCTCCAGCAGGTCGATCGGCCCGCGCGGGAGCTGGCGGTGGTCGGCCGGCTCCTCGAACGGGTGGCGACCGAGCGGTTCGTCAGTCCGCTGCTCGGGTCGCTGGAAACCAAGTGGCGGGCGTCGGGAGCGACCTCGGTGGACGAGATTCGCCGCCTGGGCCGCTTGGTGGATCTGGTTGACGCCCGGCGCAACCAGCTCTTCATGCCAATCTCGGGCGTCTTGTTGTTGGGAACCCAGTTGGCGATCGCGATCGAGCGGTGGCGGGCGCGGGTCGGGCCCGCCGCGGTTGGCTGGCTCGAGGCGAGCGCCGAGCTGGAGGCGCTCGCCTCGCTGGCGACCCACGCATTCGACCACCCCGATGACGTGTTCCCGGAGCTGGCGGAGACCGGCAGCGGGCTCGAGGCTCGGGGCATCGCCCACGTCCTCCTGCCAGCCGATAGAGCGGTCCGCAACGACCTGTCGTTAGGCGGCGATTGCCGACTCCTGGTCGTCAGCGGATCGAACATGTCGGGTAAGAGCACCCTCCTCAAGGCGATCGGATCCAATCTGGCCCTGGCCTTCGCAGGAGCGCCGGTCCGGGCCCACCGGCTGGCCACCGGGCCCCTTCGGATCGGTGCCTCGCTCATCCTTCGCGACTCCCTCCTCGAGGGGCGATCGCGGTTCTTCGCCGAGATTCTCCGGCTTCGGGAGATCGTGGTCCTGGCATCGGCCGGTGAGCCGGTCCTCTTCCTACTCGACGAGCTGCTCAGCGGCACCAACTCCCACGACCGCGCCATCGGGGCTCGCGGGGTCCTTCTCGGCCTCCTGGACCGAGGCGCCATCGGGATGGTGACGACCCACGACCTGGCCCTGACCACCATCGCCGAGCAGCTCGGCCCCCGGGCCTCCAACTGGCATTTCGAGGATGCCCTGGTCGGCGGGAAACTCGAATTCGACTATCGCTTGAAACCGGGGGTGGTTCGCCGCAGCAACGCGCTCGAGCTGATGAAGGCCGTGGGCCTCGAGGTCAATCCGTCGCGGTGAAAGGAGAGGCCGCCGATGGGGGCGCTCCGCAGAGCACCCCCACCGGCGTGGATGGTCGGCTCAGAAGCCGACGCGGAGTCCGAGCGAGACGACCGGCGTGTACTTCAAATATTGTCGGCTCTCGATTTGGTTCTGAATCTCCTGCACCTCCTGGAGCACGTTCTGGTCGAAGACCGCCTTCGCCTGGCCGGTCAGCGTCGGCGCCCCGGTGAGCGACACCTGTGGGAACCCCGAGAACACCACCCCGAGATCGAAGAGGAACGACACTCGGCCGCGGCCACCGAACCCGAGGCCCGCGTAGGGCGCATAACGCTCACTGTAATTCACCAAGCCCGTCAACGCCCCGATTTCCGCCGGCTGGTAAGTCTGGGCGCCGATCGTCACTGGACCCGTCAGCTGGGCCTGGACCGCGCCCTGATTGGAGTTCCAGACCACCCCGCCCGAGAGATGGAACGACCCACCGAACGGGTGAAGATCGAGGATCGCGGTACCATTCTTGAGTTCGGCCTGGAGCTGATAGGCGATCCCCTCGATCGTGGCGCTCCGGGTCACGCTGAAATAGTTGCCGCCCGCTCGGAGCCCGATCAGCCGACTCGGTCGGATCGACAACTCGCCCCCGACACCCAGGGTGCCGGCTCGCACCGAAATCCCCACTTGGGCGGACCCCAACGCGCTAATTCCGAGGAGCAACCCCATGGCCGCCACTGCACTTCGCTTCACCATTCTCGATCACTCCTTGGCCTGAGAAGCGCCGTGATGCGTCATCCTGCACGGATCGTTGAGGACCGCTGAAGGAATCAACCCCGCGTTGGAGACGATCGAAGCAAGCCAGAGGCCAAGGTCCAAGTCGTGAAACCACAAGGACCCCAGCGGGTTGGGCCGGGTGGCCCGGCGGAAAACGCGCGGAAAACGTTGCTGGTTGCCGGTCGAACGAGCTGGCTCAGTCGGCGGATTCGCTCGGGGCGGGGAGGGCCACGAGGAAAGCGGTGATCGCCAGGATCAGCAGCCCGACGGCCAACTCGGCCACCGCCGACTTGAGGATCGGCGTCTTGAGGCCTCGCCGAAGCCGCGGGCCAATGACCCGCCAGTTGTAGGCCCCGATCGCCGCAGTCGCGCCGGTGGCGCCGAGCTTGAGGAGTATCGTCCGACCATACCCAGTCGACAGCAGCGGGCTGAGCCCGCCGAGATAGGTCAGCGCCATCACGACCCCCGCCGCCATCGTCGTGATCCCGGCCACGAGCGCGACGGGTGAGTAGGCGTCGATCAGGGCCGCGACCGTTTGGTCTCCCTGACGGCGAGCCACCGCCCAAATGATCCCCAACGTTCCCAGCCAGGTCGCTCCGGCGCCAAAATGAATCAGGTCGAGAACGGGAGCGTAGCCGGGCGCGCCCGGCAATCCGACGGCATGGCCCGTCAACGGAGCCGAGCCAACCAGGGCGACCGTTCCGCCGATCGCCGCCCATCGGGCCACTCGCGATTCAGCGCGCCGAGCCAGCCACCGCCAGCCGATCAGGGCAAGGAGCGCGGCGCCCGCTTGGACCAACCATCCCTTCCCCCAGGCGGTCGACAAGACCGCCCGGAGGAATTCGATCGTGATCGGATCTTCCGCCTCCAGCAGCGATCGGGTCTGAAAGTAGAGCCTGGCCACCAGGGCCACGGCGAACCCGGCCGTCCCCACCCGGGCCCAAAGAACCGCCGTGGCCGCGGTTCGAGGGCCGCTATCGTCGAACCGCCTCCGCGGCAGTACCACCCACCGGAAGGCGGCCGCCCCCACGACGAGGAAAGCGGCGAGGTAGCCGAGCCACCTCGCCGCCGCGAACCACAAAGTCAACCCGTCCCAGGTCACTTCACCGAAAAGCTGAAGGTCCCACGAACCGCGTGGCCGTCATCGCCGGCGGTTCGCCAACGGATGAGATATTTGCCGGAGGGTAGCGCCGTCGGAACGTCGGTGGCGATTGACTTGGGGTCGTCGGTCGCCGTCGGTTTGGGCGTCTCGATCTTGGTGCTGTCGGCCCGCATCAAAGTGATGCTGGAAAACTTGGCGTCGACCTTCTCGGCGAACCACAGCCTGATGGCCTTTGGCGAGGCCGCCAGCTGTTCGTCCACCGCCGGAGTGCTCTTGGTCAGGTGATTGTGGAAGGCGATCGCCGGCCCGGCCGAGAGCGCCACCAGCGACGCCGCCAATCCCAAGGATTTCAGGGTCATCGTGTGCTCCGTAAGAGTTCGTCCGCCCGAAGAATCTAACCGGTGCCGCGGGTTGCGTCGGCCCGTCGCTCGGCGTTGGCCCATCGGAAGAAAATGATCGCGATGCCGACCCAAACCAACGGGTCGCCCACGACTTTCATCAGAAGCCCGGCCAGTTGGTGGTCGTACCCGGCGGGGAGCGCCGGCGTCACCCGGGGTGCCAACTCGTAAAGGCGATAGCCGGGGTAGCGCGAGAAGACCAGGAACGCCGCCGGGAGGATCGCCGGGATGGTTTGGATGAAGAGGTAGCCCATTTGCAGTGGTGGGCTCAGTCGGCGGTAGTTCGGCGGGGCCGTCACCGGCCACCAGAGGAGCCCGCCGCCGATCAGCCACCAGACGTCGATCGAGAACGAGCCCCATTGGGCCGGCATCAACGCATCGACGACCCCGGGGATATGGGTCACCAACACTACCAGGTTGTATCCGACGAAAGCCGGGAGTGGGCGGGCCGCGGCGCTCAGCCAGGCTCGCCGCTTCCCGGCCGCCAGCCGGGGTCGCAACCCGAGCAACAGAAATGGCGGGGCCGCGATCGCCAAGATGAGAAACTGCCCGGTATGGGCGCTGGCGAGGTAGCCGCCGAGAGCGCCTAACGGCCAGTCGAGGGCCAACCACACCATGGCGAGGCCGAGCCCGAAGTACCAGTCGGCCCGACCCCGGTCGGACCGCGAGACCCGGCCCCACCGCCAGTAGGCTCCCAACAGCGACAGCACGAAGAGCCAAACCCCGGGATACGCCTGCCATTCGCCGGTCCAGGGAATGCCGGTCGCCGAGCACCACCACGTCATCGGCCGCTCCACCGCCGCAACAGGACCGGCAGATCGGCGGCCCACTGGTGCTGGCGAGTCCCGAACGGGTAGGCGATGTGGCTCGAGTCATCCGGTGAATAGACGATCACCTGGGCCGCGTGTGAGACCGTGTAGTTGCCGGCCGCGGTGTCCCGAATCGCCGGCGTCACGCCCGCCGCCCGTTGGGCCGTTGCGAGTTCGGCGACCGTGCCCGTGAGGCCGATGAAGTCTCGGTCGAAGCCTCGCAGCCATTCGCTGATCCGCTCGGGCGTGTCCCGATCGGGATCGGTGGTCACGAAGACGACGTCGACCCGCTGGCGGTCTTCGGAGGTGAGGCGGCCCACCACGGCGCCGAGATTGGCCATGGTGGCGGGACAGACGTCGGGACAGTTGGTGTAGCCGAAGAAGAGCAAGGTGAGGCGGCCCCGGGTGGCCTCTCCGAAGGGAAAGGGTTCGCCGGCCGTCGAGGTCAGCACGAAGCCTGGCCGCGGCGCTGCGTTCGGTAGGAACGCCCCGGCCAGCTCGGCGGGCCGCTCCATTGGGAAGGCGCACCCGACCAACAACCCGGTCGCGGTCACCGTGAGGAGTCGCATCTAGGACGTCAGCCGAGCCAGCGCCGCCGCCAACGCCGCGTCGACCCTAGCTCGGTCGACGAGGGCGCCGCCGCCCTGGACCAGCCGGCCCCCGCCGCCCTTCCCGCCGCCAATCGCGGTCAGCGCGGCGTCGAGGGCGGGCTTGAGGTCGACCGCCGTCCCCTCGGAGCGGCCGAACACGAATTGGGTCCGGTCGGTAGTCGTGGCGAGCAGGGCCACCACGTCGGGCGGGGCGGTGAGCCTCAACGCCAACCCCTTGAGGTCGTCCGCCGGCCGACCCTCCCACCGCTCGACGACCGCCGACAACTGGCCGAGCGTCTTCCCGTCGGCGCGGAGCGACACCGCTTCCCGATCGAGCGATTGCTCATGGTGCTTCTCGATCTCGCGGCGGGTACTGGCCAGCTCGGCTTGCAGTCGGCTCACTGCGCCCGGCACCTCGGCGATCGAGCAAGTCAGCAGGGCCGATAGCTCCGAGACGAGTAGGTGCTTGGCGGCATAATCGGCACGGGCCCGGTCGCCGCAGAGAAAGGAGATCCGGGCGCCCCGTTTCAGCCGTTCGGTTTTGAGCCAATGAATCAGGCCGACTTCGCCGGTCCTTCCGACGTGAGTACCCCCGCAGGCCGAGATGTCGAAGTCGCCGATGGCCACCACCCGAAGGGAGCCCTCCACTTCAGGCGCCTTCCGAAGACGGATGGTCGCCAGTTCCGCCGGGCTCGGGAACCAGGCCCTGACGGGCACGTCGGCCCGGACGATCTCGTTGGCGAGAGCAAGAGCCCGATCGCGTTGGTCGTCGGTCACGCCGGCGGTCTCGAGATCGATCGACACGTAGTCGTTCCCCAAGTGAAAACCGATCGTGGGAGCGTCGGCGATGCGGATGAACGCCTGAGAGAGGAGGTGCTGGCCGGTGTGTTGCTGCATGTGGTCGAGCCGGCGGGGCCAGTCGATCTCGGCCGTCACGGGCCCTACCGGCAGCGGGCCATCGACGAGGTGAACGATCGCTCCGTCGTGCTCCCGAATCACGACGTCGAGCACCTCGCGGCCTCCGATCCGGCCGCGATCGTTGGGCTGGCCACCGGAGGTCGGATAGAAAAAGGTCTGGTCGAGGACGACGCCCGGCTTCCCGCCCAGGGTCGGCGTCTCGACGACCACCGATTCGAATGCGGCGCGGTAAGAGTCGTGATAATACTGGCGGGCGACTTCGATCGGGGGCACGGCTGGACCTGATTGGAGGTCGATTGTCCTGACTTGGGCGCCGCGACCCGGCTCCCGTCAATGCGCCCGGAGGGACTCGAACCCCCAACCCTCAGATCCGAAGTCTGATGCTCTATCCAATTGAGCTACGGACGCGAAGGGGGGGTAATCTCAGCGGACCCGCCCCCCGAGTCAAATCCCGACGGGTTGGCAACGATTTCATCGGGGTCGACGTTGGAGGACCTCATCCCGAGGTCGGGAACACGATGACCCGAGCCCCGAGGCCGAGCGATTCCTTCTGCTTGATCAAGAGGACTGCGTCTCCGCCGATCTTCGCTGCTTCCGCGGTGAGCCGCGCCATCAACCGCCGGAGATCGGGCAGCAGGCTGCCAGTCAAGGCGACCACTGCGATCGGCAGATACGGAACCATGGGCTCCTCGAGCAACACCGCGACCTCGTCGGGATGGCGTTCCGGGCGAGGCGCTGGGTCGGTCCGGCGAACGTCGATCGACGAATCACCACCGGCCATCGCCGCTGCCAGGCTCGACGAGCCGAGCCTTGCCGAGTTCTCTTTTCTCATGACCCGCTCCCCGCAAAGTGTCCCCTAACGTGGACGCCGTGGCTTCCGATTTGTCCTCCCGAGATGACACCTTCGGGCGAAACGGGGTCCCTGAACCGTGGGAATGCAGGAGCGATGCCACGACTACGGGTGCGACGACTCGATTTTGGCGTCGATCGATGACCGGGCCTTGGCGAGATCGGCCCGAACTCCGGGATCCGATTTTCCCTGGGCGGCAAGACTTTGTTCCAAGCCCACCAGGCCCCAGATGTTCATCGGGAATCGAGCCAGGTCCTCGCGGTAGAGTTGCTCGGCCGCTTTCGGGTTTCTGGCTTCCAGGAGCAGGGCGCCGAGTGCGTGCCTCACTGGCTCGATCCACCAGGGCGGCTCCATGTATGTAAAACTGTCCTCGATCGCCATGGCGGCCCGGAAATGCTTCTCGGCTTCGCCCCACTTTCGCTGGCGGGCCGCGACCTCTCCCGCCAACGAGTGCCGCGCCACCGCCACGATGCTCTTCCCGATCGGTGTCCACGGCCCTTCCTCCCGCCGGGCGATGATCGGAATCAATGCCTCCGCCTCGGCGATCCGTCCGGTGGCCGCGAGCGCGGTGCCGCGGGCGTATTCCGCTACCGCCCGGCCGACCTGGACGCTGGTGTCGGGCAACGGTAAGGCCACGATCGCGTCCCACCGACCGAACTTCTGGAGCATCGTGTGTTCGAACGCCAGCATCGGTTGAAACTCGGGGACGCCCACGACGCCATCGATGGGCGTCGTTTCCACGGTGCGGCGGGCTGCCGGCAACGCCACGTCCGCCCGGCCGGCAAGCATCGCGGCGAATCCGAGAAAGTGGTGATTGTGGGGGATGTAGAGCGCGGCGTACGTCGGGGAGACCCGCTCCGACGCGGCGAAAGTCGAATCGGCATGGGTGGCGTGCAGGTTGTGCTCGATCGCCTCGGCGTACCGGCCCACCCGTACGTAGATGTGCGTCGGCATGTGCACCAGGTGCCCCGCGCCGGGCATCTCGCCTGCCAATCGCTCGGCGCAACCCACCGCCCGAGCCGGTTCGGTTGCCTCGACGGCATGGATGTACAGGTGACAGGCCCCCGGATGATTCGAATCGGCCACGATCGTTCGCTCCAGCTCGGCGACGATCGTCTCGGTTCCCGGGCGAGGTTTCCCGATGCCCGCCCAGTAGTCCCACGGCCGCAGGTTCATCAGGGCATCGGCCCGCAGGGTGGCCGCCTCGAGGTCGTTCGGCAGCTTGGCGACGAGAGCCGCCATCGCTTCGGCGTAGGCCGAATCGAGTCCGGCTCGGGTGGCCGTTTGGCCGTCGGAGTAACGGGTCGCCAGGGCCTCGATGAACCCCCGTTCCCGATCGGTCGCCTTCGGCGCCAGGCGCCGGGCCTCGGCAATCGCTCCCAGCGCCGCCGCCCCGCTCGCCGAGTCCATCGGCACGTTGATGTTGGGCCCGTAGGCATACGCGATCCCCCACTGGCAGATGGCGCAGTTGGGGTCGAGGCGACTGGCCTCACCAAAGGCGCGAATCGCTTCGCCGTGGTTGAACGCGTAGGTGAGCCGCATGCCCTGATCGAAGTACTGTTGCGCCGCCGGGACTTTGGTGGATATCGGGACGCTGAAGCTGCCGAGATCCTGATAGAGTTTGACCCGATCCCCCGGGGGCGAGTTGCTCGTGCCGCAGGCCATGGCCACGGCGAGGAGTGGGTACGCAGCTTGACGCATCGGGGTACCTCTGATCAGTGGGAACTTCTAAATTCGGGTCGTTCCGCACCGGCCGCCAGTGTCTCGCGAAATCGCCTCTGGTTCCGCCGTGGCCAGGCGACTATGATCGACCATCATGCCGATCGAATCGCTCCCGATCCTTCCAACCCTTCCGTGTTTCCCCTGCCCACACCGGGCCAGCTGTTGCGAATATGGAACGACCCTCACTGACGACGAGGCCCGCGCCATCACCGTCGATCATGGTGAGGCCATGGTCTACCGCACCGAGTCGAACGAATGGCGGACCCGGGTGGAGAACGGCCGCTGTGTCTTCTTCGTCGACGGCGGCTGCGGCATTCACGATCGGTCCTACTATCCGGCGGTCTGCCGGGGATTTCCTTGGATCGACGCGGAAACGGGCGGACCCTACGAGTCCGATCGAACCATTTGCCTCGAGTTCGTCGACCGGCCCGAGCTCTTGGACATTTACCCACCGCACCGGTAGTCCAATGCCGCGCGGATATCTCGAGACTCTGCCGACGACGGCGACTGATCGCGGTCCGCGGCTAACTACCCGGGAACGATGTCGGCCTCTCGGCGTCCACGCCGCACGAAGATGATCCCGAACCCGAGGGCGGCTCCGGCGATCGCGAACCATTGAATGGCGTAGGAGAGGTGTGGGCCGTCGTCGAGGGCCGGGAGGTCGATTCGGATCGGTAGCACTCGCCCCCGGATCGTGTGATCGCGAGTCTTGGTCGTGTCGACGCCGACGATCAGGTAATACGACCAAACGGGATAGGGGAGCCGCTGGCGCATTTGCGTGAGGTCGAGTCGTCCCCACGTTTCGCCGGCTGCCGTGCGGAGGGGGTGCCCGTCGCCTTCATCCGGCATCCCGAGGGCGACGCCGTCGATCCGAACCGGGCCGGGCTCGTCGAATGGAACCGCCCGCGTCGGGGCCCCGGCATCGGGTGTGGGAACGAATCCTCGATTCACCAGGAGGAACGTGTCGCGCCCCGGGAGGCGAAGCGGAGTCACTACCTGGATGCCCGGCGTTCCCCGAAGCAGTCGCCCTCGAAGCATGAACTGCCGGCCGAGGTCGTACTCGCCGGTCGCGGCCACCCGCCGGTGGGCGACTGGCGGAGTCAGAGTCGCGGTCGTCAGGTCGACCATTTCGGCGGTGGACTCGACAATCGCCAGGCGGTTGCGTTCGCGCCGATCGGAAAGACGGTCCAGCTGCCAGACCCCGAGCCCGCAGGCGCCGGCCGCGACTAGGATGGTCAGGGCGAACAGAAGTTGTCTCGGAGAGGACATTGAGTGTCAAGAAAAGAGGACAGATTTATTGTCGGCCGTCAGGCGCCATGACCGGACGTTTTCCGCTAACACGTTTTCTGGAAACAAGATAAGTCATTCGCGCCGGTTCGGCCCGCAGCTTGCTCAGGGGTGTCGGCGTCGGCGATGTTGCTAACTCGTTGGACACTGAAGAGGACACCACATGACAGCTCGATTCGCGGTTTCGATGCTCACGCTCGGATTGATGGCCGCCGCCAGTACCGCCGAAGCCCAGCGCCGACGAGGCTTGGTCGATGTCAGCCCGAGCGGGGAGCGCCACGGCTTCTGGCTGAATCTCGGGATCGGTGCGGGGACCGAGTCGAGCCGGTTCGAGGGCGAGAACAATTACTCCTCCGGCCTGACCAAGCCCGCCTACTCGGTTCGAATCGGCGGCACTGTCAGCCCCAACTTTCGCTTGGGCGGCGAGATCGCGGGGTGGTCCGACGCCCACTTCGACAGCCAGTTTCAGGAGAACGTCACCAGCTATCTCGTCGGCGCGATGCTGATCGGACAGTTCTATCCGGCCCGGCGGGCGGGGTTCTTCGTCAAAGGCGGCGGCGGGCTCAGTTGGGTCGGCGAATCCGTCGCCGGCCCCGGCGATCTCAGTGAAGGTGGCTTTGCCTGGACTGCCGGCCTCGGCTACGAGATCAAGTTGAGCCGGTCCCTCTTCATCACGCCCACCGTGGATTTCCTCCAGCATCGATCGCAAGTTCGCGAAAACGGCGTCGTCCAGCCCGCGCTCTACGATCGGCTGGCCACCATTGGGGTGGCTCTCACGATTCAGCCGGGGCGGTGAGCCGGCGGGGGGCGGTAGGCGGAAGGCTGAACCAACCACGCGTCTCCGACAAGACCTGGGCTTCCGTCCTATCGCCATACCCCTTATCTCCCATGGAACCAGGCAGCCGGGGGCCGCGCCAGCGGCCCTCGACCTTTTGGGAGGTCCTCATGAAACAAGGCATCACAGCCGTGGCCCTCGGCTTCACGCTCGGGTGCTCGAGCACCGGCCCGAACACCGATCCGACCAAGCTGAACGGGACCTATCAAGCCACCACGTTCACGGTTCAAATTCAGGGGTCCGGCCGCCGCGATGTCCTCGCCGCGGGCGGGTCGATCACCTTGACGATCAATCCGGGCCAGGTCACCGCCGGGCGGCTGATCATACCGGTGGCCGCCGGGCTGACCACCACCCCCGTCGATGACCCGCTCACCGGCCGCTACGTGACGCTCGGGGCATCCCTGATTCGTTACGAATCCGAGCCGCCGGGCGTCTACATCGACGGGTTGGTCTTCACTGTCGATCCTCCCGAGCTTCGGGCGTTCCTCTCCCTCACCGGGGCGCAGGCCGGACTCATGTCCGTCATTCTTCGCAAGCAATGAGGGGGAAAGGCACGCGGGTGGCTCGGGTCGTCGGGGTGCTCGGAATCGGCCTCATGGCGACCTTGCAGGGTCAGATTCGCGAGCGCGAGGACCGGCGGCCGTCTCGGCCATCGGGCCGGCAGCCGGCAGTGAGTCTCTCGGCCGGGCCCTCGGCCTACGACCTCGGCGGGAGCGGCACCGGATTCGCCGCCGCGCTCCGGTTCGATATCCCCTCAGGCCGCCGGTTCATCATCGAGCCAGGGATGGGATTCTTGCGGTACACCGGGCCGACGGCGGCGCGGCTCAATTTCATGCTTCCCGAGATCAGCTTTCAGTTTTCACCGAGCGCCAGCAGCACTCGCCCTTACCTGGGTGCCGGTGTGGGGCTCGCCGAGTTTGCCTCCGGTCCGGCCGCGGGGCGGGGGACTGTCCACGCGGTGGCGGGGTTGCGGTTGCTCCTGGCGGGAAAGTTCGGAGTTCGGGCCGAGGGGCGCTATCGGATTTACGATCCCTTGGGATCGACCGGAACGATGCTCGACCTCGGCGCCGGCGCCAGTTGGGCTCTGGGTAGGGAATAGGGAAGCGAACGCCGGGCCGCTCGATTTCCCATTCCTTCCTTGAATGCCATTTCCCATCTTCTGTTTCCGCCCTCAAAAAACCCCGCCGAGGCCCCCGTTCCGTTGGTCCGCTCGACGCGCAGCACTTGTTTGAACGTCTGACCGCCAACCGTCATGGCCACCAGAAAATCGCCCGGTCCCATGATCGGTGCCTGACCGCGGCCGCCCCCGCCGAACAGGAATCCGAAGCCGCCGCCCCAGAGCAACGCTTGGCGACCGTTGGACCGAGGAATCATGGCGGCTTCGGATTGAGGGAGTTGCGCGCGGCCCGGCGGTTGCGGGGCGCTAGCCAGCGGTACGCCCGGCCCCGGGCCTGGCGTTGAGCCCGCTGACTAGAAGAGGCGGAACTCGATGCGGAGGAGTCGGCCCGGCCGGGGGAGGCCGCACTGATCGTAGAGCGCGGTGTTGGCGAGGTTGTCCACGGCGACCCTGGTCTGGAGGTGAGACAAGAGACCGGCCTGACGGACGGTCCAGTTCCGGTACACCTCGGTCCCGAAAATGGTGCCCGCGTCGAGTCTGGTGTCGCGGCCGGTTCCCGGATCGATGCAGAACTGGCTGCCGGAGTACATCGCGTCCGCCCCGCCGATCAAGCCGAGCGGCAGGGGCACCCGCCCGCGGATCCGACCGAAGACCTCCGGTAGGTTCTCGGGTCGATTGGTGATCCCGGCCTCCGTGTCGGTCAAGTCCACCGACTGCAGTGTCAGGTCGCCGGAGATGGTCGCCACGCCGATCGGGGCCGACGCCAGCAACT